>Ga0209533_1001066_pt1 | contig 25972 bp, 24 predicted proteins | sample COG_04_FD_184748 | JGI IMG/M metagenome (GOLD analysis project Ga0209533, IMG submission 184748) | Pelagic Microbial community sample from North Sea - COGITO 998_met_04 (SPAdes) (version 2) | ecosystem: Environmental > Aquatic > Marine > Neritic zone/Coastal water | place: Helgoland, sampling...
CAATGAATCGACCGAGGAATCGACCAAGGAATCGACCAAGGAATCGACCAAGGAATCGACCAAGGAATCGACCAAGGAATCGACTAAGAAATCGACTAAGAAATCGACTAAGAAATCGACAAAAGAACCGACTAAGAAATCGACAAAAGAACCGACTAAATAATCGACTAATGAATCAAAAGAAAATTGATTTGAAAATAAAATTTAAATAAATATAACTATATTTTATTATGGAAAATACCATAATTGAATGCGATGACTATATTACAAATATTTGTAATCATTTTAAAGGACCGCTCTTTTATGAGTTAATTGAAAACGCGTGTAAAAACATTGAAGACTATTTGAATTCATCTCCGTTTATTGTAAGCGATGAAAATTTTGAAGATATTCTTGATGATAATATGTTTGAACTTTTTCATGCTTCGTATTACAACATTATCTCACAAACAGTACGCGACGAATATGTCGATATTGTAATTAAAAAAATATTAAGCAACGCATATAAATTAATTTATAAACATATTATTCCCAAACGAAGTTTTCCTATATCTTATATTCGCGTTTTACCAAACGTAGAATCTATTGCTAAAAAAATAGAGATTCTTCGCAATACGCCCCAGCCCGAACAACGAACAGAAGAATGGTATACGTTTCGACACAATTTGATTACAGCCAGTAATGCGTATAAGTGCTTCGATAGTGATAAAAAACAAAACGAAATTATATACGAAAAATGTTTGCCAATTAAACCCAGGGAAGATACTGGTATAGTGAATACAGCTACTCCATTTCATTGGGGGCATAAATATGAACCGCTTTCTGTTGAAATATACGAAAAAAAATACAATACAAAAGTAGAAGATTTCGGTTGTATTCAACACCCAGAATATTCATTTGTAGGTGCGTCGCCAGATGGTATTGTTGTGAACGAGACTTCAAAACGATTTGGTAGAATGTTGGAAATTAAAAATCCTATTTCTAGAATAATTACAGGAATTCCAAAGAAAATGTATTGGGTTCAAATGCAACTTCAAATGGAAGTATGTAATCTAAATGAATGTGATTTTCTAGAAACAAAATTCGCGGAATACGAAAACGCAAAACAGTTTCACGAAGACGGAGCGTTTAGCAAAAGCGAAGACGGAAAACAAAAAGGAATAATACTTCAGTTCAGTGAAAACAGCAAAAACATATATGAATATGCGCCATTGAATTTAAATGAAAATGAGTATAATATCTGGGAAGAACAGCAAATGAAAAAATACGAAACGTATATTAACACTATTTACTGGAAACTTGATAAATTCAGCTGTGTTCTTGTTTTGCGTAATAAATTATGGTTTAAATATGCGGTAAAAGATATGGGAAGGATATGGGATATTGTTTTGCAGGAACGAGCAAGCGGATATGAACATCGAGCACCTATTAAACGTAAAAAGAAAGAGGCAGTTATTGAAACAAAATCATGTATGTTAAATATACAACAAATATTAGTTGATGATTTGAAGGATGTTAGCGATTTAAGCGATGATTGTGAACCAAAAGCACAACCAAAAGAATATATACAAATTAGAACGGAATCATTTGATGAAAGTAATATGGTATATTAAATGAATTACGTCCCTTGTAATTTAAAATGAATTAAAATATTTATATTTTCTAATTATACTTTATATGAAAATAACTAGAAAATATAAGAAAAGAGGAGGAGGTAGTGAAATGTCTAGTGAAATGTCTAGTGAAAAACAAACACTAATTAAGGAAATTGAGGAATTAAATAAAGAAATAAAGGATAAAGAAACCGAATTACAAAAAATGATAGATGATTATGGTAAAGCCGCAGATGACGGTGAATCTTCAACATATATTGATTCTAATATAATACTTAATGATTTAAAGAACAAAGCACTAGGCTCAACACCAAGAAATCATTTAATAGGCGAGATAAACTCGCTAAAAAGACGACTTAAAAATAAGGAAGATACGCTCAATGAATTAAATACAAAAGGAGGTAAGAGAAAAAACAAGAGAAAAACATATAAAAAGGGACGTAAAATATGCGGTAATAGACGAAAAAGTATTAAGAAATCAACACGTAGAAGAAATAGAAGAAATAAAAAGGAAAAAAAATAATGTAAAGTGAGTATTTAGTAGAAATTAAATAGCTATGTATTCTATTCCATGTGTTGTCCTATACTCTTCTAAACATTTTTTTCCACAAGAAAAAAAAAACATATTATTTGAAGTATCATTATTATTTATTATTTCATTATAATCTTCTTTACATTTATTACAATTTTCATTGTAATATATTTCTTTATCTGTTAAACTATTAATGTATTTTGAACAAATAATTTTTTGATTATTGCCTATGGTAAGGGATGAAATGTTAACATTCATATTTTTTTCTATTTCTTCATTTGAAATGTTTAAATTATTCATTGATAATTCAACTTCTGTATCAACCTCTTGACTGTCTGTATCGTCCTCATCACTTTCGTCGTGAAAATATATAACTTTATTAAAATTATTTTCGGGAGCAAATATATTCCACACGAATAAATTAATTAAACCACATGTAAAGTCATCTAAATTATTATCTAAAATCGTTTTTATTTTTTTATAAAAATTATGACTCCTTTTTTTGACACATTGTGAATTTATATACGTAATACTTGTATTATAATTAACTTTATAGGTATCATAATTATCATAATTTTCAAAAATATCAAAATATATTTTTTTTTTATAGTCATTTAATCCGTTGATATCAATTATATTATATTTTTGCATTATATTATCATCCTCAAGATATTCGAGTAATGAGGCTGGTTCATTTATATTTTCTTCATTCAATAGAGATTCATTATTAGATACTACATACCCTAGTATATTATTACTATTATCTCTTATCATCTTTTCTTGATAATCAATTATTTCACGCGTATCATGTAAGTTAACGTTAAATGATATGTCGTTTAATATTGTATTTTTTTGTGCGTTTTCAAATATATTTAATTCATTTAAGTTATTATATTTACTTATATCGAGATATGTATCAACACGATGACTAGAAAGATCAATAAAATCAACTTTATTTTCATTAAATTCAATTGTTTGGTTTAAAGATTTAAGTATATCCGCAAATACTTTTAAAATATTATAATCTTCTTTACCCATATCACGGGCGTCTGTACCCAAATCTATAAAAAATAAATGTTCATTATTCATTGTTTCATAATTTTTATCTATATAATCAAATATAGCATGCGTTCTATTTCGTGTTTTATATTCAATTACATCTTCACTAAATTCATGCTTGTTATAGCTTAAATCCGCAATATTTGATATAATTATCATATATATATTATTTATAATAATTATTATTTTGAAGTTATTTTAATACTATTTTTATAAATATTGCTTGTTTTATATTATTAACATTAAACCGGCATTTATTATTTATGATAATTAAATCATATAATTTTATATTAATTTCGCGTTTAGATAAATTGTTTTCAAATGAAACTATATTATTATGATGGGATCTACATTTTGTTGGTATAATAACAATATATTCATTATCTAGTATATTTTCGTGTTGTTCTATATCGTATAAATTACTTGTTAATTCTATAATATCAAAATCAAATGTTTTTTTATCAGTTAATGATTCAATATTAAATTTATCTATTAAATATTTTGTAATTTGACCAAAATGCTTGGTTATTAATATATGTAATATATTTGAATGATTGTTTAAATTTATAGCAGAAGCACCATGCGTTTCAAATTCACTTACTGTCCGTATTAAATCATCATTAATAAATTTATCTTTTATAAAAAAACTATTTGTAATACTATCTATGTCTCGTTCATCAAATGTTAATGATTTAACACTAGGTTCAATAATATGTTTATTTACAGAACTAGAAATTAAAAATGTCGTTTGTTTTTTTTTACTATAATGATATTGTATTTTGTTATATAAATAATTTAAATGACTTGTATTACGTTGAATGATTGCTTTTTTTAATTGAACATCTAAATTATGATCGTTAAGTAGTATATTACCTATATTTTTTTCGATATTTAATTTAATATTATAACTCTCAGCTATGCTTATGTTATTGTATTTATTTGTAATTTTACGACTATTATAATCTTCTAAACACAAAACATTGTGATTTTTATATATATTAATAGGTATTAAATATCTATTATTATTATTGTATTGTTCTTTACATATATTTGATACCCAATGATAATTAAATCCCCCATTTAAAAATATAATAGTATTTTTTTTTGGAAAATTTACTAATAATTTCGAATCTTTAAATTGTGTAGAATCGTCCTTATTTATATTACTACAAAATGTAGGAACATCTGTGTCGCATAAATATAATAGTGCTGTTATATCAGGGTGTTTAGTGTATGGACTTTTTAAAGTTTCGTCCCTATCAATGTGTATATTATCATCATTAAATAAAATAGAGGATTTAAACCAAAATTCAACAGTATAATCGTCGTTTATATTTTTTTCATTTGATATATATTTTTTACATTCATTAAATATTTCATTCATAATATTTTCAATTATATCTTTTTTTTTTTTTATAAAATTTTCTGTTATGTTTATCTTAAATGTTAATTCATTATTTTTATTTTGCATCGCTTTTATTATATTAATAAACATTGTTGTTGTGTCTTCATTTAAATTAATCGCATATTTTCTAAAAAATATGTTATTTTCAATAAAAGATTTACTAATATCATCTTTGGTCAGGGCTATTTCAGTATGTGAATTCTTATCAGTTTCTATTAATTCTTTTTGTTCTTCTGGTTCTGGTTCATTATGTGAAATCTTATCAGTTTCTATTAATTCTTTTTGTTCTTCTGGTTCTGGTTCATTATGTGAAATCTTATCAGTTTCTATTAATTCTTTTTGTTCTTCTGGTTCTGGTTCTGGTTCAGTTTGTAATACAGATTTTTTATTTTGTTCTATATATAATCTAAATTCTTCTGATGTTTTAAACAAGAAATCTATTACTTTGTTTTGATTACGTTCAATATTATTTAATCGAACATCAATTAACGTTGTATCATATTCTGGTGATTTTGTTGTACAATTTTCATCATTATCCTCAATATTATCGACGGGATTGGCACAATTATGAATGACAAACCAATTCGTTTTATTATATAATTCGCTTGAAAATACACCGTCTAATTTTTTCTGCAGAAGATTATGTTCACCATCTATAATTTTTAATAATGTTTTTTTACAAATATCAATTGACATCCCAGATTCTTTGTTAACCCCTGGTGTAAACTTTAACAATTTTTTTTTATTATTTTTGATGTCAAAATAGTTATTCGTAATGAAGTTGTTATTATTGGTATTAGACCAATAATTATAGTTTGTAAATTTACCAGGAAAAAACGGAGCATGTTTCGGGTATCTATTTGTGCAAACAGAAATTACGATTGAACGTCTGTGAGAATTATCTATTTTTCTTTGGGTTTCATATGTATTTGATATTACTCCGTGATAATATTTACCTCCTTCAAAAGATATTGACTTATATTTTCTCGGAAAAAATACTATCATATCGGTTTCATGGTCAACTTCTATATTCTCCTTCATATTTGAAACAAATAATGGGTCAATACTATCATCTAAATATAATATTATTGTCATATAATTTTTTAATGGCATATCATCGGTATCATTCTCTCTTGTATAATCATCACTATCTGTGTGCATTCTATGACAACTATCACAATCGTTTTTTGTTAGCCAAAATGAAATAAATTTTGAATTAATATCACCATCACATAGGTCAATGTGATATTTTGCCATTTCATACACTAATCTTTCTAACACGCTTGTATGTTCGTGTATATCATTGCTTAACTTAAACTGATGTTTACCGATATTAAAGCAAAATTTTAAATATTTATCAATTTCACTCGGTTCACTTAACAAATCAATTGTTGATACGCGTCCCTTTATTGGAATATTATTATTCGCATATCCTGTACTACGTTCCATAATTTATTTTACACTAATTTTTTAAATTCTTTACATTTTTTATGTATATTTTTCTATTAACTTATAATATTTTGATAATTCTGGATAATTTTCTTTTAATCTTTCATATCTATTTTTAAATTCGTCGAATCTTTTTGTATGATAACATGATATAGTAATATAAAATGAAACAATTTCACTATACGCATCAAATATTACAAAATTACAGTTACTGTTCATATTAATATTATTAATATTATTTTTTTTCTCTTCCGCGGTTTTGAATGAAAAGTATGACATTTCATAATGGGAAGTATTATAAAAATAAAGTCCTATCAAATAATAAGGTTCCGCTCTAATTGGGTATAACTCATTTGATTTTCTTGTATATTTAATTATATCATAGATATTTCCCATTTCGATTTTCATATGTATTTTTGATAAATTTAAATAAACACAGAATAAAAGACCGTTATAGTAGTTAGCATTAAGTTGACCAACATTGTTTGTTTTAAAATAGTTATGTAGAAGAACAAAAATATTACTCCATTTTAATGACATTTTATAGTCCCCAATATTATAATATAATTCAGATAGTTTAAAACAATAGTGTAATACATATTCATTATTATCAATACATTGCAATCCATTATTTAATTCGTTATTATATATTTCAATATCATTTATATTGTTATATTCATCTACATATATATCCGTTTCTAATACTATAATTTGTATCTGGTTAACATTATCATAATTAGTATTACTGAATGAAATTATATTAGATATTCCACCGAAAGAAGTCCAGTTCGATTCAAAATTAAATAATAATGGTTTTATTGAACTATTATTTATAGATTTATAACTAACTTGAACCATGTTTTTACTAAGAATTTCACGATCACTTGGACGTTTGAAATTATTACATAATATTTCACCTGGTTTTAAATAAATATAAAAATCTACTCTGTTTTCATGAATATTTTTATTAAATACTAGATTCATACATTCATCGTAATGTTTACTAAAATTATAATTGGTGTTATCTTCATTCTTGCCATTTGTAATTAATTTACCTGTTATTTTATTTTTAGTAAAAAAATCTTTAATAATATTAATTGTATTATCATTTGACCCCATATCACATATTAACCAACCTTTTATGTGTTTATATACTGATAATAGCGTATTTAATATGGTATCCTCATTATTATATGTTAAACTAATAAACGATAGTCTACTTTTACAACTTCTAATAAAGAAAACAAGAGCATATCTTATACCCGATTCTATTTTTGGCGTAGAATGAGAAATATCACCTTTAAAAATTATACCTTGACCTTTATTTAAACGAATTGTTTCGTTTATATCTTGAAAGTGTATACCACTTCCAACATAATCTTTTTTATCATTTAATGCTAATACTACTGAATAACACCCCCCGTCCACGTGAGGGGGTAAATAAGTATAATTTTTATCTTCATTACTATCAAATTTTATTATATAACAACCATTGTATGTTGACGATGATGTCAAACTAAGATTAAAATCGTCATCATGTCCAACGCAATAAAAATCGTCATTATCATTAAACTCTTTGTTGATTCTTTTTGTAATATTTGTCTGTAAAAGATCACGTATTTCATTAAAATAACGAAACTCATTCGTGATACCGTATTCGATACTTGTATAACCTGTGTCCGCATTTTTTAGAAAAGCATTGGAACCTCTTAATTCAGTACCGTTAATATAAATATTAGACCCTTTAATTTCTTGTAAAATATTATCACATAAATTTACATCTATTAAATCATCTATTACCACGTGATTTTTTTTGACGTTTTCTAATAAATTATTTTCATCTTGACTTACAACACTCATTTTAATTACTCCTTTTTATATATTTAAATTAGTTTTTTTATTAATACAAAAAAAATATACAATAAAAAGCCTTCCATTATTAATATTATCACCGAAATAGTTGGTAGATGCATGATAAGAATTACTATTAAATAATATTAGTCTATTAAATATATTACCTATTTCATCAACTTTGTTCCATTGTGAAATATCGTATCCATTCGCATTTTTAAATTTTGGTTCAAATAACGCGGTTCCTGATGTAAACGGAGCATTTGGTGTTAAGTAAATTACGCCTGCCCAATTCTCATAACCTTCGTTCTCATCGGGTTCGTCGCTATCTACATGAATCCATGTTTTATCATCTTGTGTCGCATATTGAAATCGTCCATTATCGGGCGATGACCCCGCATCCCAATTAACTATTGATTCGTTTAAAATTCCTTCAAACTTTTTTTTAATTTCATTTGAATTATATCTACATAATGTTCTATTGCCTGGATAATATGTATTAGGTTTTTCATATTCTTGTTTAATAGCAAAATTTCGAACATCATGTGGATTTGAAAAAAAATTATCTACTATAATTAATTTTTTTATCATAATAAACTATACATACTATTTATTTAAATAATATTTATTTAATTAATTTGATTTGATGACTTCTTTGTTAACCAATTTGTTATTATATACTTATCATCACTTATGGGTACATTGCCTCTATGTATATAAATTTCATCACTTGGAAAAAATAGTAATCTTCCGCGTTTTGGTTTTATTTTAAGGAATTTAAATTCAGTTTCTCCTCCATCTTCAACATCATTTAAATAAAATATAAAGGTAACTTGTCGACTATGTGGTTCATTGCCTGAAATATCAGTGTGTTGATCATTATGCCATGTATATCTACCTTTATTTTTATCATACTTTTGTATCAACATTCCCGATAGATTAAGTTCATCTTCCACATACACGTCTCCTGTTTTTTTTTGTAATTGTTCTTTATAGTTCGCCATTTCTTCTTTAATTGAATTCAAAAGTAAATTATGCACGCGTTTCCATTTATCATCATTAATTGGCATACTGAAATCAAATGTATCTTTCACGTCAGGGGTAACCCCGCCAAATGTTTCGCCCTTGTATTTTCCTTCTGTCAATTCATATTTTAAACATATTTCTTCACATATTTCAGGACTTAACGCAAAATCTTTTACATATATAAAATCTTCTAATTTGCTCATATAAAATATTATTTGAACCGTTTAAATATATTTATCCATTATATTAAAAAATGTATCTTGTATGGTTTGTTTGTATTCGTGTTGCTTTGATTCAGGGTAGAAACAGTAGCCCCCTGATGGTCGATATTGCCGTTGGTGCCAGGACCTCCCTTCTTACCAGCATTTCCAGATGGGCAGGGGGAGTTCGCGCTGTTGCCTTGCAACCCCTGTCCTCCGTTATTTGCTTGTATCGATATATTGTTGCCGTGTGTAATTCTTATTCCGCCAGAATGGCCCTGTACAACCACTGTGTTGACACCAGATTCAATAGGAATTGCTGACGTAGTATATGCCACCGCAGGCAGGCCACCATCACCCCCATCCCCCCCCTTCCTGTGTCGCTTTGCTTGGGGGGGGGGACACCCATATTTTGTGTTACTGGGGCCTTTGTTACCCGGAGCACCCCGAGCTGATACAGCATAACAAGAAAAACCGTGTGCCCAAGGTGGTACTGTCGCCGTGATTGTACCCTGTCCGCCCAGGCCTACCATGGTGCTATCCAACGCAACTGCTGCCGCAGCACCTGAACCTATTCCACCAGTTGGATCTGTATAATGATTAGTTAATGGGTTTTGATCACTTTTAAAGTCGGTATATGAAATAGTATTAATAATTCTAACGGGTTCTGCGGCTGTAAGTATTCCGCTGGTATCGCCAGTTTTAAAATTAGGATTACCCACATTAACTGCTATTCCGCTTTCATATAATTCATCTAAATCCACAGTAGTTCCACCAACAGTAATTCTATATCCACTAGTAGCCATTTATATAGTTAAACGACAATTTAATTTTAAGTTTTTAATTAAATTATTATTTCAAATAAACCCATGGCATTTCCGTATGTACTTTACAAAATAATGTAAAGTGAGTATTTACCTTTTTCTTACATTTAAGTCTATATTGACTATTACGTGTATAACAATAACATCTTCGTTTTTCACTAAATGTAGTATTTGGCTCTAAATAGCTGATTATTTTTTTTTCTAGTTCCAATGGAAGTTTTTGCATTTTTATATATGAATTTACATAAATTATATATAAATTACTAATTACAACTTTCAAATTTCAAATTTACATGGTTTCATATAACCCACATACATCACTTGGGCTACATGTCTCGTCATCCGGTGTGTTTCGTTCGCGTTTATGTGCATGTTTTTTAAAGTCGTATATGGGTTTATTACCCCATTTTTCGTAATGATTTACTTTATATTGGTCTTCTAATAATACTTTATCATTTGGAAATGTTCCAGGATTTAGGGATTCAATGTTTTTTTTTGATATAAATGATACTACACTATATGCGAGCATTAATGATACAATAATAATTAAACTACATGTTATTATAGGAAACTTGGCCATAATTATATATATTAATAATACATTTAAAATTTATTTATTTATATAATTAATGAACGATGAATATGAAATGCACGTCCTAAAAAGAAATGGTTCTCACGAACAACTCTCTTTTGACAAAATTTCTAAACGACTCAAAGCGTTATGCACAGAAGCGAAGATTAAAATTAATACTTCGGCGTTGGTAATGAAAGTGGTTGACCAAATATTTGATAATATTGAAACAACCAAAATTGATGAATTAACCGCCGAGCAATGTGCGTCGCAAAACACAACTAACCCAGATTACGGAACACTCGCCGCATATGTATCCGTATCTAATCTTCAAAAAAACACAAAAAACACATTTTTCTCTAAAATGAAAGATTTGTATGAATTTAAAGATATACATGGCGTTCACTCGCCTCTAATTAGTGAAACATTTTTAAACACAGTAAAAAAATATAAAAAAAGAATAGAAGAAACGATTGATTATAACCGCGATTACTTAATTGACTATTTTGGTTTTAAAACATTAGAACGAGCATATTTGTTTAGAATAAATAAAAAAATAGTCGAACGACCACAAGATATGTGGATGCGTGTTTCACTTGGTATCCATGGCGATGATATTGACCTGGCACTAGAAACGTATAATTATATGAGTCAAAAATATTTTACACACGCTACACCAACCCTATTTAATTCTGGAACTCCCCGCCCACAACTCAGTTCATGTTATTTAATCGCAATGGAAGATGACAGTATTGATGGTATATATAATACATTGAAGGATTGTGCAAACATTTCTAAATATGCTGGCGGTATTGGTCTTCATATACATAATGTTAGGGCATCTGGTACTCATATTCGGGGGACAAATGGAACCTCAAATGGTATTGTACCCATGCTTCGAGTGTTCAATAATACCGCGCGGTATGTTGATCAAGGAGGAGGTAAGAGAAATGGAAGTTTCGCAATTTATTTGGAACCATGGCATGCAGACATTTGGGATTTTCTTGAAATGAGAAAAAATCACGGAGACGAAGAAATGAAAGCGCGAGACCTATTTTATGCTCTTTGGGTTCCTGACCTTTTTATGAAACGTGTTCATGCGGATGGCGAATGGAGTTTAATGTGTCCAGACGAATGTCCTGGATTGAGTGATGTGTATGGAGATAAATTTGAAGAACTATATGTGAAATATGAAAATGAAAATAAACAAAAAAGAACAATTAAAGCGCGGGAACTATGGTTTCATATTCTAGATAGTCAAATGGAAACAGGAACGCCATATTTACTATATAAGGATGCGTGTAATAACAAATCAAACCATAAAAACCTAGGTACTATTAAAAGTAGCAATTTATGTACGGAAATTATTGAATATAGTAATCGTAATGAAACCGCTGTATGTAATTTGGCAAGTATTTCGCTTCCGGCTTTTGTAGATACTACCACAAAGACAGTGAATCACGAGGAACTACATAAAGTTTCTAGAATTTTAACAAACAATCTTAATAAAATCATTGACGTTAACTATTATCCAACCGAAAAAACCGATAACAGTAATAAATTACATAGACCAATCGGTATTGGTGTACAGGGGTTGGCGGATATGTTTTTCGGGCTTGATATACCGTTTCACTCCGAAGAAGCTAAAAAAATAAACAAGGAAGTATTTGAAACAATTTATCACGGCGCGTTAGAAGAATCGTGTAATATTTCCCAAAATAGGAAGCAACATTATGAGTCAATCGTACCGTGTCCGTTTCAGTTGACAGAAGAAGAGAATAAGTTGCCTAGCAAATATATTGGAGCGTATAGTTCATTTGTGGGTTCACCAATGAGTGAAGGTACACTTCAATTTGATATGTGGAATGTAGAACCATCTGCCCGCTATAATTGGGATATTATTAGAACCCGAATTTTAGAACACGGTGTTCGTAATTCACTTTTACTGGCACCCATGCCCACCGCATCTACTTCACAAATTTTGGGAAATAATGAATGTTTTGAACCAATTACAAGTAATATTTATAGTAGAAACACACTCGCCGGTGAATTTATTATAGCAAACAAACATTTAATGAAAGATTTAATCTCATTAAATATGTGGAATGAAGAAGTGAAAAACAATATTATTGCGAATAAAGGAAGTATTCAACAAATTACAACAATACCTCAACATATTCGCGATAAATATAAAATTGTTTGGGAAATTCCCATGAAACATATAATAGACATGGCGGCAGATAGAGGAGCATTTATTTGTCAAAGTCAAAGCCTGAATTTATGGCAAGAAGACCCAACGTATAATTCGTTAACCAATATGCATTTTTATGGATGGAAAAAGGGGCTGAAAACCGGAATTTATTATTTACGAAGAAAAGCAAAACATCAAGCACAACAATTTACAATTGGACCGGAAAATAAGGAAGACGAACCGTGTGAGATGTGTTCGGGTTAATCGATATATATTAAATTAAAATATTTTCAATATTCCATTTGTTATACTATACATAACCGAACCCAATACAATGAGATATATAGCGAATGTGAACGGAACGTGTATTCTATTAACAAAGAAAAATATTGGGGTATGTACAATACCCATTGTTTGGACTAGACGATGTTGTTGAATTATTCGGGTAGTATTGTCAATTGATGTTGTTGTGCGACGTGTAATTTCGCGGTGAGATAATTCATCTGTGTCAGAATCTTCTGGTTCTGAACCAGAAGATTCTGAATCTTCTGAATCGCTGTGTTTTACATATATTTTATTTCGGCAAATTGGACATTTATTTCTAGATTTTTGTGTTTTGTTTCTCATGTGCCGAATCATACATGAGAAACAAAAACTATGTTTACAATCCGTTACACAATAATTAATGGTTTTTTTAATGTTGTTTAAACATATTGGACATTCCATTATTATTTAACCAGATAAATGATTTCGTAAAATACGTTATTACATAATTTAATCATTCGCCACAGTTTCAATGGATATATCAACTTTTAAATTTTCAATTATTTGATCCATTTCACATGATTTCTTATTTACATTGTTTTCAACTATTTTCATATATTCATTATTTTTATAAGTACCCGCTTCACCACACTCGGGATTTTCATGGACCCAATCCTGAATTTGTTTGAAATTATTTTTTCCAACATGTTCTATTGCCTTTTTAAATTTGGATTGGTTGTGTGTGTCCGTGTCCCATACATCATTATCTTTTACATAAAATGTTGTTTTATCATCACAATGTATGGGTCTTTTTGTTAGTTCAAGATTATTGAGTCCGTCCTTAAATATTTGTGTAATTCCATCAGTGTATCCCAGTCTACCAGTATTTTCTAAATCTTTCAATTGTAAATTTAATGTATTCACAAAATCCATAATATTTAATGCGTCTTTACAATTTTCATTCAAAAATAAATTAATATTTACTTTATTATTATTGTTATTGCCAATATTAGGTACCATCTCTTTTATAATACCTGTTAATTCGTCATTTTTCTGCATAGCAACCATAAACATTTGTTTAAAATCCAGGTCTTCTGTCGAATTTTTTGAAATTTCCAAATTTTCAGTTTTTTTTTCGAAATTTTCAGTTTTTTTTTCGAAATTTTCAGTTTTTTTTTCGAAATTTTCGATATTTTCAAATTTACATTTTTTTTGATGAGTATGCATACTCTGTCTATGTTTATAACTCTTCCCGCACAAGCACATAAATGCAGTGGCATTTTTTGGCATTTTTTTGTAAGTATTTGTAAGTATTTTGTGTTTACGTGTCGACAAATGTTTATCGTAATTACTTTTCTTGCTACATCTAAACACACATTTTTCGCAAAAATATTCAGTGGCATTTTTTGGCATTTTTTTGTCAGTCATTGTAAGTATATATATACTTACATAAAAAATGCCTAAACCAATTTTTCATAAATTGTTTTTTTCTGTTGGTAAGGGCACTTTTTGCAAAAAGGTCATTTTTTGCTAGGCGTCAATAACAACCCCAAAATTATTTTTTTTTTTGCAAACTAATTTCAAAGTTTATACCCTTTTTTGAATTTTTTTTTAAAAAAGTAAAATTCTTGATGCACTTATAAAAAAAAAAAAAAAATAATAATCGAAGAATTTCTGTTCCAATCTATAAATATCAAGCTTTGACTTCTCGTCCCCTACTTTTAAGCATATCAACTATATCTTGTTTTATTAATAATTTTTCTGCGATTTCATCAGGAGATTTACTCTGGTTTTTATTAATAATTTGAATATCGCCATATTCTTTAGAGTGATGTGGTACTAAATTTAATTGATAGTACATATTATGAGACTCAATCGCACCTAAATTTTCATTGTTGTTTGGAAGTACTCTAATAACAGTATCATTACCAAGCGCGCATAATTCATTCCCACCAAGAACACCATCTTTTGTTAAAATTATATTAATTACATTTTTTTTTGGTATTTTAATACTTCTACTAAAATAAGGAGAACCCGTTGTACGAACAAATAAAAGTTTTCCATTATCATAATTGGTTTCTGCTATTTGATTTGATATAACACCTCCATATGAATGTCCTGTTAATAAAACTATTATGTCATTATCTAAATAATATCTTATTAATGCTTGTAGTGCTAGAAAAAATGGACTTAAATTTGGTAGCCCTGAACCAAAACACCCGGTAATCTTCCCGGGTATCCAACTACTTGCGACACCGGCGAAATTATGCGCTGTATCACATACTTCTGTGTAGGATACTTTCGTATAACTTTTTATGGAATCCGTTGGTATGGAACCCGTTTTAAAATGGGTAAAATCGCACCCCATAGCTCCAACATTGATACGTATATTTTTTTTTTTTAATTTATCAACTGTGATAAATCTATAATTTTGATCTCGTCCATCTAGCCAACCAATATTTTTTAATTTTTTAATGTCATCATCAGTCAATGGTTTTATTGTTTTATTTTCTTTTATTGGTGAAAATCCAAATGTGGTCGAAAGCCTTTCAGTGAATGATTTGCCATCGCCTGCTTTTTTTCTATATTTCCTAGATCTTTTAGGTCTTTTAGATCTTTTAGGTCTTTTTACTACCATTTTTCTTGTTTTTGATAGTTTCTTTTTAATACTTGAGCGTTTATTTTTACGAACATGTTTTTTTGTTTTTCTTATAGAAGAGCCCATATAAAATATGTAAAGATAATAAATATAATAATTATTTAAACATATTACGTTAGTAAATATATATGAATACTGAAAAATTAGAAGATATACGTGTAAGAATAGAACACATGCCAATATTTCATCAAATAGAGGTCCTTAAAATATTAAGTAAATATACAGAAGAAATGACAATAAATGAAAATAGCAATGGTGTTTTTATAAATTTAACAGATTTATCAGCCAACATTGTAGAGGAATTGAATAATTACATAACATATGTTGACCATCAAGAAAAAAATATAAACTATTTTGAAGATCAACAAGAAAAATTTAAAACAAACTATTTTGAAAAAAATATTAAAGATAATGAGGTAATTACTGTAAATGAGCAACAATGTTAAATTAACCAATTTGAATAAATATATGTTAACAAGTAAAAAGTTAAGCTTGCTTGTTAATAAGTGTCCTGTACGAATAATTCAAAACAAAAAACGATATATTCATAAAAGTAGTAAAAAGTATTTTATTTCCAACTACGACGATAAATTATTTTGGATATTATATGTTCTATTAAATGGTCGTGAAAACTATGAGTTGGTTACGTCTAATTTTTATCAAGTACAACAAGAAGAAAAGATTAAATGGATGAAAAAAATATTCGAAAATAAACAAATTTTAAAACAACATAATTTCAAAAAAATAAAGGAGTCTGGCGATGATTTAATAAACTGCAAAGAACTAACCATACGCATATTCCATATGTTGTGTGTGGTGTATAATATACCATTTTTATATATTAAAGGTAATATTTGCTATGAATTTAAACTGGACGATAATACTGAGGTTGATGCTGAAACAAATATAATTCATTTTATCAATGATATTTATTGTTATGAAAACGTAGAAAACAACGAAATAATTGAAAATATCAAAACAATAAAACAAATAGTAAGTGATTATGAAAAGCCATTAAAATCTCTGGGGAGTTATAAAATGGAAGATCTTCGAATTTTTGCGACAAAATTTAATATTAGTTTAATGAATGGTATGAAAAAACGTACAAAAAAAGAGGTGTATGATATATTGTATGAAATATTTTATGGGGACAAATAATAATTATAAATAAAATTGAAAAATATATTAAAATATAATACGAAACAATATATATATGAGTAAAGAAGATATGGACGATTTATTAACAAAATATTTAGGTGACTATGTACAAGGAAATGTAAATAAAGAATTCGAAATAAGGTTTTCAACATTACATACAAAATCACCTATTAGAAAAGAAGATTTCATGAATGTTTGTCAACGATTAAAATCTTCAAATTTTGATTGTGTAAATCCAAATGGAAATTATTATCTAAGAATTCAAAATACCTATATGAACCGCGAAGGAAGAGAAGTATTATCAAATATTAGATTTGAACTAAATGGATTACATATTATTCGCGATTATTGTTTATATGAGAATATAATTCGTCTAATAGATAAAGAACAATTTAACGGCGAAATGAATTATATAAAAAAAGATCGTGTTAAAATGCCAAATGGCGAATATTTAAAACCTGTAAATAATGACGATTATCAATTTAGAACATCATACCAACACGAAGCGTCATTTAATCCAGAAAGTAATCTAGTTAAAAATATTACACAAAACTGGGATAATAGTAAAAAGTTATATAGATATATCAACCGAATTGAATTAAAGCACCCAGATTATCCGGTATTATTCCATTTAAGTATAGTAAAAACGAATAAGAAAAATAAGTATGAACGAATGCCGAAATTAGTATATAATATTCAAGAAGCATCTTTATTTAAAAACGCCGAATCCTATGAAATAGAATTAGAATTGGACAATGAACGAATAGAAAACGAAGAAAAATGGAGAAACAAGGATGTATTAAAAGATGCGATTAAAAAGTGTATTAAAATAGTATTGTGTGGTCTTCAAAAAACAAATTATCCAATTACCTTGAATAATAAAAATACTGTATTTTCAAATTATCTAGAATTAATTTATGGTAAAGATAACGACGAAAGATTGGCAATTAAGCATTTTATTGGACCGTCAAATTTAACTTTACAGCAAAAAAATATTATAGATTTAGAGAATAATGATATTAAACATAATATTCGAAACAATTATACCGTAACAGATAAAGCAGATGGTGAAAGATACATGTTATATATTGCGTCAGACGGAAAAATGTATTTAATTGATATGAATATGAATATTATATTTACTGGAATGTTAACAAAAGACAAAGTATATTTCAATAGTATTCTAGACGGCGAGTACATTATAAACGATAAATATGGTAATACGATTAATATGTTTGCGTGTTTTGATATATACTTTTTAAACAAAGAGGATGTTCGAAGCAATGAATTTGCGAATATAAATAAAATAGAAACAACCGAATTCGACAAATCAACACAAAAAAAGAAACAATACAGATTAGACATATTAAAAGACGTAGTTTCAACCATGAAGGTATCCAGTATAACAAAAAAGAAGACCAAGTCATTTATGTTGGAAGTTAAACATTTTGAAATAGGATATAATAATAATATATTTGACGCAACGCAAAAGATAAACGAGAAAGTGAAAGATCCGAGTTTTATGTATAACACGGATGGATTTATTTATACACCCGCGTCAGACGCGATTCCTGACAAAAAATATAAGTTTACATGGGACCGAGTATTTAAATGGAAACCCCCCGAGTTTAATACAATCGACTTTCTGGTAAGTATCAATAAAAATAAAGACGGTACGGAGGAACTAACATATCATTATGAAAACGGAAAAGACGTATCGAGTGATAGTATCATTCAGTACAAAACCCTGACGTTAATGTGTGGATTTAATCCAAAAGACCATGGGTATATTAATCCATGTAGTCAGGTAATGAATGAAAGTTATAATAAAGCCCAGAAAGGATTTGATAAATATGGTCCAATGCCGTTTTATCCATCCGACCCATATGATGATACGGCTCATCTATGTAATATTATATTAAAACAGGACGAAAACAATGTTTTACAAATGTTCAGCGAAGAAGGAGAAGTAATAGAAGATAATATGATTGTAGAGTTCAAGTATGATATAAACGAAAAACATACATGGAAATGGAAGCCATTAAGAGTTAGATATGACAAAACTGCTCAATTCCGGAGTGGAATACCAAATTATGGAAATGCGTATCATGTAGCAAATAGCAATTGGTATTCGATTCACAACCCAATTACCTTAGATATGATTACAACCGGACGAAATATCCCGGCCGACATAGCATTAGATGATGTTTATTATAACAGAATACAGAACAAGACATTTACTCGTGGAATGCGCGATTTTCATAATTTGGTTGTAAAACGAATGCTAATCACAAATGTATCTAAAAGAAACGATACGCTAATTGATTTGGCAGTAGGAAAAGGCGGTGATTTTCCAAAATGGATTGCTTCAAAACTAAAATTTATTTATGGAATAGATAAATCGAAAGACAATATTGAAAATAAACTAGATGGCGCGTGTGCGCGATATTTGAATTATATAAAAGATGGTAAAAGTATACCGAAATGTTTATTTGTACACGGAGATAGTTCTAAGAGTATATTAAGTAATGATGCTTTTGATAGTGATGTGTATAAAAATGTAAACCAAGCGTTAATGGGAAAAGGCCCAAAAGACGAGAAGGTATTGGGTTCGGGTGTATATAAGCAATATGGGGTAGCGAGCGATGGTTTTCAAATATGTTCATGTCAATTCGCTTTACATTATTTCTTTGAAAACCTGAATATATTGGAACAATTTCTAAAAAATGTGGCGTATACAACCAAAGTAGGTGGATATTTTATTGGAACATGTTATGATGGAAAAACAATGTTCAACAAATTAGAAGAGAAACAAAAAGATGAATCAATGACAATATTTAATACAAGCGGCGAAGCGAAAGTATGGGAAGTAATTAAACGTTATAATTTTGAGGATTTTAATAACGATAGTTCATGTGTTGGATATGCGATAGATGTATATCAAGATTCAATAAACCAGGTTTTTAGAGAATATTTGGTAAATTTCGACTATCTGGACAGAATTATGGAAAATTTTGGATTTATACCGATAGAACAGGATGAAGCAGATAAAATGAATTTACCAGAACCAAATGGAATGTTCAAGTCATTATATAAAAAAATGGAGGCAGATATTAAAAGTAAGAAATTAAATGAAAAAGATATTGGGTCAAGTCTAAGAATGAATGATTATGAAAAAGAAATTTCATTTTTAAACCGATATTTTGTCTATAAAAAAATAAGGAGCGTGCCGAAGGAGGACCAAGTAATCCACGAGGACGAGAGTGTAACAGAAGAAAAGGAACACGGTGTAGGAAAGATATTGGTTAAAACCGACGAAAAAATTGTACTCTACAAATATGAGGTATAAATCTTCAATGGTGTAAACCCTTGATAATTAAATAATCGAGTAAATAATCTAAATAAAAAAGATAAATATAAATATACAATGAGTTATTTTTATTTACCACGCGTATACGGATATTTAAACTTAAAGAAAAATATAGAATACTCACATGATGAAATTGTACCAAACACAAACTTGACATTTTATTTAAAAAAAATGAAAAATGAAAAAGAAGAAATAAAGGAAAACTGGACAAAAATGAAAAGAAGATGTTTTCCATATTACATTTTAAATAGTTCAAGAAATGCGAATATGTTTAACAAATATAATCCATATCACCGGAAATTTTTTGTATATATTGAAATAATTAATACAATGATGATTTTACAAAATTTTTTATCATCAACGCAAATACTAATATATTGTAGTGGCGATTATTGTGTAAGTATATATGAAAGTTATTTATATTTACAAAAAAACAATATTGTGTTTCACTGTGATAATACAGAACAATGGAGAAATGAGAATTTAAATATATCCCACAAAAATTTAATTTTATTGAACGATATTAAGAGCAATATATTGGATAACACGCTACTAACAAAAATCTTCACAAAATATAAAAAATATTTTCATATTTTGAATTGTGATATTAAATTTAAAAATTATGAAGAAAACGAAAAAAAAGAACAAAAATTAACACTGGAATCTTATATTTATTTGAATATTTTATATTGTTTGATGATGCAGCGCGACGGTGGATATTTGATTTTAAAGTTGCCAAATATTTTCAATAAAATCTACCAACAAATATTGTATTTTTTATCAACAATGTATGAAAAGGTTGTGGTAATGAAACCTCAAATATGTAAAAATATAAACAGCGAAAAATATATAATTTGTAAAAATTTAATAGTCCATTACGATTCGTATACTTTATATGAATTAATAACTATATATATTGCGAGTTTTGCCGAAAATAAGAAGAAATATATTAAAAATATTTTAGAAGCAGAATTACCATTATTTTATATAAATAAATTAGACGAATGCAACGCAATATTGGGACAACAGCAATTAGAAGTAATGGCAAGTCTATTAAATACGTGTATTCTGGAAACTGCCGATAGTACAGATAGACTAGAAATTATAGAAACAAAAGTGCATGATAAATGCGTAAATTGGTGTTATTTAAATAATTTTAAGTTAAATTAGTAGGCTCAAATATATTAGAAAATTCTTCTACATTATCACTTTCAACAATTTTAATAAATAAATCTTCGCTGAATGTTGTGTCGGTTGTAGCTACCTCAATTGAATATTCGCCAGACATTACGTCTTTAATAACAATATTTGTTTGTGTTATTGATGGTAATTCAATCCAATATTTATAGTTAGAAGTTCTATTTACATTTTCATTATATGGTGAAAAGTCAATGGTTGTATCACTTGTTTTATTTACATTATAATAATCATCAATAGATGAACCAGAAATATCAAGACTAGAAGGAAATGTAATTTTATGTGTCCCAATATTTTTACTTCCCCCAAAGAATACATTATAGTTTTTCTGGCTAGTCAATGTAAAATTAATAGTTTTTGTTAATGTACCATCCTCATTGGTTGTATTTTGTGTGCCTTGATATAAATTATAGTAATTTGGATATTTATCATCAAGATTGGCAAAATCATTAAAGTAGCGAATACGTGTTCCTGTTAAGGTGTTTAAGTATAAGTTCATATCAAGAATTGCGTTAATTAACTTAGACTGCGTAGAGTTGACATGTTTAATACAAATAAAAACATCATGTTGAATATCAAGATTATTATCATCATAATCCGAATTAACTTGTAATGTGTATAATGAATTTTTATAAAGTCTAACTGAAACGTTTCCAGGATGATTCGTATCTTCAAACCAATAATTATATTGACTATCAAAATCCTGTTCATTGAATGTAATATTTAAATAATTACCAGTATGGTCGCTGATTGAAGTATTTACATCATAATATTTTCTATTATTACCACCATTAACTGGTACACCATAGAACCGGATAGATTCATTATCAATATAACTATGCTTGTTTGCGCCCAAATAAATATAATAAGTACCATCAACCGGTACACGAAATTGTATTTTTGCGTTTTTACTTCTAATATCGTTTTCGGTCAATAATGAAACATAATTAGAAGGAATAGTATTTTTACTAAAAATAATAGGCGGAAGGTTAGAAAATGTTTTGCATTTATCCGCATTTTTGAATTTAGTTGTACATGGCGTAATTTCATCGAGGAATAAATTATTTTTATTGTGAAGAATTTGATTATTTTTATATTGATTCACATATTTAAGTCGTGATGTTCTGTTAGACGATGATGCCGCGTTATTTATAGCGAAAGTGTGATTACTTGGTTTATAAAAAACCTTGTGTATATTATTATCGTCAAAATCCCCAATTTTTTGAACATGAGATTTAGAATAATTATTTTGAATTATTGTACCGTTTAATGATTTTACTTCAATATAATAAATTTCTTTCAAAAGTTGTGGCGAAGATAAATCTGTATACGAATCATTTTTCATTTTATTAATTCTAAAAATGCCCGGTTTATCATTAACAGATACAAAGTCATCAATATAGTAAATGTTGGAATCTATTGTTCGCGACTTGGTGTAAAATTCATTTCTATTATATTTTCCAAAATATAATTCACTATTGTATTTATCGAATAAATTAGTAGTATCATTGCTTTTAATTGAATAGTTTCTATTTTCCAAAAATGATTTTGTCGTTAAAAATGTATTATTATTATTCATATGTGGAACTGTTTGTTTGAATTTAAGTAGCGCTTTATTGGGTTCACAGCAATTATTATCTTTTGTATTATTCACGAAGTTAATGTGTGCATTTTGGCTAATACAAGAAATATCTTCAATAATTTGTACTCCACCTGGTTGTTGAATTTTATTCAAAGATATATTTTTTACAGATGCGCTAGGTGAATTATTAATATTTGTTCGTTGAAGGCGATGTGCTTTAATAGGTCGTGCTTTGAATGGTGTATTTATATTATCATCATATTTGGGTATAATATTATTAAACATGTTTCCAATAAATTTAGACATATATACTATTTGTATAAAAATAAATAAATATATACTTAATATATTAAGATGTTTAATAATCATCAATTAAAATGCGCGTATTATGCTTCCGCCGTTGCTATTGTTTTGAATCTAATTTTACCTTTAATTGCTGGTAAATTTGCGACCGAAGAAGAAATAATGCCAAAAAATGGCACGGGGTCTTTATCTGTTAAAGGTCAAATAATGCACATGTTAGTTCATCATAACCAAGTGCCATTTTCAAGTTCGGTTTTAATATTAACAATAACTTTTTTATCGGTACTAATAGGGTATAAATTACAAGAAAGAACTAAGAAATAATCAAAAAAATCAAAAAATCAAAAAAATCAAAAAAATATCTTCAATGTGTAAATGATTAAATCGAGATAGTTGATACTTTTCTATTACTTAAAAATTGAACGGTACCAACCTTACCAACTTTTCGAATATTATTAATAGGTGTATAATTAACTTTTAAATTTTGTAAATTTCTATATTTTGTATTTTCTTTGCATATACGCGCTGCTTCTAATATAGTTAAATTATCAGGAGATTCGCATTCGATAATAACAAAACAAGATGGGAACGAACGTAAATGAAACCAAATATAGTGTTCATTATTCTCGAGAAGTTCCCAATTTTCGTGCGCGTTTTGTCCAACAATGATATTTGTTCCATTAAAGATTATTGTTTTCATGTTATTTATATAATAATAAGATAAATAACATCATATTAATCAATTTTTATCTTGGAAAAGAAGCTTCTTTTGTTTCTTCATCGTCATAATCATAATCAACGTATGATTCATCCTCAATGATAGGTGTAAACCATTGATTATTCCAATTAATCATTTGTTGATATCGTTCTTCTGGTTCCATCTTATATAAAATAGAGGTACCAATGATAGGGGTCATTGCGTCTACATTACACTCTTTACAACACAATGTATTATTTGAAACAATGTCTAATTGAACGTGTGAAAATACTCTATATATTTTAATACATGATATACAAGCAATATCTACAAATCTATTTCTGTTAAGATGATGTATTGTGATCTGAGCATTATTGGTCGATTCTCGAATATAATTTGGACAACTCATAATATTTATTTAATCATTATATTTTTATTTGTTTAATCAATTTTAAAATAAATAGTTTAAAAAGAATATACCAGTTATACTGTACATGGTAGAAAACTTGCCTTAGCTCAGTTGGCAGAGCGTTGGACTGTAATAGTTGTTGTTTGTAGTGATCCACAGGTCGCCGGTTCAAATCCGGCAGGCAAGAAGTAATATATGGTTGATATTTATGTGAAAAATTGATTTAAATAATATTTGTTAATTAAATCAATAATAGAATGAACTCGCCTGGATATTTACATATTATAATGGGACCAATGTTTTCTGGAAAGACATCGCGGTTAATTAAAATATTTGAAGAAAACCAGAATAGAAAGATTTTTTCGATAAATCATGTATTAGATAAAAGGTATAGTTCGAATGAAATAGTGAGTCATGATGGAAAAAAGGTACGTTGTTATAGTTTTAAGAAAATTAGAGAAATATATGAGAATTTTGATGAATTTGAAAAATCAGATATTATTTTGATAAACGAGGCTCAATTTTTCGAGGATTTATTTGAACTCGTAATAATTATGGTAGAAAAATATGGGAAACGGGTTTATTTATGTGGATTGGATGGAGACTATGAACAAAAAGAAATAGGGGAAATGTTAAAATTAATACCACGGTGTGATAGTGTAGAAAAGTTAAGAGGGAAATGTCATTATTGTAGCAACGAGTCAATATTTTCAAAAAGAATTACAGAACAACGGGAACAGGTTGTAGTAGGCAATGATAATTATGTTCCTTGTTGTAGAAAGTGTTATTGATATTATTCACATTTATTACCTTTTTCTTGTCGCCCAGAATGGATATTTTTGAGCAATGGGGAGTTTAAACCCCCCTCCTTCTTTTGAAAAAAATGTTTCATCTTTAAGTGCGAGTCCTCCATATTTTTTACATAGTATGCTAAAATGACTTTGGTCATGTCGGTGGTCGATGAACCCGTTTGTTTTATTTATTTTATTATAATGATTTGAAAATAATTTGGGGTCATCAAAAACAACTTTACGCCATTTTTGGATAATATCTAATGAATGAGCATTCTTCTTGATAATAATAAGAGTAGTCATACTTTGATTTGATAAAACCGCTTCTGAATTATAATCAATATTATGGTAATCAAATGTAGCGCTATTTGTCCATTTAATCGCTTGGTGTGTTGTAATAAAATTTAAAATACCATATTTGCTATTATTAATCAAATCTATATATTCTTTAAAACGTTTTTCTGCGTTTACATTTAAACTACTGCCCGCGTCTATGTATATTAAAATATCATTATCATTTATTTCATTTAATTTTTGATAAATAATTTGAGGTTTCCATGTCCACCACCCCCCACCTCTACCTGGGCTGTTAAATACTGGTTGGATTGATTTATTATTTTTAAATTCATCATTTAAATCGTCTGGACCACAACAAAAAATATCATCAAACCAATTAATTTTCTTTTTAAGTGCTAAAAAATGTTTTTTTTTGTTTTCGTATGGTTCATTTCCATAAAGTATTAAATAAATTTTTTGTTGCATATAAATATAATATTCGAAAATATAATAATTCAAATATAATAATTCAAAATTTATTTAAT
>Ga0209533_1001076_pt1 | contig 25827 bp, 22 predicted proteins | sample COG_04_FD_184748 | JGI IMG/M metagenome (GOLD analysis project Ga0209533, IMG submission 184748) | Pelagic Microbial community sample from North Sea - COGITO 998_met_04 (SPAdes) (version 2) | ecosystem: Environmental > Aquatic > Marine > Neritic zone/Coastal water | place: Helgoland, sampling...
AATAAATTAGTTGTTAACGGTCAAACTGATTCTACAACTTTCAATGCGACTTCTGATATGCGTTATAAGGAAAATATATGTCCATTGGAAAATTCATTAGAAAAAATATGTCAAATACAAGGGGTTAACTTTAACTTTATAGAAGATGAAGATGAAAACAAACAAAAACATGCGGGTATTATTGCACAAGAAGTTTATAAAATAATTCCAGAGGCAATCGATACAAAAAATGATAACAAATGGACAGCAAATTACAACACGTTTATAGGTTATTTAATTGAATCTGTAAAAGAATTAAGTCAAGAAAACAAAGAAATGAAAGAAGAAAACAAAGAAATGAAAAATGAAATAATAGAAATGAAAGAAGAAAACAAAGAAATGAAAAATGAAATAATAGAAATAAAAGAATTCATCGAAAACATCAAAAAATAATGGAAAAATCGTAAAAAAATAAAATAAATTCTTCTGTATATAGTTTAATGAGCACAATCCATTTTTGGATGGAAGATAACAATATATATACCGTAAGTAATGGAGTAAAATTTAGCGCAATTAAATTATATTTTGAAAATGCGTTCACACACAACCCAACAATATTAAATGACTGTGCGTCGTCGTCTTGGCAGTTTGTTCCTGATACGAATGATAATAAAGCCGGTTTTCTATATACTAGTCAAACAAATTATGTGGACCCGCTACAAAAGACCAGTTTTTATAAATTAGATAATAGCAATAATCAATTGATTTCCATTTCAGACATAATTGACAGTAGTTTAAACCACATAGAACAAAAGGTTTCAATCCAAAATCCATTCAACATACGATATTTATCCATTACGGGACAAGAAACAGTATCATTTGATGACATATTAGCAATTTATCGTTTCAAGTATTACGATAAACAGGATTTCATAACATCATTTAATTCATATATGCCAACCAGTTTACTTCCAGAAAACGTGAATTTGACCAAAGAAGAATTAATCCAAAGTTTAGAAAATATTTTAGGTGGTACAACTGTAAATATAAGCAATTTATCATTAACGCAACAAACCCAAGTATTGTTTGATGATATACTAGCAATATATAGATATAAATATTACGATAGTGTCGACTTCGAACAACAGAAAAATGTTTATATTCCAACATCTTTATTGGAAGAAAATTCTTCAATCAGTTATGAAACCTTGGTATCTAGATTAGACATAATTTTAAATTTAAAGAAAACCATATATTAAGAACGCATAATATACACATAACAAATATATGTATATTATATAATATGAATATTATTCCAAGTAGTGGCACATATCAAGGAATTGGATTAAGTGGGGAACTTATAAACGTAGATACGAGCGAAGATTTCACCCTTACCATTTATTATGACAATACGAATGATGATGATACACTGAATACGGTTGGTTTTAATTTATATTTCGATTCAACTTCGGTTGAATTTATCGATTTTGGAAATTACAGTGAAGAATTTAAAAATGACTATATTCAAGCACAGTATAATACATATATAGGATATGGTCTTCCAAGTGGACAGGCCCAAAGTATAGCAGATGGTAATTGGACAAGTAATTACGGAGATGATAATGGTATATACGGAAGTCATTTAAAACAGCCCAATACTTCAAACTTTGACGCAATCAATGATTTTTCGACAATATTCAATTTAGATATAAATAATAACGACAAGGATTCCAGCGTAAAAACATTAGACGCGAATATAGATAAAAAAATAAAAGGTCATTTTGGAAGTGCAACAACAAATAATTCATTTCCTGGAACAAATCTAGTAAGTGGTGAAAGTTTTCCTATTAAGTTAATTACGTATAAGTTTAGAACAAGGGGGGATTTTGACGGAACCCATATATTTATAACATCACTCAGGAGTGATTTGAATTCAAGTCATTTTGGATATAACTGGTATACCCCAACATCCAAAATATATGTTTTACTTCCGGGGCAAACTATATCTGAACCAGAACCGGAACCGGAACCAGAACCGGAACCGGAGCCATCCCCAGAACCAGAGCCGGAACCAGAACCAGAACCAGAACCGGAACAACCGGAACCAGAACCGGAACCGGAGCCAGAACCGGAACCAGAACCGGAACCGGAAGGAGAACCAGAACCGGAACCGGAACCGGAACCAGAACCGGAGCCCGAACCCGAACCAGAACAACCAGAACCGGAGCCCGAACCCGAACCGGAACCAGAACCCGAGCCCGAACCAGAACCAGAACCGGAACCGGAAGGAGAACCGGAACCAGAACCGGAACCAGAAGGCGAGCCAGAACCAGAACCAGAACCAGAAGGCGAGCCAGAACCAGAACCAGAACCGGAAGCAGAACCAGAACCTGAACCAGAAACTGAAATAATAAGTGAACCAGAACCAGAGGGAGCACCAAATATAATAACAACATTCCAAGTATCCGAATTATTAAGTTATGGATATAATTTATTTACAAATTTGTTTCCAGAAAACAATTTACAACCGAATTTATATAACAAATTTTTTACTGTACCAGAGGATGGTAATTATCGTGTATATTTGGGTGGTAATCGTTATAGTGGAAATGATAATGAAATAATAGAGTTTGACTCGAATGTATTATTAGAGGGTAATTCAAATTCCAATTATTATAATGTAAATAATAACACCATAACAAGTACGAATTCGCAAGAAACCATATATAATTATTGGATGGAAGATTATACAAGTGGGGCAAATTTAGTTTTATTTAATTTACAAAAGGATATATTTTATACACTCGATCTTTCAACAAATTACGATAATAGTGTGTTGGACCCGGACCTGTTTATATTAATAATCAAAAATTTGAATGCGGTTGGTTCAATAATGGATGCTGAACCAGCGCCGGAACCGGAACCGGAGCCAGAACCGGAACCAGAGCCAGAACCGGAACCGGAGCCAGAACCGGAACCGGAACCAGAGCCAGAATCAAATGATAATACATTCAAATTAATAACAGTTCACCAAGGTTGGAATTTAATTGGTTCTAGTTTCATTTCCGTTTTAGAGGAAATAGATATAAATAATCCATTAATGGTGTCAAGTTTGTGGACATATACAGAAAATGGATATAGAAAAACAGATGTAATAGAGCCAAATAAATCAATATGGGTCCGTTGCCCACACGCGGGTCAAATACGAATGGTATATAGTAAACATGAAATCTTTGAATTTTTAAGAAATTTACAAGTTTAATAGTTGGTATAATTTTAATATATTGTCAAAATAAAAAATATACATAAAATATAAGTAATGAGCAATGTATTAAAATTATACGCGTGGGAAAATACGAATGACCATAAAGAGGTTCATCTTAATTTTACAAACCAAACCGTCGATTACTCCAATATGCCCTATTATGAAAATCCAAATGATATGCCTCCATTGGGTTTAACTCCGGATATATCAATTATTTACAAAGATACTTCTGATTTAAATAATATTAGGCATTATTTGACTGGAAATAGTTTAAACTTAAATATAAGTTCAACGCCACAAACCAAATTTATTTATGTAAAAATACTACGTAAAAATTTTTCAAATGAATTGAGTTTTGAATTTGGTAATGAACTTCCATTAAATGCTGTATATAAAATTCGTCCTGGAATAACATTAGTATCAAATTCCACATTAACATTTAATGGAAGTTTATTTAATACAGAATATGTCGTGGATAATCAAAATGATTTTAAATTATATCCCTCTGATTTACAATTATCAGGGGCTGATTTAGATTCGGTCAGTTTAGAAATTGAAATAACATATTCAAATAACGTAGATAGCAATGTTTATAATGACCCAGAACCAGAGCCAGAACCAGAACCACAACCAGAGCCAGAACCGGAACCAGAACCAGAGCCAGAGCCAGAGCCAGAACCAGAACCAGAGCCAGAACCAGAGCCAGAACCAGAACCAGAACCCGAACCTCAACCAGAACCAGAGCCAGAGCCAGAACCTCAACCAGAACCAGAACCTCAACCAGAACCAGAGCCAGAATCAATGAGTACAACAAAATATTATGTTAAGGCACATTGGCACGAAGCACCATATTATTATTTTAGATTAAGTGAAACAGGCGCGAATTTAACACATCCAATAACATTGTACAAAAATCAAAAATATATTTTTGAAGCAATCGATGTACCAAGTAATCATCCATTTTCGATTGGTTCAAGTTGGAACAATAATTATAACTCAATTACTGCTATTACAGAGTCAAATGATGCGAATTATCCAACCTCGGTCGAATTTATCGTGGATTATTCAACAACCGAGTTATATTATTATTGTATGAATCACGCGTATATGATAGGGAATATTAATTTAGATTATGTAGAGCCAGAGCCGGAACCGGAACCGGAACCAGAACCGGAACCCGAACCAGAACCAGAACCAGAATCTGAACCGGAACCAGAACCGGAACCAGAACCGGAGCCACAACCGGAGCCTTCACCAGAACCCGAGCCAGAGCCAGAACCGGAGCCAGATATGCCAATAGAATTTAATTTTACACCAACCTCTGGTAATAATTATAGACTTATCCAATTAATGAAAATAGTAGACGAAACAAGTGCAACAATAAATATAAATCAAGGTAGTTGGATTGCGGCATTCAATGAAAACAACGAATGCGTTGGTGCAAACCGATTTTTAATTTATCAAAACGGCGATTCGTATTCAAATTTAACTATATATGGTGAAATTAATTCCAAGTTTACACTTCGTATTTATTACGACATGGTAAATAAATTTTATGAAAATAGTCAATTTTATACAATCTCTGCTCCATCGCAAAATAATATGTTTTTGATACAAACCTCTGCTTTAATATTTACTAGAATGGTTGATTTTGGTATTAAATTATATTCATGGAAAACAAGTTATGACTCGACCGAAGTAGATATAAATTTCTTAGAAAATCCCCAAACACTAGACTTTAATATATTATCGTCGTATGAAGATACAAATAATTTACCACCAAGTGTAGTATCCCCCAATCTAAACCTAGTTTATTATACAACCGCAATTGGTTCAAATAAGCATTATAGTATTGGGAAGAAGTTGGAGTTAAGTAAAACGAACCAGCGTTCATATGAATTATATATTCAAATAAAAGCATTGAATGAATTGCCAGAAATGTATGTACGATATGGAGAGTTGCTACCATTATATTCAATATATTCGATTTTACCTGGTAATTTATCAGTAGTAAATGGATTGGTTAATTTTGATAGTTCATCATTTAATGAAATAATATTCAAGAATAAGGATGATTTCCAATTGACAAATAGTAATATGAACAATGACGGAATTTATGCGAATGCTGTAAAATTAGAATTACACGTATCAAATAGTTCAATAAACAATGTTCCTGCTGACAACTATTATCCATTATTCGTAGTAAAAATGGATACATTTGGAGATGGTTGGAATGGAACAAAATTAACATTAATAAATCGAAGTGATGGGACTGTTTATATATTTACAATGACTAGTCCTGATTATTACGAGGACGGAAAGCGTCAGGTTGAATCAAAGTATTTAACATTTGGCGATTACGATGTTATTTGTACGGGCGGAACCGCGTTATATCATAATCAAATATCATGGAATATATATCACGAGAATAATGTATTAATTTCGGGAGGAGCACCATACAATAATGAGCGAGTATTTACAATAAGTAGTAGCAGTGAAATATCAATATTAGCACAACCGGAACCAGAACCAGAGCCAGAACCAGAACCGGAACCACAGCCAGAGCCGGAACCAGAACCGGAGCCACAGCCAGAACCGGAGCCAGAACCGGAGCCAGAGCCGGAGCCACAACCGGAACCAGAACCAGAGCCAGAACCAGAACCGGAACCAGAACCAGAACCGGAACCAGAGCCGGAGCCACAGCCAGAGCCCGAACCAGAGCCAGAGCCACAACCAGAGCCGGAACCAGAGCCGGAACCAGAAGGTGAACCAGAGCCGGAACCAGAGCCTGAACCAGAACCGGAGCCAGAAATACATCATACCTCGGGTGTGTTCTCAATTCGCGCATTTGATAGTCAAATACAAGCAGTCCAAGGATTTGTAAATCAAGACGCGTTTAATGATATATTGAACCCAGACGCAGAGGCAATACTATATATAAATACAATTGTATTAAGAAACATGTTCCGGTTTAAAACAAATGGATTTGTTGGAGATACATTAGAAAACGATACAGGGTATTTCGTAGATATAGCCGATGTTTTATCGACGGATAGTACTAATCCAGATTATACAAAAATATTGAATTTATTAAATGCGAAGGTGACCTCAACTCAAAACTTGAATGATATTACTATTCAAGATGGTTCGGGGCAGAATCTATTACGCGTTGATTATATTAAATATCTAGCTTATAAACTAACTGGAACAGTAAAGGGGGTAGATTTATTTAATAATGAGAATGTTCTTTTATCGAATCTGGGTAAATCTGGTTTTGAATTACATTATGAAAATATAATAAGTGTATTTAATAATTCAGGAACTCGAAGTGAACCATTGCGCGAATCGAATACAAACGCAACAAATTTATCAAGACATATAATAAATCAAATGATGTTGAATCCAATTCACAGAAACAGGTTTGAAATAGGTACAAAATTAACAGTAAATGGAGTAACAAGTTCCGATTATAGTTTCAAGAATACATATGATGACCAACCTGTGCCAATTGTGGACGGAGATCAGTTTGTATTTGAGTTAATAGTGAAATCGCATCCAAATCAGCATTTAGTTACAAATGTTGCACCAGTACCAGACCGTAAATATAAGATTACACTTCAAGCGACATCAGCGAGTCAAAATTTGGAAAATATTTATCCAACATTATATGCGCCGGATGGGTCAGAAATACTCGACAACGTAGCAAATTCATACTTTATGACAAGACCAATCAATACAATAAATGAAAATTAATTTTGTAAAATAATACATATTTAAATATTCGTATTAAATATGTATAACATTGTAAACAAGGACCAATATACAAAACGTGAATTAGAAAATATAAATAAGCGCGACCACATATTATCAATGAATGTGGATAGTCTTTTTAGAGATGATTACAGGAATACAAATTCGTCCGATTATATTTTTAAGTTGCCTCAAACAATTCGTGATGTAATGAGTATGAAATTAGTAGCAATTGAATTACCAAATACGTGGTATACATTCAATAAAGGAGTAAATAATATATTTACAATAGAAACCTATAATCCCCGGGTTGATATTACGGATGCTGGTGGTATTCAAACCAACTTTGGTTATAAAGAAGAATCAAGACAGCGAAATACTTTTCAAATAGAATTATCAGAGGGTAATTATGGTAATGTAGATATTGAAACATTGATGAATAACTTTTTTGTAAATACCTTAAATAATGATGGTAGTCCAGGTGATTTAAGATTTTTAGAATTTGAGATAGACGATTTTTCGAGTAAAACCCGATTTAGATTCAAATCAACATTGGAGTTAGAGGGGGATGCTGTGCGTGATGCGAGTGGAATTCTATATGAAAATGTGCCGTTTGATCTAAGTTATGCTATTTATTTTGACCATCAAAAACCGTTATGCGCGGATCGTCCAGAATATGAAACATGTGGTTGGACGTTTGGGTTTCGAAAACAAATATATAATAGTATATCAAACCAAAATACATTAGTAAAATGGGCAGAAACATTTTATGGCGTGGTAGAGTCGGAGGGTATTTTTGGTGCGAATAAATTAAATTATGTATATTTATCAATAGATGATTTTGTTGGAAACAGTAAAGAAAATGTAATTACGGGATATAATAGTCGTTCATATTTGATAAAAAACATATTAGGTCGTATAACGATTAAATATGGTTCTTTCTATATAAATTTAGATGCGGGAGATAATATTTTTCGTCAACGAGATTATTATGGTCCCGTAAATATCGAAAAAATGCACATAAAATTATTAAATAAGTATGGTGTATTGATGGATTTAAATGGAAGTGATTTTTCATTTATTTTAGAGTTTGTACAAGTTAGGTAATTATGTCATCCCCGAAATCAACATTTTCAGTAGCGGTTGTAGTATTGATTGTATCCGTTAATAGTGCGGATCTTATATCACTTAGGCGCTGTGTTTCAAATACCCCTGTTTCTGGGTAGCCGTATTTTGCGATATAAATTTCATATTCAGGTTTAAGTAAGGCTGCCGAGGAAGATATTTCCAAGCTAGGAAACAATGTATATCTTTTATTTTGTTGATATAAATAATCGATAAGTTTTGTGCGGTCATTTAATATAGATTGTAATTCAGTAAATTGGTCAGTAATAACAGTTTGATTATTTTCAGCAGTTTCAATATTTTCATCGAGTTGCATCATTACTCTAATCGCCGAAATAATACCAACAATGAGGTCGCCTACTTCTTTTGCTTGTGCTAATAAAGACGTATTTGCTCGAATTTTCTTTTGGACTTCTTGATTTACAAATGAAATAGTACGTTCAAGTGAATCCCCGAGTGCTCTTAATTCTGTAATCTGTCCACGTCGAAAGAATTTAAATATGTTCGTCATATATCTACTGAAAAGATCTAACATAAAAACGATACGTTGAATAATAATAGCATTTGCTGTTCTAACTAATTTAACATTTTGTCCAGTTGCTCCGGGTGATTGTTCATTCATATATAATAAATATCTTATTTTTTACAGAAAAAAATATATTAAAATGATATTAATACTAATAATAATGTTGTGGTTATTATTATTAATAAATATTGGGTTATGTGTTCAAGGACAAAAAGTAATCAAATTAAATACAACAAACAATATAATTATTCGTGGAGAAATAAATGAAAAAACGTCAAGTGATTTTATATATAAACTGAATCTAGAAGAGAACAAAACCGATATTTTAGTATATTTAAATACACATGGTGGTTCGGTATTTGATGGATTAAAAATAGCAGATGAAATAGTAAAATATAATATATCATGTATTGCCGAGGATGCGTATAGTATGGGATTCTATATTTTTCAAAATTGTAAAAAACGTTATATACTGAGGCATTCAAAGTTGATGCAACATCAAATGTCATTGGGTATATTTAATGAAAGGGAAAAGATACGAAATTATATGGAATTAATAGATTCGGTGGATGATAAAATGAGAACAGTAGAGAGTGAAAGACTAAATATATCAACCGAAAAATATATGAAGAATATAGATAACGAATGGTGGATGTATGGTTCAAATATTGTATCAAATAATTGTGCTGACGAAATAGTACAAATAGAATGTTCAAAAACATTAACAAAACAAACAGAAGATGTAGAAGAGGGGGGATATAAATATGTATATTCCAAATGTCCAATCGTCTCAAATTATATCAAAAAGGAAACATTAAAAAACGACGACGAGGGTCTGTTTTATTTTATTTAATAGTATAAATTAAATTCGATATAATATTAAATATAATATTAAATATAATGTTAAGCATAAATAATCATAGTGCTAAATAAAGATAAATTAGTATTGATATAGTAAATCACACGATAAGCTGAATGACCAATCACTGCCGTTTAAATTAAGTGTATTTCCTTTATCATCAATAAGTTTGACAGCAACCCTTGAAATATTTACGGGTCCAAAGTAATTTCTTTCGTTATTTTGAAATGCGCCACCCGATTCAACATAAACGTCTCCGTACTCAAACCCCGAGTGTTTAATCGGGATAAGTCCAATAATATCAGTAGCGACAATACCTCCTAACTTTTCAAAAGAATTATTATTAAACAAATTTTCATTAATTTGATTAAATGCGTAAAGCTGGCTTTGTGTAATATTATTGTCTTGGTCGGGTTGTAATTGAAAGAGTCCATCATCCGAAATATTATAACTTAAATCGCGGTTAAAATAAGTAGGGCGTTTAAGTTTTGTTTCACCACTATCAATAGAGTTAACGACCGTGTTATTCAAATGATTTTGGTTGAAGTCATTAATTAACAGTAATATATATTTTGTCCCATAAATGTCTGGAACACAATCGGCATAAATATCATCTGTTTCGACTGTAATTTCCATTCTTCTAAATCCCAATAGCCATCCCAAGTTATGATTAATATGTCCAGAGTTGAGTGTATTTTTATCGTAAAACCGTACAGAGACGGTCGATCCGGTACTCTTCATGTATATTTTTTGTGAGATATTGTCATAATAAAAAAGTAGGGTTGTGGTGTTAACTGTAGTGTTTAATTCTTGTAATAGTGTATTTACATCTTTATAGAATCCGGATTTAAGTATAAATTTTTTATCGCCAATAAACAAATAATTAGTACCATATGCGGAGTCAAAGTTATACCACGTAAATGGTATTTGAACACTATTTACCGCGATCCTGAGTGCGTTGTGTAAAGGTTCGGTTAAGTCAACTGTAAAATTTGTGGTTTGTTTAATAAAATTAGGTTCAATAGAATTTTGGCGATAAAAGCTGTCAATATTCAATATTTTATTAATTACATTTTTAAGATTGGGATTTAAAATTCCTTGTTTAATGGGAATGCGCGTAGTTTCTCCAATATCCAACTCTTTTTTTTCAATAGTGCTATGGTCATTGTTAATAATAATAGTATTATTAGTTCTATCTAACGTATCGGGTTGTTGTAAATTTTCATATTGAATTTCATTTTCGTCATGGGATGAATCATCAGAATCACTTGATGAGCTATATTCGTCTAATAACTTCTTTTTGACATCAATAAAAAATTGAGCGTAATCAATATTATTTTCCTTACTAAATTGCTCGATGTAAATATTCGTTTTTTTTTCAATATTTTCATGAGTCGGTTCTTCTAATTCTAAAATCTCAATTAATTCATGTTTTTGGTAATTATTAACATTTAGATCCATTAATATATAATATAATTTAATTTTATTTTGTTTCGCGTTTATTAAATATATCATTAAAATATTCAATTAAATTAATAATTTTGTTTGTTTTTTTAATAACTTGGTCGGATATTATTTGAATACCTTGGCCTCTTTTCAAATGTTTTTTGCCTTTAAAACATATGAATTCAAAGAAGTTAATTATTTGATTTGTTTTTTGGTCAAACTCGTTTCTATCTATTCTTTTTACACCTAAATAAGAATAGCGATTATATGGTAAATGTTTATATACGTTTATTTTTTGATTTTTATATTGTCTATTTTTGATACATGTTATGCCCATTATTTTATTTTCAGTATTATTCATTTCTAAAACATATATAAATGAATCCAATATGACTTTATCATTAATTTTAACTGGACAATTTATGACGGAATCGCATGTTTGCATCCTGGTATTATTAATGAATGTATAATACTCATCAAATGTTTCATTGCTAAAACGCGTTACACCAATGTATTTCATATTGATTAATCTTAATTAATTTAATTTATTTTTTCTCTCTTCTCTCAATTTTTTTAAAATGAAACTTATTTCATATTTGATTGTATTTTTTATTAAATCCATTAATATATTTCATTTTCTGTTTACTTTCAAAAAATAAAAAGTCTAGAGAAAAATTTAAATCATCCATATTTAAAATATTTGGAATTAATTCAAATAAACATTTTTCAATACATTTCATACGATAACGACAGCATTCAAAAAGAAATATAGTTGATTTTTTGTTAAAGAACTCATTTAAAATAAATAATTCTTTTTCACTCAATCCACTAATAATATAATTATCTCTTGTGCTTATTCCAAATTCGCCATTTTTATCGAAATATGAGAATCCATACATTTTGTGCGCCAACACAAGTTTTTGACAATCATAGAATGGGAGAGGTTTATCAGAATATTCATAAACTAAATAGGGTTGTGTTTTATCAAGTAGGCATGTTTTAATATTTTTAAATTTGAATATCTCATTTTCTTCCTTTTGTATTTTAATCTTAGAAGATGGAAGATTTGTTTTTGAGACGTATTTTGCGAGTGAACCATATTTATTAACGTAATATTGAAGTTCTTGAATAATAGATGCTGCGAACATTGGTATGGGTTCGCCGAATGAGTATTTGTATATAATATACGAGCTGGTTGGTTGGTCGTATATATGAACATGTTTTTGTTCAAGATTGCATATTTTATTTTGAAGTACAAATATAGAAGTAGGTGTTTGGCATTGTTGGCTAAAAATTTTATTGGATTCGGTATTATTAAAACATTTTATATAATGAATTTTATAGGTATTCATGTAATGATACATATTGGCCTTATCTTTTCGCATCCATAAGCAGGGAACAATAAAAGATAAATACCCATCTGTATGTAAAATGCGATTTGATTTTTTAATAAATTGATGCCAAATAGTAATGCCGTCATTTTTTTTAACAAGAGTATTATTTGTTGGAACTTTCTTTGTTCCAATGACATATGGTGGATTACCGATAATAAAATCAAATTTCAAATCTGTATTCCATGAAACAAAATCATTACACATAACATTTGCGTTTTCTCCAAAAAGTTTTTTAACATATTCAACCATAACTGGATTAATATCAACCATATACAGCATGTTTTCAACAATATGGTTATGAGTATCAATATTTGTAATAAAAAAGGGTCGAATACATTTAAATAGACGCTGGTATAAAACAATGCTAAAATACCCATATCCGCAACCGGGGTCTAACCATTTGTAATGTTTATTAAAAAACATTTCAACAGGTAGTAAATCAAGCATTTCTTCAATAATATAAAATGGAGTATTTACATGACTATATTGATATTTATCGGCAATAACTTGTTTATCAAATGTTTTTATACTTAACAAATAATCCATTAAATAATAAAGAAAAAATAATTTAACTATTTAAATGTAATAGAGTAAATAATATAAATGTTTTGTTTTTATGAAATATCAAAACGGTCATCATTTCATGAAAAAGAAAAACAGGAGCAAATAAATGTGTTTACCCAGTTTTTTATGCCGAAGAATGAAGCCCGTTTAAATGAAATTCGCGAATGTTTAAAACGCAATGTATTAAATGAGCATATAAATAAAATATACTTATTGAATGAGAGAATATATACAAATGAAGAGCTGGGAATAGAGTCATCAAAAATAGTTCAAGAAAATATAGAACGAAGAATCAAATTTTCAGATATATTTAATTATGTATCAAATAATAAAATAGAAGGTTATGTTGTTATTATAAACAGTGATATATTTTTAGATGAAACAATAGAAAAAATACAAAATAGTAATTTAAGATTAAAACGAACATGTTATACTCTTTTAAGATACGAGTATAGAAACGAACCAAATTTAAATGATTGTTCATTATTTGGAAGTAAAGATTTCTATAAAAAAGAGTTTGAAAGACAAAACCCGTTTGCGTTGTTTACTCAAAATTTAATCCAAAAATATGATTTTGATGCTAGGTGTGATAGTATGGATACTTGGATATTCCATTCGAACAATTTGATAGAAAAAAAAGAAATAAAAACATTTGATTTTTTCTTTGGTACGCCCGGTTGTGATAATAAGATAATTTATTTATTGAAAATCTGTGGATATAATATATATAATGATCCTAAACATTTACGAACATACCATTATCACTGTGAGTCATTTCGTAATTATACAATAAAAGATAGAATTCAATCACCATATGGTTTATTAATACCAGCACAATTTGATTATGAAAAAACAATGCCTTTTATGGGAAAAAACACAAAAAGTATATTAAAAACAACAAACAATCTATCATATTGTAATTTTTCAGGAGATAATTGTCGATTAAAAGATTATATATCAAATAAAATAAAAAGGGATGAACATTTTATAATCCCCAGAATAGCGGGAGTAGAAAATAACAATGCTTATTATTCAAAGTTAATAAGGTCAGGTAAGTTGAAAAACAATATAGATAAATTATTGCGGTTAAATGTAATGAAAAATAATGCGGGAATAAAAATAACATCAATGGAATCGCTCCACGATTATTCAAATAAATATTTAGATGCTTTTAAGAAATGTGAAATGTATGCGGTTTGGGAAAGTTGGGGAGATGTATATAAATATATAAGTGATTCGCATGATTATATAACAACGACTTACAATAAAGACAAAATATGGGCATTTAGTTTTGATATTTATCATTATTTACATAATCCGTGGACGCATGCGTTGCGGGGCAAAAGGTTATTAATCATCTCGCCTTTTATAGATAGTATAAAGTTGAAAATAGATAATAGAAAAGAAATATATGGCGTGGATTTGTTTCCAGAGTGTGAGTTTGTTTTCATAAAACCTCCCCAAACACAGGGCGATGAACCAAGTGAAGAATTCAATATTGAACTAGATAAATTCAAGATAGAACTAGAAAAAATAAAGGATACGTTTGACGTAGCGTTAGTAAGTTGTGGTGGGTATGGTAATTTGGTATGTTCATTATTGTATGATATGAATCGGTCGGCTATATATATTGGTGGAGTATTACAGATGTATTTTGGAATATATGGAAAAAGATGGATGCGCGAAAGGAAAGATATATTGAATATGCACTTAAATAATAACTGGACTCGTCCAGGTCAACTAGAACGACCAAGAAGTTTTGAAAAGGTAGAAGATAGTTGTTATTGGTAATAAGTATTATTTATAAAATAATTATTTAAACAATTAAATTTAAATAATTAAAAATGAAAAAAATAAGATTTATAAAATCATCTAGTATGTTCGTGGAGAAAGAAATAACAGAATATTTTCATCAACCATATGAACAATTTATAAAAATGTTTCTACCGGAAGGAGAATATGAGTTAGTTGAAGAAAATGAGAGTGCTGATATTTGTTTTTATAGTGTTCAATTAGAAGATGAGAACATATTACGTTCGAATGAGTTGAATATATTTTTAAGTATAGAAAATTTTTCTCATTGGGGTCATTATAAACATATGAATAAATTTGGTAGGTATGGTTGTAAAAGTACAAATATTTACATATCAAATGATGAAAGTGAAATAAAGTATGTAAGAAATATGAAAATAATACCAGTTATTTTGTGTAGAATAAATTATTTTAATAATATGATACCAATACTAACAAATAATATACCATTTGAAAAGAAGAAATTTTTATTAATAACAAGTAAAAACTGGCATAACAAAAATAAAATAGATTTAATTAAGAAATTGGAAAAACATGGTAAAATAGATCATATATCAATGTATCCACAACTAAATAATAAAACGTGTTATCACGGAAGTGAATTAATACATATATACAATCAGTATAAATTTGTAATGGCATTTGAGAATAGTCATAGCGATGGATACATAACAGAAAAGATATTTAATGTATTTTTATCAAAAAGCATACCGATATATGATGGTGCTCCTGATATAAATAAATATATAAATCCCAAATCATATATTAAGTATGATGAAAACATAGAAAAGAAAATAACTATTTTAAATAATGAAAATGTATATAATAAAGTAATAAATGAAGAAATAATCAATAGTAATTATAAAAATTTAAAGTTAGAATATTAATTATTGTATGATATCTGAAAATAGAATAATTGATTGGGTTGATTCTGTTGGAGGATTATGTTTAACAAGAAAAACAATAAATATAATAAAAAAAAATATAGATGGTTTAGATTATGCGCCATTTTTTTGTATAACGGGGTACCAAAAAATAATAGATGATTTTTTTAATCACCATATTAAACTAATAAGAAGACCAATTGTATTAATTATAATGGAATCCGACAATGTTATTTTAAAAAATGAATGGTTGGAAAATGAAAAAATAAGTCATTGTTTTACGTGGAATAAACCATTTGAACATAAGAAACTTTCATGTTTACCGATAGGAATAAATCATTATAGACATTTCGAAGAATTATCTAATTGGTTGAAAAATAGAGTAAATATAGAAGAAAATGATAAAAAATTATTATGCATGAATTGTAGTTTGCATACGAATAAAATGAGGAAAGAATTATATGATAAAGTAAAAAAATGGGATTTTTGTACACAAATAGAACAAATTGAAAATAAAAGAACCTACTTTGAAAAATCAAACATAGAAGGACGAATAAAAATAGATGTTGTTAATCCAGAATGTTATAGTATATGGAGTAATTATAAGTTCATTTTATCACCACCTGGTGAAGGAGTTGATTGTCATCGTACGTGGGAAGCAATGTATATGGGTTGTATACCAATCGTTATATCTTCAACTTTAAACGAATTATATGAAGATTTGCCGGTATTAGTAGTAAATAATTGGGATGAAATAACAGAAGAGTATTTGAATGAACAATATGAAATAATAAAGAATAAAAATAAAAATAAAGATAAACTAAGTTTGAATTATTGGATTAATAAAATAAAAGATAAGGTAAATTTAAAAAATAAACCCAAAATACATTTTATTACTTACGCAAATGATGTTTTTAAAGATGCGAAGAAAAGAATATTAAAAGAAGCAGTCGAATTTGGTGAGTTTGATACAGTAAAGGGGTATGGACCAGAAGATTTACCAGATGATTTTATAGAAAAAAACAAAGATATGCTGAATATGCGTAGAGGCGGAGGTTATTGGATATGGCGGCCAAAAATAATAAAACAAGCACTAAATAATTTAAGTAATGAAGATTATTTAGTTTATTTAGATGCGGGTTGTAAATTAAACAACAAAGGAAAGGAAAGATTTAATGACTATATAAAATTATTAGAAAATAGTAATTATAGTATATTAAATTTTCAAATGTCTGGTAAACATAATATAGGGGATTTATGTAAAGAACGAGTGTGGACAACCAACGAAATATTTAAGGAGTTTGATGTGAATATAAATGGTGATATTGCGAATAGTGGTCAATATCTCGGGGGTGTATTTATTTTAAAAAAAAATGAATATGTAATAAATTATATAAACAACATTCAAAAAATAATAGATCGTAATCCAAAGTTAATAACAGATTATTATAATTCAAATAATCAAAATAAAGATTTTAAAGATAACCGTCATGAACAAAGTTTAATAAGTGTATATTTAAAAAAAACGGGTTCTGTTGTTATAGATTGTGATGAATCGCATGTTATACCATATGGTTCTGTTGAATCTTTAAAATATCCATTTTGGGCAACGCGAAGTAAAAAATAATATAGATAATCAAATACGTCATTATTAGATGATGTATTTGATTATACATTTTTACGTTTAAAAATAAAAATAAAACAAAACAAATATATATATAATGAAATTAGATTGTGTATTAACAAGTGTAAATGAAAATAGAATGTATTTAGATTTTGTTCCCATCTTTATTAAAACGTGGAATAAGTTATATCCAAATGTAGATGTTAAGATTGTATTAATATCAACAAATATTCCTGATGATTTATTATTATACAAAAACAATATAATATTATTTAAACCAATTGAGAATGTATTAACAAGTTTTACATCACAATTTATTAGATTATTATATCCTTGTATTCTTAACTATGAAAATGGAGTTTTAATAACTGATATGGATATGATACCTATGAATAGAAATTATTATACTAAAAATATAATGGAATATGATAATAATAAATTTATTTATTATCGTGATAATATTTGTATATTGGAATTCAAAGAAATAGCCATGTGTTATAATGTAGCTACTCCTCAAATATGGAAAGATATTTTTAAAATTAATTCATTAGACGAAATTAGAAGTTATATTAAAAATGTAAGTGATAAAAATATTATAAAAGAAGGACATGCAAATACTGGCTGGAATATTGATCAACTTACTTTATATAATAAAGTATTTGAATGGAATAATAAAACTAATAATTTTATTCGTCTCAATGAAATACAAACAAAATTTAAGAGATTAGACCGTAATAATTTTAAAATTCGGAATGTTAATATAAGAAAAAATATAATTGAAGGTAATTATACTGATTACCATTGTAATAGACCAATGAGTAAATATTATGATATAAACTGGGAAATATATGAATTACTCCCTATAACATAGAACTGTATTTTATAAACTTGTAATTATATTTTTATACATTACATTATCCTCAATTTTATTTTCCTCTATCCTTTCAACTTCTACAAAACCACATTCTGTCATAAATGCTTTTATTTCTTGTGAGGTAGGAGCATTTATATATTTAGAATGTATTCCACTTGGTAAATAGTTTTCGTTAATAATTGGTTTAGGTTCCTCCATAATAATGTAATTAATATTTTTGATAAAATTTCCTGCTCCTTTTAATACATTTAATTCATATCCTTGAACATCCATACATAGAAGATTTATGCTTTGAATATTATTATTCTTAACATAATTTTCTAAGGTTTTAATTTTAATAATACCTGTTTGAATCTGTGTTCTATCAAAATCTATTCTTTTTAATAATGATGAAGCACCATCATTGTCATTAATATATGAATAAAATGGTTGTTTTTCTTCTTTTAAACCTAATCCAAAATCATTAAAAATTATATCATCACTTGCTGATAAATTCATTTTACATGTATCTATTGTTTTTGGATTACATTCAAAAGAATGAATAATACTTTTTGAAAAAACCCTTTTTAATTGTATTGTTTCACACCCATATCTTGCACCAACTTCAAAAATTATTTTTACATTACTTATTTGTAAATGTTTTAAAAATTTACTATCCCAATAGTTTGACATATATTATATTAAATAATAGTGTTTATTACAAAATAATCATAATTTAATTTATAATAACAATATAATAATAAATCAATAAGGAATATTTTCATGTGATAGATATGTATAATCAGCGCATAGATTGACTAAAATAATATTTTTTGATGGTAATTCATAATCTTCGAAGTCTTCGTTGCTAATATTAAGTACATGTTTCATCAAAACTCGCGCGGAGTGTTTATGTGTAACAATAAGTGGAAACATGTTTTCATCTGTTATTTTATATAGAATATCATTTTCATAATAGGGTAATAGTCTGCGTAATACATCTTCTTTTGATTCTCCATTTTCAATAGATTTATAATAACAATTTCGATATACCTTGTATTCATTTTTATAATCAATCGGGTATTTTTTTAGGTTCGGCGGTTTCATATCGTATGTGCTTCTCATCAATTCTGTATATGTATCTCCGTATATATTCCGTATGTATTGTCTTGGAACGCCTTCTAGTTTTCCGTAGTGTTTTTCGTTAAGTCTCCACGATGTATGAAGAGGTACACGATAATTCATTAAGTTATTTTTAATAACATTAGAAGTATGAATAGCTCTATCAAGTGCGGATGAAAATATTATATCTGGTTTCAGGTTAAGTTTATTTAATTTAAAAGCCATATTTTGGGCCTCATTCTTGCCTTTTTCTGTTAAAGGAATATTTGTCCATCCTGTAAATTTGGACTCATGATTCCATATAGATTGTCCGTGTCTTACAACCATAAACCGAAGGCGGCCGTTCATATATATATATTATAATAGATAATATATAAATATTTATTATAATTTATTACTTCACAACAATAACATTTTCCATTTTTTTTGCGCAACTTTGTTGATGTTTTGCTAGTGATTTATTACTTTTTCCAACAAAAAGATTACATATTTTACATTTAAGATTTTGACTATGTGGAGATGCGTATTTTGTTCCGAGGTACTTTTCGAGCATAGGGAATTGTAATTCACCAACCACATTAGAAAGTTTTTTTAAATAATCTTTTGAAATCGTTAACAGCATTTCTTTTTTTTCAACAAATATATTAAATTCTTTATTAATTTCTTCAAGAATGTCGGTTTGAATAGTATTCGTTCCGGAATTGTCCATAATAGAGCGAATGCGTGGTGCGAGCGTATCGATTAGCTGAACCGCACAATTAATTTTATCTTTATCATAATTAACATGATGAATATAAACAAGAACATTTTTGTTATAAATATCAATGTGAAAATTTGGTTTAAGAGTAATTCCACTGTTTTGACTTAGAAAAATGCCATGACAATCGAGTTCATTAATATCTCTCAAAAATTTCTTTACTTCGTCTGGTGGTACATTACGTTCATAATCTTTATTTTCAAACATAATGGTTTCTTCTCGTCGTACAATGTAATCACCTGAACATTTTTCACCAGCTGAACGAATGATTTCGCACGATGGAAACATATTAGTAAGCACGTTGTTTAATTTACTTTCACTTCTTGCGCCTTTAATAGACGAGTTTTGTTGTTTATCAAAATGTTGAGAAATATTTGTATTCATGTTATGAATAGATTGAATTCTTTCATTAGAATTAGTAATTAATGCGAGTAATGGTTGTTGTGCGTTAGTAATAAGCGTTTGACATTTATTGTCGAAGAAATCTTTTAATAATACTTGATTTTCTGGCATAGTATCTTTGATGAGGTTTTCAACATTTGTAAGAAGTATTTTATTACACGATTCAAGTTGTGTATTTAATACTGATTTTTCAACATCTGCGTTTTGATTAATAATATGTTCAACATACGATTTCAGCGATTCAATATATGATTTTTTGAATTCGCCAAACTTAATAACAAGTTCATTAGATATGTTAGAACCAAGAGAACCGCTGATTGTATTCATTTGGCCTAACAATTCTTTAATGCTGACAATATCTTTTTGATTATTAGATATACTGAGATTATTTAATGTTTTAATGGCTTCAAATTCAAGAGTTAATGATTTATGTTGATTATCCATTTTAGAGTTTAATTCGGTAATATTATTTGAAAACATTTTTTGAAAGTCATGAAGTTGAGTAAGAATAAGTTCATTTTGATTTTCTTTTGCGTTTTTTACAAGATTTTTAAGCATATCAACAACAATGAGATTGGTCGCTTCAAAATCAAATGTAGGGTTTGATTTGTAAAACCCACAAATAATAGGGTTTGAAGTTTCTAATTTCTGCATAAAAATAATCAATTAATATATTTAAATTCTTTCATGCTTCAAAAATAAAATAACTTTATTTTGTATGAGTTTATCAAATTTAAATAGTATAAATCCATTAAGCGATGATTCGAATAATTATGATAATTTTGAATTAATAGAGTTGGAAGAAACCGAAGGTTTAAATAGTCCTGGGCGGCATAAAATAGAAAATATAGTAGATTATAAAGAAGAAAAAAAGACAAATTATATAAAATTCATATTGCGTTTAGTTTTACATATATTTATTCATATATCAATGTTATCTATATTAGAAATATACTTTTTCTTTTATTATGTAGCACCCAAGGAGGAAGAATCCTTTTTAATCCAAATGGAGACATTAATATCATTACATGATTTACATGAGAGCGATGTTAGGTCGCAGCCATTTTATCAATTATTTTTTGAATATTATCAGGGTAGTTATATAGACAATTGGTATTTACAATTAGAGGAAACTGCGAATGAAATAGAGAATGAAAATAATAAGTTAAATAATAAATTACATGATAAGGCGATGACCCTATTTTACATAAACATCGGGTTAACAGTTACATATTATATGTTATTCCAGTATCATTATCGTAAAAGACATTTTATATATAAGGTATTAATAGAGCATTTAATGTTGGTGATGTGTATAGGTTTATATGAATTTTGGTTTTTTACAAATATAATATTAAATTACCGATTTTTAGAACCAGAACAATTAATGTATTATTTATTTTCATGCTATTGGGAAAAAGTAAAGGACCATTATCCAGAGATGAATACATTTGAAAAGAATATAACAATAGAATGTATAGAACCGTGAATGCTATATTATACGAAAATAAGTTTTATAACATCAGTAAAATTAAAAGAGCATATGTATTATTGCAGTATAAGATAATATTGAATGGGATATAGCATGTAAGTATGTATATAGTGGTAATTTAACATGTAATTGATATTACATTGAATAAAATATCCAGCATGCTGGACAGTGTTTATTTAATTTAATCTAATTTTTTTTTCATTCTTATTAAAGTATCTCTAACAGATTCTTTAATATTTTTAATTTCAGGATACATAGAAGATAATTTTGTAGTATCTAAACAATTATTAGACCTATCCGCGGCTAATATTTTAGCTTGTTCCTCCGGAGTGAAATTTTTCCAAGTAAAAGATGGTTCTACAATTTCCTTAAACATTTCTAAAATTTCATTATGAGAAATTAGTCCAGGATTTGTTAAATTAATTGTTCCGGTTTTGTTATTTTTTGCCATATCTAATACATATGGTAATAATTCATCTAAAACTGTCATAGCGTTAGGCATTGAACAGATGTGGTCATACGTAGTAATTTTTGTTATAAAATTTCTTGGATTTAATTCGTCAGTTATTGGCATTCTAATTCTTAAATTTAATACGGAATCATCAAAAAGATGCATTAATTCATCAGTAAATCCTTTAACAACCGAATATCCAGATCCAAAAAAATTTGGCAATGATTCTTCTGTAAACCCGGTTGTTTCATCGCCGAATGGATGATTTTCATCAAATTTAAAAATACATCCAGTTCCCAAATATGTGAAATGCATATTATGTTTTTTAGACAATAGTGATAAAACAATTGGAGAAAATAAATTATCTCTAACATTTTCAACGATTTTCCCGGGTTGTTCCAAATAATCAATAGTTGTATATTTTGTATCATCAATTATACCATGAGTTCTTCCAATAAAACTCATAACGTGTGTTGGACGAACTTCTAACAATTCATTTTCTACATCAACCTTATTATTGGCTCTACATTTAGATTTAACAAATTCAATATTATTATTTTGTAAAACAGAACACATCATTCCTCCAATCCATCCTTTGTCTCCATAAATTAATACTTTCATTATAGAGATTTGAATATTTAAGTTCAAAGAAAAATACGAATTAAATGATTCAAATGTGTAATATATGTAATAAATATTAAATATCCAGCATGCTGGAAAATATTGAACGTGCTGGACAGTGCTGGACAGTGCTGGACAATAAAAACTAAAAATTCAAAATGAAAAATGAAAAATCCGGAAAAATTCAAAATGAAAAATGAAAAATTCGGAAAAATTCGAAAAATTCAAAATGAAAAATGAAAAATTCGAAAAATTCAAAATAAAAAATGAAAAATTCGGAAAAATTCAAAATAATTGGAAAAAAATATTTATGGTCTCGCAAACTTTTACGAACATTCGAAACATTGGCATTGTTTTTGATAATAGTATTTTTCACAAAAAAAAACAACAATAAAAAATAGAAAATATTTTTTTTTTTACAAAGTATGTCCAGAATTTCATTTTTGCATAAAAAAATTCAAAATAATATCCAAACTTTGAAATTAGTTTGCAAAAAAAAAAATAATTTTGGGCTTGTGATTGATACCTAGCAAAAAATGGCCTTTTTTCAAAAAGCTCTCTTACCAACAGAAAAAAAACATTTTTGAAAAATTCGGTTTAGGGATTTTTTCGTTAGGAATATATATGAAAAAGAAATCCCCAAAAATCCCCAAAAAATATTTATGCGAGGGTTGTGATTATATTACATGCAATAAAAAAGATTATAATAAACACCTAACCACTCGAAAGCACAAAATCCTAACAAATCCTAACAAAAATCCTAACAAGAAATCCCCAAAAAACTTTGAATGCGAGTGTGGTAAAACCTATAAGCATATATCGTCATTAAGTTTTCATAAAAAAAAATGTAAAATTGGGTCAGTGTCAAATGAAAAATTCGAAAAATTCGAAAAATTCGAAAAATTCAAAAAAAAATTGAAAAATTCAGAAAAAGAAATAATAAATATAGAAAAGTTAACCGACAATTTACCAAATGGCGTGAAGTGTGATATAGAGAACGATTTAAAAAGTATAAAAGACAATGATTCAGTGCCAATAGAGATGTATGTAAAATTATTAGAAGAATCAAATAAAATGAATAAACAACGAGCAGACGAGTTAAGCGAGTTAATGCCAAAGATAGGAAATAATAACAATAATAAGTTTGATATAAAAATCTTTTTAAATGAAGAATGTAAGGATGCGTTAAATATAATGGATTTTATAAATAATTTAAATTTACAGTTGTGCGATCTAGAAAAAAGTGGAAGGTTAGGTTATGCTGGTGCAATAACAGATATATTACGAGAAGGTTTAAATAACATAGATTTAAAGAAGCGTCCAATTCATTGTTCGGAGACACCTCAATCAACCTTTTATGTAAAAGATAATAATGTTTGGGGTAAAGATAATACCGAACTAAAACTAAAGAAGGCAATTGATTATGTGGGAAAGAATAATTTCAAACAAATCCATGATTGGGTTTCATTGAATCCAGATTGTGCTGACGCGAGTAGTTGTAAGCACGAAGAATATCAGAATATAGTATTAAATAATATATCAAATAAGGAAGAAGAAATAGACAAAATAATAGAAAGTATACGAGATGATATAAGAGTAGAAAAAGATGATAAATAGAATATAAAGCAATTAAGATATAAAATATATGTACTGGGTGTATGTATTGGGTTGTGAGAACGACACGTATTATGTAGGAGAAACAACTAAATTATTTAGTAGATTACATAATCATATAAAGGGAACTGGAAGTGTAAATACAAAAAAAAACAAAGTAGAAAAGTTAGTAGGATTATATAGAGTACCGATGTTATATCGTTTTTTACATTATAAAGAGAATATAGAGAACAATAAAACAGATGACAAAAAGCAAATGATAAAATATTTAAAATGCTTTAACTTATTAGATTCGACAAAGGACATTGCAAATTATTGTGAGAATTTTATAACAGAGGAGATATATAATAGTGAAAAAGAAGTGCGTGGTGGTAAATATACTAAGGATAGTATAGAAATACCGAAAAGAAATACGAATTACCCGTTATGTAATTGTGGTCTACCTTGTGAAATAAAGAAAAAGAATTTAACACCAACCAAGTGGAAATTATATTATTGTTGTTCATTAAATAATATATGGGATGAGATGGTGGAAAGTATAAAGGATATAGAAATAGGAAAACGTTGTAATTATTATAAAGAATATTTGGATGATATAGAATTTAGAGTATTAATTCAAGATTTAATATAGTTTTTTTTCTAATAACAGTACATATGGCAATATACATATTATTGGGAATAATAGTAATAATGTATTACCTGTTTTATATAAACATATATTTACTATCATATGGAATGTCAGCATTATACGGATTATATTTGTTAATGACTCGACCAATACCATTATTTTTAGATTTTTGGTGGAATTTAACTAAGGAGACGAGTAGTAGGTTATGGCCATATATGCGTTGGTTAATAATATTTATTGTAGTAATAATAGTGATAATGAGAATAATAAGTCTATTGCGGAGTAAGAAAGAAAAAAAATCAACCAAAACAAAATAAATAGTAAAAGTGGTCAATAGTTTGATTCCATATAATATATAATCTTAAATAACAGCATAACTGGTAATAACTAATTTATAATCGTTAATACAATCACATATGTTAAATAATTATATTAAAATCGTAAATTCAAATACTTTTATAGAACTGTCAAATACTTTTTCCAGTTTTACAAGGTTTTACAAAAATACATGGTGTGAGCATACAAAATGTATTTAAAACAACCTAATGTAAAATGGTGTAATAATAACATTAAAAAAGTAGAATTAAAAATAGGTAAGGATTTGTAAGAATCTTTGTAAAATGTTTGTAATCTACAAGATTTTGTAATTTATACTTGTA
>Ga0209533_1001090_pt1 | contig 25706 bp, 26 predicted proteins | sample COG_04_FD_184748 | JGI IMG/M metagenome (GOLD analysis project Ga0209533, IMG submission 184748) | Pelagic Microbial community sample from North Sea - COGITO 998_met_04 (SPAdes) (version 2) | ecosystem: Environmental > Aquatic > Marine > Neritic zone/Coastal water | place: Helgoland, sampling...
ACTAGTGAGTTTAAAACAAAAACCCTTTACCAAAATATCCCTGAACTAATTTGCTATATCTCTTAGCGGGTGCAAATATAAAATTTATTTACAATCTAACAAGAAAAAAAATAAATATTTTAAAACTTTTTTATTACTATTAGAATTGAACTTATTTGCTATAAAATTTGGATTCCAAATATACAAAGTTTTAAGCTTATAAACCTAATGAAAATTTAAATAAATTTGAACCTATTTTTTCTAAATAAAAACAAATCAAGTTTAAACTCAAATGGGTTAGAAACTACGTAACAAAAACATCAATGGACTATGCTAAAAAACCCTTAGTTTCATAAAAAATGTAAGTTTAATCCTGTATTTTAAATCTCACAACTATTTATTGTATAAGTTTGCTAAAAAAAATAAAACTATGAAAACTATCACGAAATTATGTTTGATTATTTTACTTACCCACTTGCTCTTCTCATGTGATTTATCTTATTTAGATAAAGAAATTGAAGATACGTCTTGGGATGGAAATATAAAAATACCAGTTGGCTTTATAAATTACAACTTATCTGAGATGTTTAATGACTTAGGAAATAATAGCCTTGGCCCTACTTCTATAGAAGAATTTAGTTTTAACTACACAAAAACATTTACAGGTGAAAACAATACCGCGTTTAATGTTGAAATTGCTAATTTTACTGTAGAAGGTAATATTGAAAGTCCTATAAATGATGCTGACCTTTCAGCCATCGGTGAAAGCTCTCCATATACTATTACACAAGAAATATCACCCGGAATAATAAATCCTTTAATTGGCACTTATAAAGAAGTAAGTCAAGTAATATATGACCTAAATTTATCTCAAGAAATTACTGATATAGCTTTTGCTGGAGGAATTTTGAATATAATCTTTAATTCTACGGTAAGTAATACAAATACAGCTATAACGATTAAAATACCTTCTTTAACAAAAAAAAGTGATGATAGCGAGTATACAAGAAGTGCAAATATTACAGGTGAAAATGAAGAAACAATTTCTATAGACTTAAATGACTATAATGCTAATTTAACAAATGATGGAACAGGAACAGGGAATACAAATAATAAAATGGTGGTAAATGTGAACGCATCATTAACCTATACTGCAGGTGACATAATTGATACTGATGATAACATTTCCTATGAAGTAAAATTTTCAAGTATTTCTTATGACGTAATTGAAGGGGATTTTAAACAAGAACCTTTTAGTTTGTCTTCTGAGTCGATAGACTTAGGTGATTTTTTCGATAATTTTAGTGGAGATAATGTTACATTTGACAATACTAAAATGACTATAAATATTTTAAATGATTATGGTTTTCCAATAGGTATCGACTTATCTTCTGTTGAAGCGATTAGCACAAATTCTTCTGTGAATCTTAATTATACTGGAACCGACCCATCCTTACCAAATACAATTATTATAGATGGAGTAACGAACTTTGGTGATGACGAAGTGATTAGCAACATTACTTTAGATAACAGTAATTCAAACATCGATAGTTTACTCGAATCTAATCCTACTTCAATAGAATTTAATTTATCTGGAATATCTAACCCTATTGATGATGGTATCATAAATGAAAATTTCTATGCTTCAAGTAATAATGGTTTTGAAGCTGAAGTATCAATAGGTTTTGATAAAGTAAACTTAATTGAAGAAATTGATTTTAATACAGATGAAGATTTTGAAGAATTTCAAAACATAAAAATAGTTACTAGCGTTGAAAATAAAATACCTTTAACTGGTGATTTATTATTAGAATTTAAAAATAGTGCAAATGAAATAATACACACAGAATCATTTAACGCTTTTAACGCCGCTAACCTTAATCCATCATCTGGTGAATCGGATGGAGTTGCTGTTTTATCTAATTTTGAAATAAATTTGAATGAAAATGAAATTAATAGTATAAGTAATACAGAAAAAATAAATATTAAAGTAACTCTTCAACTTCCTGATGGAGAAAGTTCTGTGATGATTAAAGGGAGTGATGAATTGATTGTAAGAGTTGGATTAGAAGCTACTGGAAAAATATAACTGTACAAAATTAAAAATTTATGAAAAAATATATATACACAACTAGCCTATTGTTTTTTGTTTTAATAAACAATATTAAAGCACAAGACTATTTATCTTTTTACAATTTAGACAACTACGTTATTCAAACTCAAAATATCTCACCAGTATATTTACCAAAATATAAATATAATTTTAGTACACCGCTTAACTTCGGTGGGGATATTAATTCTACAATCAAACTAAATGATATCTTAGTTGAAAACGGTAATAATTTAAAAATAGATTTCAATAATCTTAACTCAGTTGCAGAAGATAATAATTTTTTGGCTTCAGATATTGTAGCAAATATTTTTATGCTAGGTATTAAGACTAAAAGAGGTTCAATTTCTTTTTTCGCTAATGCAAAAAGTAATTTAACTTGGGAGTTTAGCAAAGATTTTACAGAGGTTGCTGCTAATGGTTTTGAAGATAGTTTTTCTTTATCCAGAGAAAAAATTAGGCTTACAGCCTACAGCGAAATCGGTATAGGAATTACTAGAACCTTTTTAAAAGAAAAACTTGCCGTAGGGCTTAGACTAAAATATTTAAGTGGAATTATGCACGCAGAATTAGAAGACTCGGCAGAACTTTCTCTAGATATTGATCCTGCAAATTTCCTGTGGACTTTAACAACTTCAAATGCCATATTGAATACATCTGGAGTTTCGAATATAGATAACATATCCTATTTTGGACAAAATGCTGGTTTTGGAGTGGATTTCGGAATTGCTTATAAATTAAATAATAAATTTTCTTTTGATTTTTCGGTAAATGATCTTGGTTCAATTAATTGGACAGATAATGTAACAAACTACAACCTGCAAGATGTAACTGATGAAGTTTATAACGGGTTTGACTTCGAAAACTCTGTAAATGCTCAAGATGACATAGAAGATGCCTTAAACAATGTTATTGGTACTAATGAATCTAATACTAGTTTTAAATCTAAAATTGGATCTAAAATTTTATTTTCATCTAAATACCAAATGTCAGAAAAAAATGTATTTAGAGCTACATACTTTAGTTACAACAATCCATATGTAGATATTAAACCTAGCTTTGGCTTAGGCTATAATAGAGAATTAAATAAATCTACTTACGGAGTTATTGCTAGTACTGGAGGGAATAATGGAGGATTTAGGCTTGGTGCTAATTTAGCAGTTCAGTTAGGTTTTCTGCAACTTTATGGAGCAATAGATGACTTCTCTAGCCTCTATGGAAAGGTAGAACAATCTAATGAGGCTAATTTTAGGTTGGGTATAAACTTTCTCTTTGGATACAGTGCGAAATCTAATGATGATAAACTTGCTGAAAAAGATCAATTATTAATAAATAATAAAGCTAACTAATATTTCAAAAAAATAAAATATTTATTTTAGAAGAGGAATTTATTTTCCTCTTCTTTTTTGCTTATTTCTTTTATTCCATTTTTTCCTCATCTTGTCAAGCATCAATTTATATTCGTCTACGTTTATAATTGCTTTTCTAGCCTTTATTATTTTAATGAAATCGAAGTTTAATTTTGACTCTTGAATTTGAAGTTTACCTGATTGAAAAGCACGTTGAAGTACGTTTTCTATCAAAAAGTCTTCATTTACACTTTCTGGATGGTATTCTATCTTTAAGGAAAGTTTAAAAATATTGGCTGTTGTATTATACCAAAATGCTTTCCAACCACTTCTTAGTCCTTTTATATTATTATATGCCGTTTCACCTGATTGTCGATGAATTAATTTGAGAAGAATACGACCTTCTGTAGTGGTCATTTTTTTAATTTGATCTGTAAACTCACCCTCAATATAATGTTGAACAAGCTTTATGTACTTAGTTCTCTTCCTTCTTGAATCAATTCTTTCTAATCTTGCATTTAAAGTATCTAATCTTTCTGAAGCTAATTTTGCAAGCGGGTATACCTTATAGACCTTCTTTTTAAACCATAAATAATAACGAATATCTTTTTTAGAATTGAATTTAGGTCTTGGTAATAGTGTAATCTCATTTAATTGAATAACTACTGAATCTCCAGGTTTTACCAATATATATTCATCTGTATTTTGAGGCAATGAATCTACATCTCTCTTTTGGGAAAAAGTAATGAATGAAAATAAGATGATATATATGTTTAAAAGTTTTTTCAATTTTTGATTATTTTACTTCACAAAGACTACAATATAAATTTTAAGAGATTTTATATATAAAATCTTGTTCTGAAATTATTGAAATTCCTAAGTCTTGAGCTTTTGTTAGCTTACTTGGCCCCATATTATCACCAGCAACAATAAAATTTGTTTTCTTAGAGATAGATGAACTTACCTTGCCTCCGTTGTCTTCTATTGCTTTTTTAAGCTCGTTTCTCGACATCTGATAAAAAACACCTGAAACCACAAAGATTTGACCTAATAATATCTCTGTTTGATTTTCTAAAATGGCTGCAGAAACTTCTAATTGCAATCCGTAAGATTTTAAACGATTTATTAATTGAATATTTCCTAAATCTGACGAAAAATCGAGAATACTCTGCGCAATTCTATCTCCTATTTCATCGGCTTTAATTAATTCTTCAAAAGTAGCGGTCATTACATGGTCTATCGATTTAAAATGTTTTGCTAACTTCTTTGCAACAGTTTCACCAACAAAACGAATTCCAAGTGCAAATAATACTTTTTCAAACGGAATTTCTTTTGATTTTTCAATTCCAGAGATCATGTTTTGAGCAGATTTCTCTGCCATTCTTTCTAATGGGATTATCTGGGCAACGTTTAAATCGTATAAGTCTGCATAATTTTGAATTAAACCTTCTTTACGCAATAAATCTACTGTTTCTCCTCCTAGCCCATCAATATCCATAGCTTTTCTAGAAATGTAATGTTGAATTCTACCTGTTATTTGCGGTGCACAACCAAATTCATTGGGGCAATAATGTTTTGCATCTCCCTCTGTTCTTACCAACGCTGTGTCACATTCTGGGCAGTTAGTTGCGTACATTGTCGGCGCTGAGGTTTCTGGACGTTTTGTATGGTCTACTGCAATGATTTTTGGAATAATTTCTCCCCCTTTTTCTACAAACACTGTATCTTTCTCTCTAATATCTAATCTTTCAATTTGATCTGCATTGTGCAGAGAAGCACGTTTTACAGTTGTTCCTGCCAACTGAACAGGATTTAGATTTGCAACTGGTGTAATTGCACCAGTTCTGCCAACTTGATATGTAATTTTATTTAATATAGTTGAAACTTGTGCTGCTTTAAATTTGTATGCAATTGCCCATCTTGGTGCTTTTGCAGTATATCCTAACTCTTCTTGCTGTTGTAAATTATTAACCTTTATTACAATTCCGTCTGTTTCATATGGTAAATCATTTCGTTTCGCATCCCAATAATTCACAAAATCAAAAACAGCATCTATTGATTTTGCCAACGTTATGGTTTTTGGAACCTTAAATCCTACTTTTCTCGCATTTTCTAAGCTCTCAAAATGTGTTTTGTATTTCCTTTCTTCTGTAACCACTTGATACAACAAACAATCTAAAGGTCTTTTTGCAACTTCTCCGCTGTCTTGCAACTTTAAACTTCCACTTGCAGTATTCCTTGGATTCCTATATACTTCTTCTCCGTTTAAAATTCTTTCTTCATTCATTTTAATGAAACCATCTATTGGTAAAACAATTTCTCCGCGCATTTCAAAGTTAGATATAAACTCTTCTTTTATTGATAATGGAATTGAACGAATAGTTTTTATATTATTTGTTACCTCATCTCCTTGAAAACCGTCTCCACGAGTTACTGCTTTTATAAACTGACCATTTTCATAAGTTAAATTAATAGAAGCTCCATCGAATTTTAACTCACAAGTAAATTCTAATTCTGAGACGCCTAAAACCTTTTCAACTCTTTTTTCCCAATCTAACAAATCTTCTTTTGAATATGAATTATCTAAAGAATACATTCTGTTTTTATGAACAATAGTATTAAAGTTCTTTGTAACCGCTCCTCCTACTCTCTGAGTTGGCGAGTTTGAATTAAAAAAAATAGGATTCTCTTTTTCTAACTTTTCTAATTCTTTTAAAGTTCTATCAAAATCAAAATCTGAAATTATTGCATTATCTAACACATAATAGTTATAATTATGGTTATTTAACTGCTCTCGAAGTTCCTTTATTTTTTCCTCTACCATCATAATATATCTCTGAAAAAGCTTGTTTTTAAAGTTGACTAAACGTACTTTATCTCTGAATTCAAAAATGAAATAAAAAAATAAAATACGCTGTAAAAATACATAAAATTTCTACAGTTAATGAACTTCCCGACTCCTGGAATGCAGAAGATTTTAAAGTCCTTTTAGAAAAGTTTGATTTTGCAAATAATGAAATAAGTGATTTAAAAAAATTAAGAGAATTGTTATTTATGGCAATTGTAGATAAAAACCCAAGTGAGGCTGCTTTAATTGTGTTGGATTATAAATTATCTAATCACCTAAATAAAGGACAAATAAATTCTCTTTCTTATAAAATGTTGGTAGATAAAATCTCTGAAGAGTATCCTGAAATTGCTTTAGACAAAGAACTTTTTATTGTAAATCAGTTATTATACAATGCGTTTAATGGAAAGTTTCCGAATACCATAGCAACAATTGTAGATTTTGAGATTACTCCTTCATTAAACGCTGATAAAGAAATAACCAAAGAAATTGTATTGAAATGTTTTGCAGAGAACTTAGACAGTCATAATATTATTATCCGTTTGTTTGGAAAACAATTAAGTGGAGTCGAAGCATTTGAGGAGGCAAATGATATTATTTGGGATTTGGAACAAACTGAAACGGGTTATCGCATTACTACATAAGAATATTTTATGAATAAAGAAGAATTTTTACAGCCAGAAAAGGAATGTAAAATTAGCTTTTTTAGTTAAGGGTAAGTTTTTAAAGAATACTTTAAATATGCTGTTTTCTATTAAACAAAAGAAAAAAAGCAACATTTGTTTTATTTATTTCAATGAAAAGTGTTTCAGGAAAAGGATGAAAAATCAAATATTTAAAACAGATAGTGTCTTTTTAAACTCTTATCTTTACAAAAGAATAATAACGCTCATTTTTTGCAGTGGTATTGTACTTTTTGATAAAAGGATTATTTTAGTCCTCTTATTCGTAAAAACTATTTATACATAAATAAAATGATAAAAAATATTGCTACAGAAAACCGTTGGATTGGTCTTTTGATTTTATTCTATTTTTTTGGAACTGTAGGAATATGCATCGAGGATTATAAATACTTCTTTTTGCCACTTACACCAATTAATTTATTACTTACGTTATTTATTTTTTATAAAATAAATAATGATTTTAGCAAACGATTTTTAGTACTCTCCTTAATAATTTTTTTTATCGGATATTCCGTGGAGGCCGTTGGAGTTGCAACAGGCATGCTTTTTGGAAGCTATTCTTATGGTAATTTATTCGGATTTAAAATTTTTGAAACACCACTACTCATCGGAGTAAATTGGCTGTTTTTATCACTAAGCGCGCATGGTGTGGTTCAGTATTTCACTAAAAAGACATTAATTCTTATCATTATTCCTGCCTTTTTAATGACAGGTTTAGATTTTTTTATTGAACCAGTTGCAATGGTATTAGGTTTTTGGAGTTGGGAAAATAATTTAATTCCGTTTCAAAATTTTATTATGTGGTTTGCAACAAGTGCCTTTATTCATACTATAATTTACTATTTTAGTCCAAAAATAAACACTAAAATCAGCTTTGTTGTTTTCATCGCTCAGTGTTTGTTTTTCGTTGTATTATACTTCTTAATTACCTAGAATTTAATGGCAGACACCAAGTATTAATTCAAATTTCGAGTACACCAAAACAATTAATTCCCACTATTATTAAAATGAGTAATCAAATAACAACCATTAGCTTTTTTAAATATGCTTCTCTAAACAACAAAATATGGGGCTTTAAAATGATGCAATTTGCCAATAAAGATTTAACTAAAATAAAAGGGTTAAGCTTTTATCGGTTAATGGGTAGCGGAAAAGGCAGAGGCTTTAATCCGTTTCCTGATTGGTCCGTTTACTGCCTACTTCAAGTCTGGGAATCTGAAGAAGCTGCTCATTCTTTTTTCAGTGCTTCAAATTTAATCAAGCAATACCGCAACCATACAAAAGAGTTGTTTACACTTTACATGAAAAATATTTCTGCAGGTGGAACCTGGGTTGGTAAAAATCCATTTGAAAAAGCTACCGATTTAAACCCCAATTTACCCATTGCAGTGATTACTCGTGCAACTATCAAATGGAATTGGCTCCTTAGATTTTGGAAATACGTACCTACATCAGAAGAAGGCTTAGAAGGAAATGAGGGATTGATCTACACTAAGGGTGTGGGCGAAGTTCCTATCATTCAAATGGCGACTTTCAGTTTGTGGAAAGATTTTGAATCTGTAAAACAGTTTGCTTATAACAGCAAACAACACAAAGAAGCCATCAAGAAAACACGAAAATATGATTGGTATTCAGAGGAACTTTTTTCTAGATTTCAACCTTACAAATCTACTGGAACTTGGGAAGGAAAAGATCTTTTAGTTTTTTAGTATTCTTTATTTTGGGGTTGCAATTACAGTCATAACGCCAAGAGATAATTTCTTCTCATTCCATTTTGTTGGCATAAACTTCAACATTCCTGTCACAAAATCCCAAAATTCATTTTCCATATTTTTGTTCCACTGGATTCCTTTTTGCTCTACCTCGCTCATCCAAAAAAGCAAATAAGGATTTAAAGTACCGTACGTTAATAATTGAGAAACGTTCCAGCCACTTTTATCTAATAGCAATTTTATATTGTCTGGCGAAAATAACGAAGTATGACGTGGCGTGTGCCAACCCGCCCAGTTTTCATTATACTTTTTTCTACTTATAGAATCAAAATTAGGGATTTCAATTATAAGTGTTGTAGATGGTTTCGCAATCGATTTAAGATAAGTAAGGTTTTCTAACGGTGTGTAATCATGCTCTAAATAATGCCACATTGTAATAATATCTGGCTCTAAATTCAAGGAAAGGTCTTTAATTTCTGCGACTTGCAAGTCTAATCCTTTAAACAAGGTACTTTGTTCTTTCCATCCTTCATCACTAAAATCAATACCTAGTGTTTTGCAATTTAACTCTTGTTGACATGCTTTTAGAAAACTTGGATTGCCACAGCCAACATCCAAAATCAACGATTTTGGTGATACAGAGCACATCTCTTTTACCCGATTTACGCGTTTTAAATCTAACTTTTTCTGACTTCCCTCTACTAATTTACTATATTTACCCCATGCTTCTGAACCCCTATAAGGCAAGTAATGCGAAGTATAATAGTCTTTTAGATTATCTAAATTTACTCTTGGATTTAAGAAAACCAACTGGCAATTCGCACATTGATCAAAATTAAACAGCTCTTTACTTGAGTGCATTTGAGCGGTTGTTTTTATAAAAGAGACAATAGAACTGGCATTGCAAATGGGACAATTTTGAAGACGCTGCATAGAATATTAAGTAGTGATTATAATTATTAAAAATGAATGAAATAGTTTCACACCAGCAGAATTATCTACTCTCTAACAGTTCCTGAAAAATGATTTACCTTAGAATTTATAGGATTCCCAGAAGATCTTCTAAAACTTGCTATTTGCCCAGCATGCCAAATAGCATCTGAGATAGGCCCATTAATTATATTAAGAAAAGGAACCGTAATTTTTCCAGCTTTTCTTATTGTAAATTCTGATAACTCTTTACTAGATTGTATACGATCGCTAAACGCTTGAAAATTTAAAAGTGTTTGTCCTCTCATTTCTGCAAACGTCATTTTTTCTTTTTCCATCTCTTGTTTAAAATCGGTCTTGGTGAGGCGGAGCATCATATTCGATAAGTCGTACAAATGATTTACAGTTTGCTGACAATCTCTGCCCTCTCCTTTCTGTTGGTATGCCAAATCTTTTGCTCGCAAGCCTTTTGTGGCCCAATAATAGCGAAAACCTAAACCATCTATCATTCTTGCAACTGTGTTTTGTGCGGTATAGCTCTCTTCCATTTTCGGAATTTGGTAGTAAGGTAATATTTTTTGAGAATTAATGGAAATAGTAAAGAGTACTAGCGCAATAGTTATGAGTTTAACTTTCATCTATTTTAATTTGGATACTAAATTAAGGAAAAAATTATTTTTTTGATGCCTTTGAAACCTTGGTTTTAAAATAAAAATTAATAAATCAAGTATAGTCCTTCCCGAGAATTCTGGAGAAACAATCGTTTGAACTCTTTTTTGTTTTTCACAAAAAAAACAAGTGCGGAAAATACGAGGTCGCTACAAAAAAAAATAAAACCCAAAACAAAAAATATTTCGGGTTTAAAATATACTTCTACTAATAATACGTGTATCTTCTAACTTTTGCAATATGTTTTGCCAAACGAATTACTTGATGAGAATACCCATATTCGTTATCATACCAAACATAAATAACAATACTGTCATTATCTGTAATAGTTGCTTTGCTATCAAAAATTGAAGGTGCAGTGGTACCTATAATATCTGAAGATACAAGCTCATTATCAAGCGAATACTTTATCTGCTCTACCAACTCACCTTCTAAAGCATATTTTTTGATCAAAGAATTCACACGCTCTGTAGTAACTTTTGTATGCAATTGTAAATTTAAAATTGCTAAAGAACCGTTGGGTACGGGCACTCTAATTGCGTTAGAAGTTAACTTACCCTTTAGTGCTGGTATTGCCTTTGAAACAGCAGCTCCTGCGCCGGTTTCTGTAATTACCATATTTAAAGCTGCAGATCTTCCTCTTCTGTATTTACTGTGCATATTGTCCACTAAATTCTGATCATTTGTGTATGCATGAATGGTTTCTAAATGTCCTTTTTTAATTCCATAATTATCTTCTAAAACTTTTAAAATTGGCGTAATTGCATTAGTTGTGCAAGATGCTGCAGAGAAAATAGTTACTTTATCTGGATTGTATTGTTTATGATTTACACCGTGCACAATATTGGGAACTCCTTTTGCTGGAGCTGTAATTAAAACTTTACTTGCTCCTTTTGTTTTTAAGTGTCTACTTAATTCTTCTTGATCTCTAAATGCACCTGTATTGTCTATAATTAAAGCATCGTTAATTCCGTATACTGTATAATCGATATCTTCAGGTTTGCTTGCAGAAATCATATAAACGGTTGTTCCGTTAATAATTAATGCTTTGTTTTCTATGTCGATCTGCACAGTTCCTAGGAAATCACCATGCACAGAATCTATACTTAATAAAGACGCTCTTTTTTCTAAAACTTGTTCATTTATTTCCCCACGGGTAACAATTGCTCTTAATCTTAATTGAGAACCTTTACCCATTTTAGTCATTAGCTCTCTTGCCAATAAACGACCTATTCTTCCGAAACCATACAATACAACATCTTTAGGTTTAATGTCTTTTGCTATTGTTGCACCTTTCAATTTATTATTTACAAAGGCTACTTTATCTTCGCAATTTATTGTACTTAAATAACACTCATAGGCCAATTTACCAATATCTAATTTAGAAGATGGCAAATTTATTTGCGCAATTGCTTTTGCAATATCTAATGCATCTAGAATAGAGATTGGCTTACTTACAAATTCTCTTGCATATTCTATTAAGTTTAATACTTCACTAGCTCTTTTATCTACTAAAGGATTTCTAAAAAGCACTAATTCGATAGACTTATCATACCATAAATCGTTTACAATATTAATAAATTCTACAGTTGCTCTTCTTGTTTGCGCCTGCGATAAAACTTCTTCGTTGTAATTTACTTTTGCTGACATAGTTGTGTTACTAGAATTAAATTTCCAGCAAAAGTATACCAATTATTTAAAATACGAAATCGATTGCGTAAAAAGTTTTGAAATAAAAAAACCTGAATTTTAAATATCGATTTTTATAAGATCATTTTACTAATTATCTGTATGTGTATAGCTCTTTCTCTCCTTTGATATTTATCATTTCTACAGCAATCCTAAAACCCCTTTTACCTAATTGATCTAGTAGTTTGGCAGTTTCTTTGGCATCTGTTACCCTTTTGTTATTTACTTTAATAATTACATAGTTTTTCAAATTATTTTCCTTGCTATCTTTTCCTGTTCTAATAATCTGAACCCCATTTGAAATATTTAACTTTTTCATTTCTTCTTTAGAAATGTTTTTTAATTCCCATTGAAAAACAGTAGCAACATGTCTTTCTATAAATTTAGATAATTTCACTTTCTTGGTTATTAATTCGCCATTTCTTTCTATCGTTACATCTACAACTTCATTAGGTCTTTTTGCTGTTAACTGCCCCTTCAATTCAGAGAACTTAGAAATTTTTATATTATTTATTCTTTTAATAATATCGCCTTCTTTTAACTCCGATTTTACTTTATTTTCGCTCTGCTTTAAGACATTGCTTACTTTTACGCCTTGCTCCTTGTAACTCAAATCTACTGTAATTCCTAAAATTGCTTGCTGTACTGCGCCAAACTCTAAAATATCATCTATTATCTTTTTTGCAATATTAGAGGGTACGGCAAAAGAATACCCGATAAAAGAACCGGTTTTAGTAGAAATAGCAGTATTTATACCTATTAATTCGCCTCTTCCGTTTACTAAAGCGCCACCACTATTTCCAGGGTTTACCGCTGCATCTGTTTGTATAAAAGATTCTATATTTCTATTCCCTTCCAAATCTCTTCCTTTTGCAGAAACAATTCCCGCAGTTACAGTAGAGGTTAAATTATAAGGATTTCCAACAGCTAAAACCCATTCTCCTATTTTAATATTATCTGAATTTGCAAAAGGAACATAAGGTAAATTTGTATTTGATTCTATTTTTAATAAAGCAATATCATTAGCAGCATCGCTTCCTACTAATACAGCTTTGTACTTTTTCTTATTATTTAATGTAATTTCTAATTCACTAGAACCATCTATTACATGATTATTTGTTACAATATAGCCATCTGCAGAAATAATTACGCCGCTTCCCGTGCCCACTTGCTCGTATTTTTTGGTGCCCTGACCCCTACCATAATATTGCTCTGCCCATGAGTTTACCTGAGTTTTTACCGCCGTATTTTTAACATGAACTACGGCATGTATTGTATTTTCCGCTGCTATAGTAAAATCTGTTGTCATTTCTGCAGCACTTGCATTTTTTATTGTTGAACTAATTCTTGTTTGTACAATATTAGTAGGAATTTGAATTGTTCTCTCCACCTTTACAGGATCTTCAAACAATAGCTTGTAACCCCCTAATGTTATTACCCCTCCTAAAATTGCCATAGCCAAAAAACCGAATGCTTTTTTCATAATTACTCATTTTTATTATTCAAATATATAATTTTAACATCTTTAAAAAATCTGTTTAACTTCATTTTAACGGACTTTAACCCCTTTTTAACATCCTTTGTTTGTTCCTGAAATACTTACCTTTGCTTTATGAATTTTAATTTTTACAAATATCAAGGAACGGGAAACGATTTTATAATGGTCGATAATAGAGCTGAAATTTTCCCAAAAGAAAACATGGAAGTAATTTCTAATCTTTGTAATAGATATTTTGGAATTGGTGCAGATGGTGTTATCTTAATTGAAAATGATGTCGAACACGATTTTAAAATGATTTATTTTAATGCTGACGGCAGCCAGACTTTCTGCGGAAACGGAGGTAGATGTGCGGTTGCTTTTGCAAAGTATTTAAATATCATTAAAAATAAGACAAATTTTATTGCTGCTGATGGCCCTCATTTTGCAGAAATTAAAAATAATATTGTTTCTTTAAAAATGATTGATGTTGACAATATTCGAATTCAAAAAAATTCAGTTTTTGCTTATACCGGAACACAACACCATGTAGAAATGGTTAATAATTTAGATGACTATCCTGTTTATGAAAAAGGAAAAAAAATAAGAGCATCTTATGGTGCCCCAGGAAGTAATGTGAATTTTGTAGAACAGATTAACACTAATACTTTTAGAGTTAGAACATATGAAAAAGGTGTAGAAAGTGAAACTTTAGCTTGCGGAACCGGTGTTACAGCAGTTGCCATTGCCATGCATAAAACAAAAAAAACAACTAGTAATTTAATTTATTTGCCCGTTGAGGGGGGTGTTTTAGAGGTTTCCTTTACTGAAGAAAACGGCCATTATAAAGACGTATACTTACAGGGATCTGCAACCTTTGTTTTTAAAGGGGAAATACAAATTTAATGGAATATTTAAAAGGAGAAAAGAGCAACCTACGAGCATTAGAACCAGAAGATTTAGAATTTCTATACACTATAGAGAACAACGAATCTTTTTGGGAAATAAGTCATACCCAGACTCCATTTTCTAAATATCTTTTAAAACAATATCTAGAAAATGCACATTTAGATATTTTTGAAGCAAAACAACTACGTTTACTTATTGAAGAAAAATCCACAAAAAGACAAATAGGTTTAATTGATTTGTTTGATTTTAATCCACAACATAAAAGAGCAGGAATTGGAATTTTAATTCACCCCGATTTTCAGAAAAATGGTTTTGCTTTTGAAGCGCTCTCAATTCTAATTGATTATGCTTTTAAGCATTTAAACTTGCATCAATTATATGCAAATATTACTGCTAATAATTCTAAAAGTATTTCCTTGTTTACAAAACATAAGTTTAAGAAAGTTGGCATAAAAAAAGATTGGATTTTATCAGAAGGGAAATTTAAAGATGAAATCTTATTTCAGCTGATAAAATAGTAACTTTACAGTCTTAAAATATTTACAATTGAAGAAAAAAGTGATTTACATATTGGCTGCCGTTCTATTAATTGGAGCAATTCTTGGCTATAATTATTACCAAAAAATATTTGGAAAGGCAATTACAAAAGATGTTGTGCTGTTTGTAACTAATTCTGATAGTTTGTTAGATATTCAAAAAGAAATTAAAGATTTTTCTATAAATCCAGATTCTTTTCTCTGGGTAGCAGCTAAAAAAAAAATATCAAATGCAAAACACGGCAGATATTTACTAAAAAAAGGAATGTCTAATAACGAAGTTGTAAATATGCTTCGAAGCGGCAGTCAAACTCCTTTTAAATTATCTTTTAATAATCAAGATACTTTAGAAAAATTTGCGGGCAGAATTGCCACGCAAGTAGAAGCCGATTCTATCTCATTGCTTAATTCTTTTAAAGATGAACAATTTCTATCTAAGAATAACTTAACAGACAAATCCATACTTCAAATTTTCATACCCAATACCTATGAATTTTACTGGACAGTTTCACCTGAAAAATTTAGAGAAAAAATGTTGGTTTCTTATAAAATATTTTGGAATAAAAATAGGCTACAAAAAGCAAAAAAACTAAATCTAACAAAAGAAGAAGTAATTACTTTAGCTTCTATTGTACAAAAGGAAACTGCTCAGAATTCTGAAAGACCAATTGTTGCTGGCTTATATTTAAACAGACTAAGAAAAGGCTGGGCACTGCAAGCAGATCCTACAATTATCTATTGTGTAAAAGAAAAAAAAGGACAAGATTATGTTGTTAAAAGAGTTTTAACAATAGATTTAGAGATAGAGTCTCCTTACAATACTTATAAATATAGAGGGTTACCTCCTACCTTAATTGCTATGCCCGATATTTCTAGCATTGATGCGGTTCTAAATGCTGAAAAACATAATTATATGTATATGTGCGCTAATGTTGAAAAATTAGGATACCATGCTTTTGCAAAATCTCTTATACAGCACAATAGAAATGCAGATAAATACCATCAATGGATGAACAAAAAAAGGATTAATAGGTAAGTTATTTGTTGCTTAGATAGTTTTAAAATAGAGCTATGTATAACAATTTTGGAATTCATTGAAGAATCCTTTTTTTGTTATCAATTTCATAAAGTATACTTTACAGATTCCAAAAATAAACACAAAAACACAATAAATATTTCATTATTTGTATTTTTTTAAAATTTAATACATTGATAATCAATTAATTTAGATTGTCTTTGTAAATTTGCAGCGCTAAATATAAATATATTTTTATCAAAAATAAAATACTTTTATTCAGTCTAATTATTCTTTTTATCAACGCAATTTCTATTGTTAATATAAAGGGTTCTGAATCAGAAATAGTTACAACTATAAAGTTAAGCTTTCCTAAAACTTTGGGAAATGATATTTTCTATTTAAAAAGAGATTTTATTGCCTTTAAAGAAGCAATTGCTTTTAAAGAATCTCAAGGAAAATACGAAGTTGTAAATACTTTAGGGTATCTCGGAAAATATCAATTTGGTAGAACTACTTTACATCGATTTAATATTTACAATACTCAAGAATTTTTAAGAGACCCTATTTTACAAGAAAAGGCGTTTATTGCGCTGTGCAAAGTAAATAAATGGATTTTAAGAAAAGATATAAAGCGCTCTGTAGGAAAAACTATAAATGGAATTAAAGTTACAGAATCTGGAATTTTAGCTGCTGCTCACTTAAGTGGTGCAGGAAATGTAAAGAAATTTTTAAGGAGTAACGGTTCTCAAAGTTTTTCAGATGCTTACGGTTCTAGCATAAAATCTTACATGAAAAAATTTGGGAACTACAATGTTTCCAATATTTTAGCTGATCAAAAACCAAAAGTATAGCGCTAGCATCTTCCTCGAAAAAATAACAACTTTCTACAATATTCGGTATCCCATTACTTATTTGAAAATACTTTTAAAAAGGATGAATAAAAAATATTTTTTATTTATGAATAATAAAAATAGCAGGCTTCTTATGTAAGTCTGGAGTTTGATGTTTCCAATCTTGCATGGAGAGTGTTTTAATAAATTCTGATGACAACGTAATATCTGCAGCAATACATAAATTTGTAGTCGGCGATAAAGCTGCTTTTAAATCTGTAAACATTTTCTCGTTTCGATAAGGTGTTTCTATAAAAATTTGAGACTGATTTTTCTCCTTAGATAATTTTTCTAAATCCTTAAGAGCCTTTTTTCTATCGCCTTTATCAATTGGTAAATAACCATTAAATGCAAAATTCTGTCCGTTCATACCAGAACTCATCAATGCCATTAATATAGAGCTGGGACCAACTAAAGGAACTACTTGAATATTGTTCTCATGCGCTAACTTTACGATACTTGCTCCGGGATCTGCAACTGCGGGAACTCCAGCTTCAGATAGTAACCCTACATTTATACCCTGCTTACAAACATCTAAATACTTTCTTGTTTCGAGCTCTTCGGCATACTTATCTAAAGACATTATCTGCAAAGACGGTTGCGATTTTTTAGGAGAAATCTTTTTGATAAACGCTCTTGCAGACTTTTCATTTTCTACAATATAATAATCAATTTCCTCTACTACCTTTTTAACAGACAAAGGCATTACCTCTAAAGGCGCTGTATCACCTAAAGTTGTGGGTATCAAATAAAGTTTACCAATCATAATTTTTTCTTTTATTTCTTTTAAATTTCGCTTATTTTAATCTCAAAAATTATTTTTCTACAGTAGTTTATAGATGATACTATCGCAAGCTTGATTTAACATTTTGTATACTTCTTCAAAACCATTTCTCCGACCGTAATAAGGATCTGGAACTGAATAATTCTTATCTGGTTGTGATTCATTTAAGATCATTTTTACTTTCTCTACATCCTCATCACTAGTGGCTAGAGAAATAATATTTTGATAATTACTTTTGTCCATCGCATAAATAACATCAAAGTTTAAAAAATCTTTTTCGGTAAATTTTCTTGCTTGTTGATTTGAAATATCAATTCCGTATTGCTTTGCAACTGCTATAGAGCGTTCATCGGGTAAATTACCTACGTGATATGCAGCAGTCCCAGCTGAGTCTACAAAAACAAGTTCTTTATTTACTTTAGATTGCAAAATACCTTCTGCTAATGGAGAACGACAAATATTACCTAGGCAAACCATCAGTATTTTTTTCATCTAAGTGAAAGTTAAATAGTTTTAATAAGAGACTTTTAGAACGTTAATTTCTTTGTTAAGTCGTCTACATATTTTCTAAATTGCTTATCAGTTTCTGTCAGGTTGTCTACCGTTTTACAAGCGTGTAAAACTGTAGCATGATCTCTTTGCCCTATTTGGTTGCCAATACTAGCCAAAGAAGTTTTTGTTAATCTTTTTGCAAAAAACATAGCCAACTGTCTTGCCTGAACAATATGTCGTTTTCTCGTTTTTGATTGTAAAGTAGCAACATCCATATCAAAATATTTAGAAACTTCTTTTTGTATGTAATCTATAGAAACTTCTTTCTTTGTGTTTTTTACAAACTTGTCTACAATCTGTTTTGCAAGTTCTAGAGAAAATTCTCTTCTATTAAAAGAAGCTTGTGCTATCATAGAAATTATAACACCCTCTAATTCTCTTACATTAGATTTTATATTTTTAGCAATATATTCTACAATTTCTGAGGGCATCTCTACACCATCCCTAAAAAGTTTATTGTCTAATATAGAAATTCTAGTTTCGTAATCTGGTGCTTGCAATTCTGCAGACAATCCCCATTTAAAACGAGATAACAAACGCTGTTCTATATCTTGCATATCTACAGGTGCTTTGTCTGATGTTAAAATTACTTGCTTTCCGTTTTGATGTAAGTGATTAAAAATATGAAAGAATACATCTTGTGTGCCAGCTTTTCCTGATAAAAATTGAACATCATCAATAATTAGAACATCAATCATTTGATAAAAATGAATAAAATCATTTCTTGTGTTCGATTTCACTGAATCGATAAATTGTTGTGTAAATTTTTCTGAAGAAATATACAAAACTGTTTTGTCTGGATATTTATCTTTAATATCTACCCCAATAGCATGTGATAAATGTGTTTTACCTAAACCAACTCCTCCATAAATTAGTAATGGATTAAAAGATGTTCCTCCTGGTTTATTAGCAACTGCCATACCAGCAGAGCGTGCTAATCTATTAGAATCTCCTTCCACAAAATTTACAAAATTATAATTAGGATTTAGTTGAGACTCTATTTTAACTTTCTGTAATCCTGGAATTACAAACGGATTTCTTAATTCTCTATTAGTTGCAATTAATGGTACTGTAATTTTTTGAGGCTTTAATGGATCTCTGTTAGAACTTGGTATCTTAACAATTTGCGGTCTATTGCTGCTATAATTGTTTTCCATCTTAACATCGTAAATTAATTTTGCATCATTGCCTAATTTTCTTACCAATGCAACTCTTAATAATTTGATATAGTGCTCTTCTAACCATTCATAGAAAAATTTACTAGGCACTTGTATTGTTAAGGCTTCTCCTGAAAGTTTCACTGGTTTTATTGGTTCAAACCAAGTTTTATAAGCTTGTGGTTTAATATTGTCCTTTATAAAAGACAAACAATCATTCCAGACAGATTCAGCAGATAGATTCATGTATAATCGAGGTACTTATAGAATTAATAAAAATTTGGTTAAAACGAAGATTTGGATCGTTTTATTGGGTTATACAAAAGTGTGAATAAAATTCAGTATAAAAAAATCAATTTGCTATTGATTATTAATTATTTTTATCGTAAGCTTGAAATATAAATTTAATCTATAATAATTGAAAAAATCATCAACAAAAACCAGAGTTAGATATTCTGAAACTGACCAAATGGGCGTTGTTTACCACGGTAACTATGCTCAATTTTTCGAAATGGGAAGAACCGAATGGCTAAGATCTTTAGGAGTTACATACAAAGATATGGAAATTAATGGGATAATACTTCCTGTAGTTTCTTTAAATTTAACTTTTATAAAATCCGCACTATATGACGATATTTTAACCATTCACACCTTTCTAAAAAAAGAACCAATGGTTAAAATTGAATTTAATTATGAAATTAAAAATCAGCTAGATGAATTAATTTGCACTGGAAGTTCTGTTTTAGCATTTATGAATTCTAAAAATATGAAACCAACGCGTTGTCCAGATTATTTATTGAAAGGATTAGGTTTCTAATTTTTTTTCGATTTAAAATATTCTTTTTAATATTTTAAATCGAAAAAAACTATTCATAAATTTTCACAGCAACTTTATACAAGTTATTGAAAATTGTAAAAATAGCTTCTGAATCATTTTTACGCACAGAAATTATATATTGGCAGTCCATTTCTAATTTCTGGTTTACAATTTCAATATTTTTTTCTTTAATGATTCTCATTACAGAATTCATTAAATCATAATTAAAAGTAAGTTTATATTGAATATTAATTGTTTTTTTTAAAATATCAGAAATATTCAAGGTCATTTGTGCAGAAGTTTTATAAGCAGAAATCAAACCACCAACACCCAATTTTGTACCACCAAAATAACGGACTGACACGATTAAGATATTTGTAACCTCAAAAGATTGAATTTGGCCATAAATTGGCATTCCTGCAGAATTGTTTGGCTCACCATCATCATTTGCTCTAAACCTAATTTTCTCGATTCCTAACTGATAAGCATAACAAAAATGACGGGCTGAATGGTGCTTTTTCCGAAGCTCTTCTAGACGCTCTTTTACATCTTCTTCAGACAGGACAGGAAAAGCATATCCAAAAAACTTACTGCCTTTTTCTTTAAAAAATGTTTCTTCAGAAGGTATTATAATCGTTCTGTAAATATCTTCCATTAGATCTTAAACAATTAGCTTATTTTAAATTTTAAGCAATGGTCACTAGTACAATTGCTAAAACAGCCATTGCAACACCTATCTTATTTTTAACACTAAATTTCTCCTTAAATAAAAACAGACCAACCAAACTAGACACCACTACAATTGCTACATTGTTAATAGTAAACAAGGTTGAACTTTCAAAATTCTTGTTTTGTAAAGCTTTTATTAGAAATATAATTGAATAATAATTTGGAACCCCTAAAATGATTCCTGCAATTATATTTTTATAACCAAAAGATTCTCTTTTTTTGAGGGTTTTAATAACCAAAATAAGGAAAGCAAAAGCCCCTGCAATACCAAATAAGCTGCCAGAAAAGATAGAAACATCTTCATCAGCAACATAATTTTCCTGAACATATTTTAGCAAAGTATCAATTGTACCAGAGCCAATAAAAAGTAAAAAAGGTAATAATAATGTTCCTTTTTTTTCTGATTTTTCTTCTTTCACAGAAGACAGATACACTGCTATCAAAGCCATAATAATTCCTACTATTTTCAAAAAAGTTACAGACTCATTATATAAAATTATTCCAAAAATAACAGGCACAACCACAGACATTTTACCCGCAATTGAGGTAACAGAAACTCCATTTTTCTGAGCTGTCATGGCCATTACAAAAAAGATAGACACAAATAGTGCTCCTAAAAATAAGGCACCAGAAAACCAAGGTTGTACATGAATTTCTGAAATTGGTATTTGTCTTTCCGCAAAGAAAAAACCCATAGAAAAAGCAACAATGTAGTTTACAAAAATTGCTTTTAAAACATCTATTTTATAAATACCAAAATATTTAAAAATAACAAATAAACCTGTAGAAAAAAGGATACTTAAAATTAGAAAAATCAATTATATATAGTTTTTGGTGAGTAGCTCTAAAACGTCTTCTTTGCCTGGTTTAAGATTCCAAATATGAATACCTAACGCTTTTGCAGCATCTGTATTTTCTTTAGTATCGTCAATAAACAAAGTTTCCTTTGGTTCCAGATCATTAGAAGTTAAAACAAATTCGTAAATATTATTATTCGGTTTTCTTAAATTTATTTCATGCGACAAGTAGAATTGTTCAAAACAGATTTTGAATGCATTGTATTGTTCCATTCCCCAATTCTGTTGTATCCAAGAAATATGTAAATCATTGGTATTACTTAATAAAAATAATCTATATTTTTTGCTTTCTGATAAGTTCTGAATAAAACGCAAGCGTTCTTTTGGAAAATCTAATAAAATAGAATTCCATGCTCTTTTCAACTTGTCTTGCGAAACACTTAATCTTTCTTCAAAAAAAGTAAGAAATTTATCTGTAGAAACAAGTCCCATTTCATACTGCTGCAAAATTGGTAACATTTCCTCAGATTCTTGAGAAATATGAATTTTCTGTAACTCTTCTGCAAAAAGTTTTTTATCTAGATTGATGAAAATATCTCCAAAATCAAAGACAATATTTTTAATCATTAGTATATCTTTTTAAAACATCACTTTCTATAAACTCTTCTTTAAATTCTTTTGTAATTATTGGAGATCTCACTCCTTTCACAAAACTAGTATTCCCAACAAAAACCATGGCTTCATCCCATAATTTTTCATCTATAAAAGTTTGTAAGGTTTGTGTTCCTCCCTCAACAATTAAAGATTGAATCTGATATTTACTTAAAACTTCGCAAACCTGTTTTGCTATATTTTTAGAAAAATCAATTTCTTCAAAAATTAAATTATTACTCGAAACTATATTTTTATCTCTAGATGCTGTAATAACAATGGTTTTTGCACTGCCATCTAAAATATTTGAATTCTTGGGTATTCTTAAAGTATTATCTAAAACAACACGAATTGGGTTTTCTCCCGACCAACTTCTAATATTCAACTTTGGGTTATCTGCTAGAACCGTTTTTGTTCCAACAAGAATTGCATGTTCTGCACTTCTTAACTTATGAACTAACTGCTGTGAATATGTATTGGAAATAAAAATAGGTTTAATTTCATTCTTAGTTATTGGCGCAACAAAACCATCGTTAGTTTCTGCCCATTTTAAAATAATATATGGCCGTTTGTTTTCTTGAACTTTAAAAAAACGTTTATGATGCATTCTGCATTCCGTTTCTAAAACGCCAACAATAACATTAATACCTGCGTTTTCTAGATGCGAAACTCCTTTACCTGCAACTAAACTATTAGAGTCTAAACAACCAATTACAACTTGTTTTAACTGATGTTTTACAATAAGATCTGCACAAGGTGGAGTATTACCAAAATGACTGCAAGGCTCTAACGTAACAAAAATAGTTGCCTCTTTTAAAAGAGACTTATTTTCTACAGCATTAATTGCATTTACCTCTGCATGATTTTCGCCATGAGGAGATGTAAATCCTTCTCCAATAATTTTATTTTGATAAACAATTACAGCACCAACAGACGGATTAGGACGTGTAGTTCCAATTCCGTTTTTCGCAATTTGCAAACAGCGTTTTATGTAAAATTCGTGTTTAATGACTTAAAGTTTTATTTCTTGTGTTTTATCAATTAAAAATTCTTTTTTGAAACCAAAAACAGAAAAATGTAAATTTCCTTTAATTCTAACTTTTACCTTATTGGTCAATAGCGAATTTAACAAACCACCAAGCATTCCATTTTTATTGGAATTTAAAATATTCTTTGTAGGAATATTAGCTGTCATTGGAATTGAAAAATTATCTTTAGCAGGTACCTTAAATTTTTCTGAAAAAACTTGAGCTACTTCTTTATCATTTACAAATATTTTTATTTCATCTGTGGAAATACTCCCACCAACATCATTCGGGTTTTCAAAAAAAGCAACTGCTTTTAACTTGATAGTATCTGCAGCAAAACCTAAAACCTTTACATTGTCTACTTTAATAAATACCGGTTCTTTTTGAAGAGAACAACTAGATAAAATTAAAAACAGAACTAAAAAATATAATTTATTTTTCATAGTAAAAAATTAAAAATTAGGTAACTTGCTCATGCAAAAATACAGTAATAAATGACAAGTGCAGATTTTATCATAAGAGAAATAAAACCCACCGACAATATAGAAATTTCTAAAGTAATTAAAAGTGTGATTTTAGAAATGGGTGCTCCGAAAACGGGAACTGCATATGAAGACAAAGCAACAGATATGATGTTTGAAACCTATCAAAAAGAAAAGGTTGCTTATTTTGTTGTAGTCCATGAAAATAAAGTTATAGGTGGCGCAGGAATCGCTAAACTAGACAATTGTAAAGCCAATATATGTGAGCTTCAAAAAATGTATTTTTTACCAATTGCACGAGGAAAAGGTTTAGGAACTGCTTTAATTTCTAAATGTTTAGAGAAAGCCAAAGAATTTGGATTTGATAGTTGTTATTTAGAGACCATGCCTTATATGCAAGCTGCTAGAAAGTTATATAACAAAAATGGTTTTCTAAATTTAAAAGAGCCAATAGGGAATACAGGACACTATGCATGTAATGTCTGGATGTTAAAAAAAATATGATATTAAAAGAATTTAAATTATTTTTTAACGAAGCACTTTCAGCAATCTATCCAAAAACAGAGATAGATAGTTTTTTCTTTATTTTAATAGAAGAAAAGCTAAAATTACAAAGAATTGATACCGTTTTAAAACCTGATTTTTTAATTACAAATAAAAACTTAACTGATTTAAAAAATATTGTAAAAAGACTTCAAAAAGAAGAGCCTGTTCAGTATATTTTAGGAAATACAGAATTTTATGGCCTACCTTTTTTAGTGAATAAAAACACTTTGATACCCCGAACAGAAACTGAAGAGTTGGTTGCATGGGTTCTAGATGAAATTAAGGTACTCGCAAATAATAAAATTACAGAACCCTCTATTCTAGATATCGGCACAGGAACAGGTTGTATTCCAATTTCTTTAGCTAAAAATTTAACATCATTAAATATTTCTGCAATTGACATTTCTCCAGAAGCCCTTTTAATAGCGAAACAAAATGCTATTTTAAATAAAGTTACAATAGAGTTTATAGAGTTAGACATCTTAAACACTGAATCGTTGCCCCAAGAATATGATGTTATTATTTCCAATCCGCCATATGTAAGAGAATTAGAAAAAGAAGAAATAAAAAATAACGTTTTAGAAAACGAACCACATTTAGCCCTATTTGTGGAAGATGAAAATCCGTTAATTTTTTATAATAAAATAGCTGATTTAGCAAAACAACAGCTTTCTAAAAACGGAATGTTATTTTTTGAAATCAACCAATATTTAGGAAAAGAAACTGTAAACATGCTGGTAAAGAAAGGATTTAAAAATATTCAATTAAAAAAAGATTTATTTGGAAATGATCGAATGATAAAGTGCGTTTTACACTAATTTATTTTATAAAAAACATCTTTTAAATATTTACTTATCTAATTAAATTTTAACCTATCGTAATAATAGAATATTTAAAAAATACTTTTCGTTAATTTACCTATTTTTGCAAAATGGTTAAAGAAATTCAACTTCGTATAAACTTAATAGAAGAAAAAAAAGAAAATGTACTCTTATTTAAAGCTTCTAAACAATTAGGAGTTGACAAAAACGAGATCTCTGCAGTAAAAGTATTGCGTAAATCTATAGATGCTAGAAAAAAAGACATCATCTTTAATTATAAAGTTGCTGTTTACATAAATGAACAAGTACCAGAAAAGTCTGATTATATTTTTGAATATAAAGACGTTTCTAATGCCAAAGAAATTCATATTGTTGGTTTTGGTCCTGCCGGAATGTATGCCGCTTTGCGTTGCATAGAATTGGGTTACAAACCTATAATATTAGAACGTGGAAAAAACGTACAAAACAGACGAAGAGATATAAAAGCAATAAACAGAGATCATATTGTAGATGAAGACTCTAATTATTGTTTTGGCGAAGGTG
>Ga0209533_1001091_pt1 | contig 25693 bp, 24 predicted proteins | sample COG_04_FD_184748 | JGI IMG/M metagenome (GOLD analysis project Ga0209533, IMG submission 184748) | Pelagic Microbial community sample from North Sea - COGITO 998_met_04 (SPAdes) (version 2) | ecosystem: Environmental > Aquatic > Marine > Neritic zone/Coastal water | place: Helgoland, sampling...
TAAATTTAGCTAAGAAAATGGGATTGAATGTAATAGTATCAGATAGGAATCCTGAGGCACCTTGTATGGCAGTTGCTGATGACTGCATTATCGCCGACACATACGACGAGAAGCATACTTTATTAGCTACAAAAAAATTTCATCATTCCAAAAGAAATATTGATGGAGTGATATGTATGGCCTCAGATATTCCTTTGACGGTTGCTACAGTAGCTTTTGGATTAAGCCTTCCTGGCATACCAGTCGCTTCAGCCAAAATTGTGTCTGATAAGCTTTTAATGAAAAATTGTTTTAAGGTAGCTGGACTTCCAATACCTAGATACCAAGAAATACATAGCATTATAGAACTTAAAGAAAAAGCTAAAAATTTTGGCTTTCCATTTGTGATTAAACCTGTTGATAGTAGGGGTGCTAGAGGAGTCTTTAAAGTAACCAAAAATGTTGATATTGAATGGGCATTCATAACCGCAAAATCTTTTTCTCCAACTGGAAGAGTAATGATAGAAGAATATATGCCAGGCCCTCAAGTAAGTACTGAGTCATTGGTCATAAATGGAGATGTCTTTACTATAGGTTTTTCAGACAGAAATTATGAGTTTCTTGAAAAATACGCTCCAAATATGATTGAGAATGGAGGGGATTTACCAAGCAAACTAAAAGAAAAAGAACAATCTTTAATTAGGGACACAGTTGAAGAAACAGCCAAAGCACTTAATATTAAAAATGGAGTGATAAAAGGAGATATGGTTTTATCAAATCAGAATCCATATATCATTGAGGTTGCTGCTAGATTGTCAGGAGGTTATTTTTGTTCTCACGAAATTCCATTAAATACTGGTGTAAATTTTGTTGGTAACGCAATAAAAATAGCATTAGGTGAAGATATTAAAAGAGAGGAATTAAAAGTTAAATCCAATAATCCTATTACACAAAGATATCTTTTTCCAAAACCAGGTAAGGTTATAAAAATAGAAATACCTAAATGGGTTGGTGAAAGCAAATCTGTCATAATGTGTGAAATAAGAGTAAAGGTAGGAGAAATAGTACCTGAAGTTACTCAGCATCCATCCAGAGCAGGTGTAGTTATTTGCAGGGGAAGTAATCTTATGGAAGCTCAACAAACAGCAAAAAAAGTTGTCGATGAGGTTTTGATTGAAACGGTTTCTTAATTTATTATATCTATCATGAGTTTTTTTATAGCAGAAGTGTCAAGTAACCACTCTAGAGATATTGATAGGGCAATCGAATTTATTGATGCTGCCTCTAAAATAGGTTGCGATGCTGTTAAATTTCAATTATTTAAAATTGAAAAACTATTTGCACCAGAAATTTTAGAAAACTCAAAAGAACATAGAGATAGAGAAGAGTGGGAATTACCTTTAGATTTTTTGCCTATATTGTCAGATTCCTGCAGAGAAAATGGAATTCAGTTTAGCTGCACCCCGTTTTATATTGAGGCTGTTAAAGAATTAGACCCCTATGTCGACTTTTACAAAATAGCTTCTTATGAATTACTCTGGGATGACTTACTTATTGCTTGTGCACGTAGTGGAAAGCCTGTAATTATTTCCACAGGTATGGCGAACTTAAATGAAATAAAGCATGCGGTAAAGACTTTACGAAATAATGACTGTGAACCAATCATACTCCATTGCACATCGTCTTATCCGACACCTTATAAAGAAGCAAATTTATCCGCGATAGAAACTATACGTCAATCATTAGACTGTGAAGTTGGTTGGTCAGATCATACCGTTGAGCCTGGTGTAATTCATCGCGCAATAAATAAATGGGATGCAAAAGTTATTGAATTTCATTTAGATTTAGACGGCAAAGGTCAAGAATTTGAATCTGGACATTGCTGGCTCCCAAACCAAATTGGGTCAGTTATTAAACAAGTTAGACATGCGGAAGCCGCGGATGGAAATGGTATTAAAGCACCAACTCCATCTGAGCTATCTGATCGCCTATGGCGAACAGATCCAGCTGATGGATTGAGACCATTAAAATCAATCCGGAAGAATTTTTCATCAAAATGAATTAATAGATGTCTAAAATCCTTCTTGTATGCTTTTTAAGTCCAGAGATAGGTATCGGTCATCTTTCTAGACTACTTGTATTAGCTGACTCATTGAAAAAAGATAGAAGTATTGTTTCGGAGTTCTTAATATTTGGCGATCTCATTAAAAAAAATGAGTTAGCTACTTATAATGTCCATAATTTTTCACTTAAAAATAACTTTTGTTCTACTATTGAAAATATCTTAGATTCAAATAGTTTTGATGCTTTGGTATTTGATCTTTATCCAAGGCATAATATAAATAATCTTGGTAAATTATTCTACAAACTAAAGCAACTAAACAAAAGTATCATAAGTATTGATTCACTAATTGAGTATTGCAATATAATTGATCTAATTTGGGTTCCATCATTTAATTTTGATTGCGATAAACATTCAGATTGTACTAGTGTGTTTAAGTCAGGATGGGATAGCTTCTTGATTAAGAAGAGGCTTCAGCATAAGGTCTGGAGACCAGGATCAAAAGTTCTAGTTTTAACGGGTGGGAGTGATGCTGCAAATTTAGTAGAAACGCTTCCTGCTAAATTAGATAGGTTGTTAGCTAACAATATTGAGATCCACTGGGTTAAAGGACCATTTTCTAGAACTCCAAAGTTACCAAAAAAAAGTCGTCTAAATTGGTTTGTTCATGACTCCCCAGAGCATCTTGATGCATTAATAGTAAAAAGTAACTATGTAATGACAGTATTTGGAATATCTTTCTTTGAGGTACTTCAGTATGGAGTACCCACAGTTGTTTTCTCTCCATATGGTATGAAAGACAATGACGAGTTAAATAGTTTATATGAAGAGAATGTAGCTATGGTTACAAAAAGTACTGAGCAGGCAATTGAAGGCCTTATTAATCTCATGAAGAATGATAAGATTGCAAAAAAATATTCAATAAATGCATTAAAAAAAATGTCAATTAATGGAACATCAAAACTGTCAAAAAAAATTATTTCACTTATAGGGTCTAAATGAAAGCAAAAGGATACTTGGTTTTTCACCTCAATCTAGCATTCTCGTCTATTGAGGAAGAGGCATGGGAGGATGTTATTCGAACCTGTTATCATCCATTGCTAAACCTTATAGAAAAAACTGGTATTCCAGTTGGTATTGAATTAACAGGCTGGACTTTAAAACAGATTGAACGTATCGATGACATCTGGGTTAAAAGATTTAAGGCATTATTGAACTCAGGAAATTGTGAATTAATAGGAAGTGGTTATTGCCAGATCATTGGACCTTTAGTCCCCTTTAAATTAAATGAATGGAATCAAAAATTAGGAATTAATACTTACAAGAAAATTCTCAATCAGAGACCTCAAATAGCCCTAGTAAATGAAATGGCATTCTCAACAAGCCTTGTAGATTTGTATAACAAATTTGGTTACAAAGGTTTTATTATGGATCGCGATAATATCAATCTAGCAATTAATACTAAAAAAATAACCAACAAAATCCCTACGCATGCCGAAGGAGTCAATACTATGGAAATGCCTGTATTATGGTCTGATTCAATTTTATTTCAAAAAGTACAACATTTTGCTCATGGTGATTTATCAATAAGTGATTATTTAAATTACTTAAAAAAACGTATCGACAATAATGAAACTCTCCTCCCTATTTACTGTAATGATGCCGAAGTTTTTGATTATCGTCCTGGTAGGTTTAAAGAAGAAAGACCAACTCATCATGAGGGGGAATGGATAAGGATCGAAACACTACTTAACTTTATTTCCTCAAAAACTGAAATAGAATTTATTTCACCTTCAAGGGCATTAGAAATCAGCACAAATAATAATGATAAATATGTCTCAAAGTTAGTTAGTTCAGCTTACCCAATACCAGTTAAAAAACAGGATAAGTATAATATAGTAAGATGGGCTCTTACTGGAAGAAATGACATTTGGATTAATACTATCTGTCATCGTATTGAACAACATTTCAATAAGTTTAAAAATAATAATTCTAATGATTGGGAAGCATTATGTGAATTATGGTCAAGTGACTTACGCACACATATTACAGACAAAAAATGGAACAAAGCATTAGCTCAAACGAAGAATTTATTAGATAAAAACTCAATTAATAATTCTATTAGAAATGTTTTTAAAAAAGAAAAGAAATGCGACACCCTAAAATCTGCTATTGGCCATTACGGTGATTTTAAAATTTGTCTTGATGACGAGGGAATTTTTCTAACCATCACCACAAAGAGAATAAGACTAGAATTAAATATAAGAAGAGGAATGGCTATTAAAGGTCTTTCATTTTTATCACATAAAATGGAACAATGTATTGGCACATTAGCACATGGACATTTTTCAAGTATTTCATTAGGTGCAGATTATTATTCCGGAGGCTTAATAGTTGAGCTACCTCTTCAGAGAAAGCGAGTTACAGATCTTGAAAAAGTAAATCCAAAATTCGCTATTAAAAGTAATGGATATATTCAGATTAGTTCAAGAATAAATACTCATATTGGATCAATAGTAAAAATAATTGAGGTCTCACCAGATACTGAAAAAGTTTTTTTAAGTTATGATTTCTCAAAATGTAAAAAGATTATTGGAAGTGTTAGGCTTGGAATAATAACTTTATTGAATCAATTTAGTGATGGCAACACAACGTTATTTTGCGCAAATGGAGGTGAAGATAATGAGTTATTTAATTTGGATGGAAATTTTAATCATACACTACCAGCATCAACCCTTGTTTCCTCTTCAAGAGGCTTAGGTTGCACAACAGGAATAATTCAACTATCGAATAAAAGTAAAAAATTAAATTTTAAATGGGACCCAAGTAAGTATGCAACAATCCCTATGCTTCATAATGAATCCTTTGATAAGGAATCCCTCTCCAGAATATTATTTTCTGTTAAGGAAATTGACGACACATCAAAGAATATATCAAGCATCAGTTCATTTGCTTTACAAATTTCAACATAAAAAAAAATGAGAAAAATTTTATTTCAGGAAGCAGATTTTTATGGTGCCTCAAAATTAATTTTTGGTAATAATTCATCATTACCAATTTGTTACAAAGCTACCTGGATGCATGGACTATCTCCAATTTTAAAAAACTTAGTTGATAGCTCAATTGTAATTCATTTTAACGAAAGACATTTACCAGTACACCTTGTGAATAATGAAGATACAGTAAAAATTTTAAGCGATCAAAATGTGCAATCTATCGCAGTAGGAATGCCATTTATCTATACGAAGGCTCATATCGAAAAAAAGAAAAATTTTTTTTTTAATAAATTATTTATGCCAGCTCATTCAATTATTGGCAACCAAATAAAAGACTATACCAAGTGGAGGGAAATAATAAAAAAATATAATTGTGACGCCATTTGTTTGGGCTTAAGTGATTATTTGTATATTAAAAATAAAAGAATTGACCTCGGAAATATAAAAATTTTAAAAGGGGCTCATCCTAGTGACTTATCATCATTAACAAGGTTATCCGAAATGTTCTATAGTACAAATGAAATGATTTCAAATGCAGGAGGATCACATCTTTTTTATGCCGCTGCTTCAGGAGTTAAAATTGAGATAATTGATGAGATATATGATTTACGCGATCAAAAGATTATTAAAAAAAATAGATTAAAACTTATTAAAAAATTCCCAAAAAAACTTCAAAGTACATATGAATTACATCAAAAGAAAGATGGAGGTGCTGATGAACATGTTTTAAGATGGAATAATAAGGGAGTAAAAGAGATTGAAGAATATGCAAATTATATGCTTGGCACTGAACATAGGTCTAGTAAAGGTAAAATAAAAAAATACTTAGTTGAAGAAAATAATACAAAAAAACTGTTAATGACCGCCAATCTTTTATTAAATAAATTTACTAGTAAACTTAATTTTTAAATAAAAGAAAAATTATTAAAGGATGTTTTTAATGAAAAAAAAATTAATGATCTCAATTTTAGATTTTAATTGTACTTATAGTTTCGTTATGTTGATAGAAAAATGAGTATATCAGTTTGTATAGTTACTTTTAATGGAGAGTCATTTATTGAGAGACAACTCAAATCGATTCTTTCACAAACACATTTACCAGATGAAATTATATTATTAGATGATTTTTCAGATGATAATACCGTCAAAATTGCAAAAAAAATGCTGCAGAATTCTGGTCTAAATTTCATTATTTTAAAGAATATATACAGATTAGGTATTAATAGATCTTTTGAAAAATGTTTTTCAAAAGCCACTTCTGAAATTATTGTAATTTCTGATCAAGATGATTTTTGGTTTAAAGATAGGCTTTTAAATATAAAAAATAATTTTAAAAAAAACCCCTCCATCGAATTAATTTCACTTAATGCTTTTATTGAAGTTTCTGGAATAGTTTCAAAAAAAACAGTTAATGACCATTATCCTTACACAAGTTCTACATTAATTAATTTAGCAAAAAATAGATTTACTGGTTGCCAAATTGCCATAAAGAGAAATTTTCTTGAGACTCTATATCCGTTTCCGAAAGATTTTATATGTTACTACGATCATTGGATATCTCAATTTTCGTTAATAAGAAAAACAACTATGTATATCGATGCTGTTCAAGGCTATTATTGTAGGCACTCAAAAAATGTAACTAACCTTGTTACCAAAAGCTCTCTTGTAAAAATTTTTATACTAAGGTCTATTTTATTAAGTTTAATGATAAAAAAATATATTTTTTTAATGTATAAATCTAAGTTTTAATTCTTAAAGTAAAGTAAAGTAAAGTAAAGTAAAGTAAAGTAAAGTAAAGTAAAGTAAAGTAAAGTAAAGTAAAGTAAAGTAAAGTAAAGTAAAGTAAAGTAAAGTAAAATTATTATTCAATTACCCCTTTTATAATCAATTTATTTAATAGACCTATCCATGAAAAAAAGACCATCAATAGGAGTTTTGTTAGCAGCTTATAATGGAATTTTTTGGATTGAAAAACAAATAGAATCGTTGTTATGTCAAAAAGATGTAGATATTGACATTTATGTAAGTATTGATTTATCAAATGATGGAACATTAGAAAAATGTAAGGAATTAGCATCAACCAATAAGAATATTTTTATCCTATCTTATGGTGAATCTTTTGGTAGAGCGGGAAAAAATTTTTTTCGTTTAATAAGAGATGTAAATCTTAATATTTATGATTATATTGCATTCTCTGATCAAGATGATATTTGGCTTTTAAATAAATTATCATGTGCTGTAGATTACATAATAGAAAAAAAATTAGATGGATACTCTTCAAATGTAATTGCATTCTGGGAAAATGGAAATGAAGTAACTATAAATAAAGCTTTACCTCAAAAAAAGTTCGACTATTTTTTTGAGTCTGCAGGCCCTGGTTGTACGTATGTTATTTGTAAGCAGCCAATGGAAAAATTTAAAAAATTTCTAATAAGGAATTGGGAAGGAATTAATCAAGTAGAATCTCATGACTGGATCATTTACGCTTTTTGCAGAAATGAAGGTTTTAAATGGGGCATTGATATGAGATCATTTATAAAATATCGTCAACACAAAAGTAATTCTTTTGGTGCTAATGTTGGTATAAATGCCTATTTAAATCGAATTAAAAAAATAAGAAATTTTTGGTATCGCAATGAAGTAAAAAAAATATTCTCTTTATTGAGAATAAATACTAAATGTAATTTTACACTTAATAGATTATTTTTAATAAAAAACTTTTGGTATTTGAGACGCAAAACAAGTCATGCTATATTTTTATTATTTATCCTTGTCTTCAACGTTTTTTAATAGATTTCACTTAATAAAAAATGAAAAGAGTATTTGATCTTATATTTTCCGTTTTATTGATACTTCCATGTATTTTAATTATTATCTTGGTAAGTCCAATAAATTTTCTTACTTCATCAGGTTCTGTTTTATACTGGTCCAGACGTGTTGGTAAAGATAATAAAATTTATATGATGCCAAAGTTTAGATCCATGATCGAAGCTACTCCACTTACTGAGACACATCTTCTTGATAATCCTGATTCTTACTTAACTCCTGTTGGAAAATTTCTACGGTTAACTAGCCTAGATGAATTACCTCAAATTTTTTCTATCCTAAAAGGAGATATGAGTTTTGTAGGTCCGCGCCCCGCACTCTTTAAACAAAAAAAATTAATTACTTTACGATCTAAAAAAGGTTTAGATAAATTGCTACCTGGAATTACAGGTTGGGCACAAGTAAATGGTAGGGATGAGTTATTAATAAATGAGAAAGTAGAATTTGACTTAGAATATCTTAATAGAAAATCATTTTGGTTTGATATGAAAATAATATTGCTAACTATTTTAAAGGTTTTCAATAGAGAAAATATTAGCCACTAGTAAAATTTTTTTACCTTCAATTGATAAATATCATTAGCCCCTTAAAAAGCTTATAATTTCAAATTAACTAATTAATCAATTTTATTTTGATAGAGACACTTATTAACTTATCAAGAACCAAAAAAAAGCTTATTATGCTTTTCTTCGATGCCTGGTTAATTGTATTAGTAATTTTTCTTTCATTTTATCTACGCCTTGGTTATTGGTATTTTCCTCAAAGCAACCTAATTTATTTAATTTTGATTTCACCAATTATTGCTATACCTATCTTTATAAAATTTGGTTTGTACCGTTCAATCATTAGATTCCTTGGCTTTAAGGCTCTATGGATTATTGTCAATGCAGTTACATTGTATTCTCTCGTGTGGGGCATCCTTTTATTTATAATACCTTTTGAAGGAATTTTTCCTCGCTCGGTCATAATAATTAATTGGTTTCTATCATTACTATTTGTTGGAGGTTTGCGAATTGTTGCACACTGGATCCTCACAAAAGAAAGAGGGCTTAAAGATAGGAGACAATTAGGAATAAATTGTAAAAAAGTTATAATTTATGGCGCAGGTGATGCAGGTATGCAGTTAACCAGTGCATTAGTCCTCTCACATGAATACAATCCAATTGGTTTTATTGATGATTCAAAAGAATTACAAGGTAATGTTATTGCAGGTCTAAATATATATTCAGCAAATGAAATTTCGAATTTAATTAATAAATATAATGTCGATGAAATACTAGTTGCTATACCTTCAGCTTCTCGAGCCAGACAATTAGAGATTGTTAGTAAATTAGAACTTTTTCGAGTAACGGTCCGCATGTTACCTGGCGTAGCAGAACTAGCTGAGGGTAAAGTAAGTGTTGGTGATTTAAGAATAGTTAGTATCCAGGATTTACTTGGTCGCCCCAAAGTATTTCCAAACAAACAGCTATTAGATAAAAATATCCTTGGCAAGGTTGTTTTGGTTACTGGAGCAGGAGGATCAATTGGATCCGAGATATGCAGGCAAATAGTTCGCTTAAAACCTAAGGCTTTAATATTATATGAGATTAGCGAGTTTGCACTTTATACAATTGAAAAAGAACTTTCTAAAATTAATAATTATTCGATTGATGTTTATCCTTTATTGGGGAGTATTTTAAATAAAGCTAGGCTATTAAGTGTTTTAAAGAAATTTAGAGTCAATACAATCTACCATGCAGCAGCTTATAAACACGTCCCAATTGTAGAGTTAAACATTACGGAGGGTGTTGATAATAATATTTTCGGCACTCTGAATTGTGTCAAGGCATCTATCGAATATAATATAGAAACTTTTGTTTTGATTTCATCAGATAAAGCTGTTCGACCGACAAATACAATGGGAGCAACTAAGCGAGTGGCTGAATTAATACTGCAAGCAATGGCTTCTAAGCAATCTGTTACAAAATTTTCTATGGTACGTTTTGGTAATGTTCTTGATTCGAGCGGATCTGTAATACCTTTATTTAAACAACAGATAAAGGAGGGCGGGCCCATAACAGTAACCGATATTAATATTTCTCGGTATTTTATGTTGATACCTGAAGCTGTAGAATTAGTAATTCAGGCAGGTGCTATGAGTTCCGGAGGTGATGTATTTGTTCTAGATATGGGCGAGCCAGTGAAAATTAAAGAGTTAGCTGAGAAGTTGGTAAGACTTTCTGGTCTAAAAGTAAAAGATAAGATTAATCCTGATGGGGATATTGAAATTAAGTATATAGGCTTGAGACCTGGAGAGAAACTTTTTGAGGAGCTTTTGTTAGGAGATAATGTAAGCAATACAGACAATTCAAAGATAATGCGTGCGGAAGAGGATATGATTGCTTGGGATAAGCTTGAGCTTATTTTGGAAGAGTTAATAAATGCAGTTAATGATAATGACAACGAAAAACTTCAAGAGCTTTTAAAAAAACTTGTCCCTGATTTTAATCCACAGTTTAAGATTAAAGATTCTTTGGATTAATCACAATTTAGTTTAAGATTATTTCAAGCTCTGAGAATGACTCAATTGACTTAACAACATCAATCTTTGACCAATCTTGAGTTTGGCCGTAACCATAATTAGCCCTAATAAATTTTAATTTATGAGCGTTTGCGCTTAATCCATCATTTACTGTGTCACCAACAAAAAAAGAATTCATAAATATATTATCTGTATTTATAATATCTTTTAACATATTATCTTTATTCCTTGTCGGCAATCGAGTGTCACTACATTGTATTGTATAGAAATAGCTGGCCCATTCAAAATGTTCAATCAATTTGATCGTAGGTGCTTTCCTCTTATTTGTTGCAATAGCCATGGGAATATTCATTAAAGCTAATTTCTTTAAAAGATTATGAACACCAATGTAAGGTCGGGTGTGTAAAATAACTTGATCATCATGCATTTCAATAAATTGCCTAACAAATTGATCTAGTTGATTTTGATTGCTAGGTCCTAAAATTTCAGATGCTGTATCCCTTAATGGGGGTCCAATCAGGATATTTTTTGCAAATTTGATTCGTTCGGGGGCTAATTCATAAGTTATGTTTTGAAAGCATTTGCGTATAGTTTTTTCAGAATCAACAAGCGTTCCATCAAAGTCAAAAATTATTGCTTTACTCAAAGTTGCACCCAATCATTTTTTTCAATACTAAGTTGAATGCTTTCAAGTGTTTTTACATTCCACAATGTATCTTCATTTGATAATTTGGCAGGTATATCTGAACTAACAACTTTATTGAAATGATTAATCTCTAAATTAAAGTGATTAGCTGCTGGCACAACCTCTTCAGTTAAGCCAGAACTTTCTGTATTGATAATTATTTTTGCTTGTTTGTCCTCCGGTTGCCATACTGTCGGACATTTAACCCTTCCTAAAGGTCCAAATACCTCAAATTCTGATCTTCGCGTACATTCAAAACTAATATCAAACGTTGCCCTTTTTGAGTTACCAAAATCAATTAAGCCACTTGTTGAAATATCTGCACCATGGTCATTAAGTTTAGCAATTGCTTTAACTCTCACAGGGTTTTCTTTAAAACATTGTCTTATTGTATGAATTGCATAAGGACCTATGTCCCAGAGCGCACCACCTCCTTCAGCCATCGGACGATTTATACGATAAAACCTCGCAGGTTGAATTGGAAATGAAAACATTGAGTGTCCGTAGTTTATTTCACCTAAAATATTTGATTTAATTGTATTCATAATCCGATCAAATTGTGGATGAAAAGCATACATAAATCCTTCCATAATTTTGACGTTATTTTTAGCGGCTTCTTCGATTAAAATTTCTACTTCTTCAGATTTTATCGTCATGGGCTTTTCAATCAAAACATACTTTTTTGCTCTTATTGCTTTCAAGGCGACCTCAGTATGTTCCTCGTTTGCGAGTGGTATATAGATTACATCGACTTTTTCATGACTGATGACTTGATCAAATCCATCGAAACAGGATACTTTATCTTCATATTCTGGTAGATTCTTTAATAAACATTCTTTAGATGCACCAGGCCTTCTACTGCCAACCGCTATCAACTCACCCATGTTTGATTTTGCAATCGCAGGCATAAGACGCTCGTTAACTCTTGCTGCACCTAAAATACCCCATCCGATCTTTCTCATAAATTATCCTTTGTTAAATTTTGATTGTCACCAATATGATTTTTACCTTTTGATTTTGATAACATAATTTGTTTTTGCCTTTCAATGACTCCTGCTTTTTTCTTTTGAGTAAGCTTATCAATACAATAAGGACACGAAATACCTTTAGTATACTGTTTTGACTTTAATTCATCTGGAGATAATGGGTGTCTACATGCATAGCACTGATCATATTGTCCTTCACTTAATCCATGTGTGACTGCAACACGTTGATCAAAGACAAAACACTCTCCCTCCCATAAACTTTCTTCTTTGGGAATGCTTTCTAAATATTTTAAGATACCTCCTTTGAGGTGATACACATCCTTAAAACCTTTCTCTAACATTAAAGAGGTTGCTTTCTCACAACGAATTCCACCTGTGCAGAACATAGCAACTTTTTTAGTCTCATTATTGTTAAGATTTTTATCTACGTAGGAGGGAAACTCTCTAAATGTTTCTGTTTCTGGGTTAATTGAATTTTTAAATGTACCAATATCAACCTCGTAATTATTTCTAGTATCAATGACAATTGTGTTTGGATCATTTATAAGATTGTTCCAGTCTTCCGGATTAACATATTCTCCGACTTTTTTTGTGGGACTGATACCGTCAACACCAAGCGCAACAATTTCTTTTTTTAATCTAACCTTCATTCTATAGAAAGGATTTTTAGACGCCCATGACTCTTTATACTCGAGGTTTTTAAATTTATTCTTAAAATAAGAATCTTGTTTGATAAATTCAATAAATTTCTGAATTTTTTCTTCTCCTCCAGATATGGTTCCATTGATTCCTTCAGAGGCCAATAAAACAGTTCCTTTAATATTATTTTTTTGACAAAATTTTAAAATAAATACTTGAAGTTGCTCGATATTTTCAAGGTTGACAAAGTGATAGAAGGCAGCGGTGAGGAACATAATTGATATTGATTAATTTTAATTTATTTTATGCTTTAAAAATGTTATTTTAACGCTCTTTTAATAGATTTATTTAATAAATGTTTTGGAGAATTTTAAAATGACAATTGAACAAACATTATCAATCATAAAGCCCGATGCAGTTGCAAAGAATGTAATTGGAGAAATATACACTAGATTTGAAAAAGCGAATTTAAAAATTATAAAAGCAATGATGGTTCATCTCTCAAAAGAGGAGGCTGAAGGTTTTTATGCTGTTCACAAGGAAAGACCCTTTTTTAACGATTTAGTAAAATTCATGACATCCAGCCCAGTAATGATACAGGTATTAGAAGGTGACAACGCGGTTTTAAAAAATAGAGAATTGATGGGCGCAACTGACCCTAAGGAAGCAGATGCAGGAACAATTAGAGCGGATTTTGCTGATAGTATCGATGCAAATGCTGTTCATGGCTCTGATTCATTAGAAAATGCTAAAATAGAGATTGAATATTTCTTTGGTTAAACTTCTTTGGATAATTTACTCGATTTTAACTGTAATGAATTAACCGAATATATCCAAAAATCTGGGCATAAGCCTTATCGCGCTAAACAATTATTGAAGTGGATTTATCATTTTGGGGAAAGAGATTTTTCCAAAATGACTGATTTAGCTATTTCATTTCGTGAATCTTTGAACAAGATGGCTAAAATTGAAATTCCTGCAATAGAATTTGATCATCTATCCTCTGATGGAACGCGCAAATGGTTATTAGATATGGGAACTAAAAATGGTATTGAAACTGTTTTTATTCCAGAAGAAAATCGAGGCACGCTTTGCATTTCATCACAAGTAGGTTGCGCACTAGAGTGCACATTTTGCTCGACTGGCAGACAGGGCTTTAATAGAAATTTAACATCAGCCGAGATTATTGGACAATTATGGCTAGCTAACAACAAACTCCGTGAGCAAGAAAATTATAAGCTATTTAAGGGTGATGCACGAATCATCACAAATATTGTGATGATGGGGATGGGAGAGCCCTTAGCAAACTACAAGCATGTGGTTCATGCATTAGAAATGATGTTAGATGATACTATTTATGGCCTAAGTCGAAGAAAAGTGACATTATCAACAAGTGGCCTAGTTCCTGCGATTGATAAATTAAGTCTTGATTGTCCAGTCTCCCTTGCCATTTCTCTTCATGCGTCAAATAATGAGCTGAGAGACATAATTGTTCCAATAAATAAGAAATATCCTCTCAATAAACTCATGTCTTCTTGCGCTAGATATATTGAAAGGGCACCAAGAGATTTCGTGACATTTGAGTATGTCATGTTGGAAGGTATTAATGATTCAGCTGAACAAGCCAAAGAGCTTATTAAGCTAATTAAGAATGTTCCATCAAAGCTTAATTTAATTCCATTTAACCCATTCCCGAAAAGTGGATACAAGTGCTCAAAAAGGTCAGTCATAAAATCTTTCCAAGAAATTTTAATGGATGCGGGTATTGTCACGACTATTAGAAAAACTCGTGGGGATGATATCGATGCTGCCTGTGGACAGCTTGCGGGGCAGGTTCAAGACAAAACAAAAAGAAAACAACGTCTTCAGCTGATATGATAAAAAAAAATACGACTCAAGTGATGATAGGTGATGTCGCGGTAGGCGGTGGAGCACCTATTGTGATTCAGTCGATGACTAACACCCATACATTTAATAAAAAAGAAACGGTCGCTCAAATATTGGAGCTCTGGAGCGCTGGCTCAGAGATTGTCCGAATTACAGTGAATGATGAAGAATCAGCCAAGGCAGTGCCTGATATAAAAAAAGAATTACTTGATAACGGTTGTAATGTGCCAATTGTTGGTGATTTTCATTTTAATGGGCATAAATTATTAGAAAAATATCCTGATTGCGCAAATGCCCTTGATAAATACCGAATCAATCCAGGTAATGTCGGTAAAGGCAGTAAGAGAGATGAACAGTTTGCAGCAATGATTAAAACAGCAATATATTTTGATAAGCCGATTCGAATTGGTGTAAATTGGGGAAGCTTAGATCAAGATCTTTTAAGGAGTTTAATGGATGAAAATGCAAAACTAAAAAATCCATTAACATCGCAATCAGTGATGAAGGAGACTTTAATTAGGTCAACCATAGACAGCGCTAATGAAGCAAAGGAACTAGGGCTAGCAAATAATAAAATAATAGTCTCTTGCAAGGTGAGTAATGTTCAAGATTTAATTGAGGTCTATAACAGCTTATCAAAAAGATGTAGTTACCCCTTACACTTAGGTCTCACAGAGGCCGGTATTGGGTCTAAAGGGATTGTTTCCTCTGCAGTATCCATGGGTTATCTTTTACAACATGGGATAGGAGATACAATTAGAATTTCATTAACCCCCGAGCCAGAAGAATCAAGGACAAAAGAGGTTATTGTTGCTCAAGAGTTATTACAAACCATGGGCATACGCTCTTTTTCACCTCTTGTCATTTCATGTCCAGGTTGTGGAAGAACAACCTCAACCTTCTTTCAAGAATTAGCTGGTGAAATCCAAGGTCATTTAAGAAAGGCTATGCCAGATTGGAAAAAGAAATATAATAAAGTTGAAGACATGACCGTAGCAGTGATGGGTTGCGTAGTTAATGGCCCTGGAGAGTCAAAAATGGCTAATATTGGAATTAGCTTACCAGGCACCGGAGAAGTCCCTGTGGCGCCTGTTTATGAAAATGGAAAAAAAACAGTTACATTGAAAGGTTCGTCAATAAGTGAAGATTTTAAAGGTATCATTGAAAAATATGTTCAAAATAATTATGAGAAAAAGTAACTCTTAGATGGTTAATAAAATTCAATCTATAAAAGGCTTTTACGATGTTGCCCCAGGTGCTCAAAAAAACTGGCGTTATTTTGAATCAAAGTGCCTGTCAATTTTTGATCAATATGGTTATGAGGAAATTGGACTTCCAATTATTGAGGCAACAGAATTATTTGAAGCGGGTGTCGGGACGCATACTGATATTGTCGAAAAAGAAATGTATAGCTGGACTGATAAGCTAAATGATGACAAGTTGACATTGCGTCCAGAAGGCACGGCAGGATGTGTTAGGGCAGTTATCCAAGGAAGCCTTACCTATAATGGACCTGTAAAGCTTTTTTATAGAGGCCCCATGTTTAGGCACGAAAATGTCCAAAAAGGCAGACAAAGACAATTTCATCAGCTAGGTATTGAATCGTTTGGTTTAACAGACCCTGCAAGTGATGCTGAACAAATAATTATGCTAAGCAGGCTTTGGAAATCGCTTGGTTTAGAGAAAAAAATACGCTTAGAAATTAACTCAATTGGTGATATTGATGACAGAGAGCATTATAGAAAAGAATTAATTGATTATTTTGAGAAAAATATAGAGATTTTAGATGATGATGCTAAAAGAAGACTGCAAAAAAATCCAATGAGAATATTAGATAGTAAAAATCCTCATATGCAGGATATGCTTGAAAAAGCACCTAAATTAATTGATACAATAAATGAGGATGCTAAAAATCACTTTGATTCACTTTGTCAGATTCTGAAGGATAATCAGGTTGATTTTCAATTAAATAAAAGGCTAGTTAGAGGTCTAGATTACTACAATAGAACAGTTTTTGAATGGATTACCAGTGATTTAGGAAGCCAAGGGACCGTTGCAGGCGGAGGCCGGTATGACTACTTAGTCGAAAAATTAGGTGGAAAACCAACTCCAGCATGTGGTTTTGCGATTGGCATTGAGAGAATTATTTTATTGCTTGAGAATACAAATTTTGAAAATGACATTAATCCAGATATTTATATTGTAAATTTAGGGAATGAATCGAGAGATAAGTCCTTTACTATTGCAGAAAACTTAAGGAATCAAAATTATAAAGTCACCGTAAATCTTGATTCAGCAAGCTTTAAATCACAAATGAAAAAAGCCGACAAAAGTAATGCAACAATTGCTCTCATCATTGGTGAAGATGAGTTAAAAAACAATCTTATCCAAGTGAAATTTATTCGTAAAGATGGCTCTCAAACGGAAGTAAAAGAGAAAGATATACTTAGCTTTATTAAACAAAGTATTTAATAAAAATGAATAAAGATATATTAAAAATCAACAATTTATCAATAGTGGCTAAAGCAGATACTAAACTTAATTTAGTTGATAATATTTCCTTTTCTGTTAAGAGTGGCAAAACAACATGTATTGTTGGTGAATCTGGAAGTGGTAAAAGCTTAACTGCTCTCTCAATTATTAGATTACTGTCGCCGCAATTGAAAATGTCTGGAGAAATTTTTTTTAACAACGAAGATATTTGCAAAATGAGTGAGCTTGAAATAAGAGAAAAGAGAGGTCTTGATATCGCCATGATTTTTCAAGAGCCTATGACCTCACTAAACCCAGTTTTAACGATTGGTTATCAGATCAAAGAAGCCATAGCTGTTCATTCTGATTTACCAACTAATGAGATTAATAATAAAGTTGAAGAATTGCTAATGCTTGTTGGGATTCCTGTTGAAAGAGTCAGTAGTTATCCTGATGAATTATCAGGAGGACAAAGACAGCGGGTCATGATTGCGATGTCAATGTCATGTAATCCAAAGTTACTCATTGCTGATGAACCTACCACTGCGCTTGATGTGACAGTTCAGGCTCAAATCCTTAAGCTTTTAGATGATCTTAAAAGTAAGTTAAATATGTCTATGTTATTTATTACTCATGATTTTGGTGTTGTTGAGGATATCGCCGATGATGTGATTGTTATGTTTAAGGGTAAGATTGTCGAAAGAGGGGAAGTAAATCAGGTGCTCAAAAAACCGAAACATCCATACACTAAAGCCTTATTGGGATGTGTTCCAGATGCATTAGGAAAAAAACAATTAACTCCAATAGATTATGCAAAGTTAGATAAGGCTATACAACGACTATGAAGAAGCTTCTGCAAACAAATAACTTATCAAAAACTTATGTGCAAACTCAAGGATTTTTTTCTAGGGTAAGGACTAATATTCATGCGCTTGATAATGTAAGTTTTTTTATCAACCAAGGAACGACAATGGCCGTTGTAGGCGAATCAGGTAGTGGAAAATCAACACTCGCCAAAAGTTTAGTCCGCCTTGTTAATCTTGATGAAGGGAGTGTTAAGTTTAATGGTGTTGATTTACTTAACCTAGAAGGAGAAAAGCTCAAAAATGTTCGAAAAGACATTCAGATGATTTTTCAAGATCCCTATGCCTCTCTAAACCCACGATTAAGCATTTTACAAATTATGGAGGAGCCACTTCTTATCCATAATTATCAAGATAGCGATGCTCGTAGAAAAAAAATTGAAGATTTCATTGGGCGTGTTGGACTAAAAGCATCTGATTTAAAAAAATATCCTCATCAGTTTTCAGGCGGTCAAAGGCAAAGAATTGGTATCGCTAGAGCACTTATCCTTGAACCAAAATTGGTAATTTGTGACGAACCTGTTTCAGCACTTGATGTATCTGTCCAAGCACAGATATTAAAATTATTAAAGGACTTACAAGGAGAATTTGGACTTACTTATTTATTTATTACTCATGACTTAAGGATAGTAAGACACGTTGCAGATGATGTAATGGTAATGCGACATGGAAAGCTCGTCGAGAAGGGAAAAACTGATATAATTTTCAAAAATCCGAAGAACCAGTACACAAAAGATTTAATCCAATCCATTCCAGGATTAATCTCAAAAAGGAATTAAAATAAATGGCATTTGATAACGATGAGCAACAATCAGAACACTTTAAGAATTTTTATAATTTACATAAAGCTAAAATATTCTCAACAATAGCAGTATTTTTATTAGCTTTTTTTGCCTATCAATATCTTGAAAGTGTCAATCAGTCAAACGATGAAGAGGCATCTCAACTTTTTCAGGATGTTTTGGTATCTAAAGTCGATAATATTGACGAAATCAAATTGAAGGTAGATGAGCTTCAAAATAACTTTAGGAGCTCACCTTATGCAGCTAGAGCAAGTATTTATTATTCCAAACTCTTAGTTGAGACTGGAGATTATTCGGCCGCTGCAAAAGAGCTTATCTGGTCTTCAGGAGAAAATATTGAGCCATCAATTCAATCTATGGCAAATTATCTCTTGGGTAACTTATACTTAGTTGAGAAAAAACTAGATGAGGCACTTGAGGTGGCAAATAAAATCATAACTGATGGATACATTGGCTTAGCAAATGATTTAAAAGGTGATATCTACCTCGCCAAGGGGGATAAAGAAAATGCAATAAAATCTTATGAGCTTGCCCTTAACTACTTTGGCGGTCAAGGAGAGCTTCACAAAGTAATTGAGAATAAACTAAATTCAATTGGTCAATGAGGTTTGTTCCTCTAGTAATTCTTACCTCATTGTTATCTGGCTGCATTGTTCAGCCAGTTCAAGATTTTGTCGATCAAATGGATGATCAATATTTTGCAGATGAATTTAATAATATCCCAACTGAAATAAAACCCTATGACAAAAAAGCTTCTATTGAGCTAATTTGGGAGAATAAAGTTGGCAACAACAACGTAAATAACCTTAATCTTATTAGTTCTGATGACTTTGTGATAGCTGCTACTAGTGATGGAAGTTTGCGAAAAATGCAAATGGAAACAGGTGAAACTATTTGGGAAAAAGAGATCTCTGAAGAAATAATGATGGGTGTAGGCGGCAACTTTGAATATATTTTATTTATTACAGAGAAAGGCTACCTTTGGTGCCTTGATAGAGAAGGTAATGCTATTTGGAAAATATTTATTGATGGTGAGGTTTTAACCACACCAGTCATTAATAACAAAAAAGCCTACGTCAGACTCGCCAACTATGAAATTTTACAAATTGATTTAAAGCAAGGCGATATTGACTGGAGGTATATTCATTCATCACCTGCCTTAACGTTTAATGGTACATCCGCTTTAACTTTTTCAGATGGAGTCATATATGGTGGATTTGGTGCAGGCAAGATAGTTGCGGTGCATCAAAAAAGCGGTGCATTTATATGGGAGGCAAATATATCCCAAATAAAAGGGGTAACGGATATTGATAGACTATCTGATGTGCTAAGTAAACCGACAATTAATGAGAATGAAGTTTATGCAGTTTCAACTTCAGGCGATTTAACTTCTATAGACAGAAGAAGCGCAAGAATTAGTTGGACTCGAAAAATTTCAAGTTTTAATAATATTGCTTTTGATGGTTTTGATATATATCTAACTCATAAGAGTGATTCAATTTACTCCTTAGACTCTAAAAGAAATGGAAAAACAAATTGGCGAAATGCTGATTTAAAGTACCGTAGAATAACAAATCCAATTATTACAGGCGATTATATTGTTGTAGGTGATTTTGATGGATACATTCATCTCTTAAATTCCGAAACGGGCGTTGTTGAAGGTCGAACTCAAATTACATCCGATGTTCCAATAGGCAAGAATATTCATTCTATTGAAGATAATAAAATATTAGGAATTGATTTTGATGGCAACGTCTTTTATATGCAAGTTAAAAATATTTCAGAAGAAATAATGGAAGTTAAAATTGATGAACAAAAATATATTGAAGAAGATAGTATAGAAGCTACAGAAGCTACAGAAGCTACAGAAGCTACAGAAGCTACAGAAGCTACAGAAGCTACAGAAGCTACAGAAGCTACCGAAGCTACCGAAGCTACCGAAGCTACCGAAGCTCCCGAAGCACCAACAAATGAAATGTGCGATGTTGATGAAGGTGATATTAGAAATAAGGGTAATAGAAAAAGAAAAAATTGCTATTGAGATTAAGTTTAAAAATTAATTAGTTGGTTAAATTAAATGAAGAGTATCGTTATAGTTGGCAGGCCTAATGTAGGTAAATCAAGTTTATTTAATCGCTTAACGAAAACTCGGGATGCAATCGTAGCTGATATGCCAGGGCTAACAAGGGACAGACACTTCGGAAAGCTAGTAATTCAAGATAGCCAATTCTTACTAGTTGACACAGGAGGCTTTGAACCAAAAAACAAAGAGGGTATTGTTCAGGAAATGGCCCTCCAAACAAAGCAGGCAATTGATGAAAGCGATATTATTATCTTTATGGTGGACTCTAGGATGGGCTTACATCCAACCGATGAACATATTGCTGATATTATAAGAAAGAATGAAAAGCCAAAGATTATTGCTGTAAATAAAGCAGAAGGTATTTTGGATGAAAAAGCATTTATAGATTTTTATTCGCTAGGGTTCTCAAATCTAGTAAGACTTTCTTCTGCTCATGGAGAAGGTATTTCAGCACTTAATGATTTTTTATTAACGTTTGATGAAATCGGTAATGAAGAGATTGAGGAGGAAAAACATCCAAAAATATCGATAGTAGGAAAGCCTAATGTTGGTAAATCTACTATGATCAATGGCCTACTTGGAGAAGATAGATTTATTGCTTTTGATCAACCTGGAACAACAAGAGATGCAATTTCGACGGAATTTTTTTGGGGAAAAGATACTTATATCTTAACTGATACTGCAGGTATCAGAAAAAAGGGGAAGGTATTTGAAACGATAGAAAAATTTTCAATTATCAAAACGCTAAATGCAATAGAGCACTCAAATATTGCAGTTTTACTGATTGATGGAAAAGATGGGCTTTCAGCTCAGGACCTCCATATTCTTGCTTTTATTATCGAAACAGGAAGGTCATTGGTTGTTGTAGTAAATAAATGGGATTTATTAGATGACTATGAAAAAGACAAGATAAAAAATCAAATAGATAGAAAACTCTCTTTTGTCAATTTTGCTGAAGTAGTATTTGTTTCGGCTATTCATAAAAAAGGTTTTTCTGAAATGATGAGAGCTATAAAAAAAGCATATCAATCATCACAAAGAAAACTTTCCACACCTCAAATTAATTCTGTTCTTGAAAATGCTTTAATCGCTCATCCACCAAAGATTATCAAAGGCATTAGACCGAAGTTGAAATATGCGCATCAAGGAGGCTTGAATCCACCTCAAATCATTATTCATGGTAATCATTTAAATGAAATTAAAAAAGATTATGTTGTTTTCTTAGAATCTTTTTTTAGAAAATCATTTCAATTGGTTGGGACACCAATCAAAGTTTTATTTAAAAATTCTGAAAATCCTTTTGATAAAAAAGATTTAAAACCAAAGAAAACCGGTCTTGTGACAAGAAGAAAGATTAAAAATGAATATAGAGAAAAATTGAATAAAAAAAATGTTTCTAGTTAATTATAGAGACTATCCCAAATATTCCACCAATCTTTCTTCTGAGCCTGGAGGTCTTTTGTGTGAAATTTGCTATCAGGGTAATTAAATTTAAGTATTTTTTCTGTATCTTTCTGAAGATCTTGAATTCCGAGAAACTCATAAGCACTAATCATAATAATTAAAGCTTCCTCTTGATGAATAGTTTGAGGATACTCCTTTAGCGTAAACTGTGCTCTATTAAGTGCAGCTATGTAGGCTTTTCGTTTCATATAATATCTCGCAACATGAATTTCGTTTTCTGCCATCTTATTCATTAAGTATGTCATTCTGATTATACAATCGTCATAGTATTTACTATCAGGATATCGCTCTACAACAATTTCAAAGGCTTCGAAGCTATCTTTTAAGGGAGCAACATCACGGTCACTGATATCTTGTAAGGTAAATTTATCTATTAAGCCTCTATCTATGAAGAGAACGACTCCTTTTAAATAGAATGCATAGTCAACCGTTGGGTGATTAGGGTAAAGCCTAATAAATTTATCAAGCATCGCAACAGCCTCTGCATCTTGAGAAAATTTATAATATGCATAAGCCAGATCTAATTTAAATTGAGGAGCAAGCTTTGAGTTAGGGTAACGTTGCTCGCCTTTTTCTAGCACTCTAATTGCCGAGGGCCAGTCACTGCTACTTGCATAAGCTTCACCTCTGGATAGTATCCACTGAGGTGTCTGCCCTGTAGTTTCATCAAATTCAACGGGATCACCAAAAATAAAACAACCCGATAAGAAAAAAGTTAGTATTAGTGTTGAAATTAATTTCATAGGTTGATTATTGGTATTGATGATGTAAATTATACCTTATGAAACAAGAAAAATTAGAGTTAATCATCCCAAAAAAATCAACTGGAAAAAGAATAGATGTTGCACTTCAAGAATTAATGGCAGACTATTCAAGAGCGAAGCTTCAAGCTTGGATTAAATCAGGTTTTATTTTACTTGAGAATAAAAAAATTTCTTCAAAAGATATTGTCTTGGGAGGTGAAAAGGTTAGTGTTGAGGTACAACAAGATGAAAAAAAACTGCAATTCAAATCAGAAAATATTCCACTCAATATCGTATATGAGGATGAAAATTTATTTGTAATAAATAAAGATAAGGATATGGTAGTTCACCCCGCTGCTGGCAACTGGAGTGGGACTATTTTGAATGCCGTATTGTTTTATTTCCCTAAGAACAAATCTTTACCCAGGTGTGGAATTGTGCATCGACTTGATAAAGATACAACAGGTTTAATGGTGATTGCAAAAGATGAAATTACTCAATCAAATCTAATTAAACAGCTCCAGTCAAAAAAAGTATTTAGAGAATATCGGGCGATTGTTTGGGGTCAAGTGCTTGTGAATAAATCAATTGATCTTCCGATAGGCCGACACCCATCAGTTAGAACAAAAATGGCTATAAATAAAAATAATGGAAAGAATGCAGTTACACATTACGAAGTGCTTGAACGGTTCATAATGCATAGTTATTTGAGGTGCAAGCTTGAGACTGGAAGAACACATCAAATAAGAGTTCATATGAACCACAATACATCTCCTATAGTCGGAGATCAAACTTATGGACTAAAGAAAATCATACCTACAAAAGATATATCACTAGCCTTAAAGGATGCGACTATTAACTTTCCTAGACAGGCACTTCATTCGAGTTCATTGGGCTTAATTCATCCAAAGACTAAGGAGCATATGCGCTGGGACATCGATCTTCCAGAAGATATGAAAAACCTTCTTGATCTGATAAGACATGAAAGCTCAATTTCTTCTTAATGCTTAATGGTATGGATAACAAAAATATATTTGAGCCTGAATGGATTGTTCCTAAAAATATTTTTGCCTTACAAACAACAAGAAATACTAACCCTAACAAAGAGCCCTTACATAAAAATAAAACAAAATTATCATCTAATTTTGGTCTTGAATTTATTAATAAAAAAGGAATAGGTTTAAATCAATCACATAGCAATATATCTATTGAGTTACCATCAAGTGACCGCGATGCTGACGCTTCATACACAACACAGAACAAAGTGATCTGCTCAATAAGAACAGCTGACTGTATGCCCTTACTGGTTACAGATGAAGAGGGAAGTTTTGTTGCTGCTATTCACGCAGGCTGGCGAGGGCTGGCATCTGGAATTATTGAAAATACCTTAAAAAAAATTAATGTAAAAGGCAAATTTATAGTTTGGATTGGTCCGCATATCAGCCAAGAATTTTTTGAGGTAGGTGATGAAGTAAGAAATATTTTTTTGGAGAATGATCCAGCTTGCGCTGAAGCATTTACAAATGAAGCAAATGGCAAACATTTACTTTCTATGCTCAAAGTAGCAAAACTTAAGTTGCTTAGCTTAGGTGTAGAAAAAATATATATTACGAAGAATTTCTGCACTTATAAAAATGCGAATAATTATTTCTCATATCGAAGAGATGCTTCCAAAGAGAGGATGACCTCCTTAGTATGGATAGAAGAATAATTTTATTTCATCTTACCTAACTTCAAACTATAATAGATTACTTTTTTATGGATAAACAATGGCTTTATACTGGATTATAGCTGTTTCATTCGCTGGAGGATTAATGAGCCTCCTACTTGCAAGTATCATTTTTAAGAATGCTAATGCAGCTTTAGCAAACAATTTAGTGAGTTTAGCTGTAGGGACGCTATTAGCTACCTCATTTCTTGAAATTATTCCTCATGCAATGGAAGCTTCAAATAATAATTTCCATGGTATTAGTTTTACGGTATTGATTGGAATACTGATACTTTTTATTCTAGAAAAGTTAATGATATGGCGTCATTGCCATGGTTCTCATTGTCACAAACATAATGAATGCGATACACAAACAAAGCAAAGTAAACCCAATGGGAATAGCGGTATTATTGTTATTGGTGATTTATTTCATAACTTCGTTGATGGTATATTAATTGCGAGTGCATTTTTGGTTGATATTAAACTTGGTTTGATTACTGCCCTATCAATGTTACTTCATTGTTTACCACAAGAAATGAGCATATTTTCAGTGCTTTTACATCAAGGTCTGTCAAAGTTTAAGGCGTATATGTGGAATATTGCTTCGAGCTTTGCAACACTATTAGGTGGACTTTTATCATTTTATATTTTAAGTTTTATGGAGAACCTTGTTCCTTATGTTTTAGCAATAGCTGCTTCAAGTATGATATATGTTGCGATATCGGATCTTATTCCAGACCTTCATGAGAAAACTGATACAAAAGATTCTCTTAAGCAAATATCATTTATTTTGATTGGGGTGGCTATCATTTATTTTCTTCATGAATCTATTCATTAAAAAAAGGATTATTTTATGAAGGTAGTCACTAGATTTGCCCCAAGCCCAACTGGATATCTGCATGTTGGTGGAGTCAGGACAGCACTATTTTCATATGCTTATGCAAAAAAATATAAGGGTAATTTTTTATTAAGG
>Ga0209533_1001094_pt1 | contig 25645 bp, 17 predicted proteins | sample COG_04_FD_184748 | JGI IMG/M metagenome (GOLD analysis project Ga0209533, IMG submission 184748) | Pelagic Microbial community sample from North Sea - COGITO 998_met_04 (SPAdes) (version 2) | ecosystem: Environmental > Aquatic > Marine > Neritic zone/Coastal water | place: Helgoland, sampling...
ATTCAATTCAATAATTCTATTTTTTAGACTATCTGAGACTGCAAATTTGAGGTCTTTTGGGGTTTTCTTTCTAACTGTAATTTTATTTTTTAATTTAATACCTGTTTGTTTTTGAAAAAGACTCAAGAATCTAGAATACTCCTCAGTAATACCACAATAAATGGGTATGTTTTTAATTCCGTTAACAACCTTTTCAAATTCTGCTTGTGAAACTTGCTTTGGGTCAGCTATTTTTCTACCTAATAAAAATTTTGTTTGATAATTTTGAGTTTGAGGAAACTTTATATAATCGCTTATTGTTTTAGGAGTTGGATTAAGTTTAGAAATAATTGCAGCATTTTTATTTCCGTTTTTTCCGTTTAATAAATGATACTGAAAATTAAACTCGGAAATAATTCTTTCCACTGGATCTCTTAAAAGCATAAAAACTTTAGTTCCTTGCTCGAATTCGCCATTAAAAATACTTGGGTATTGAAACCGTCTTTCTTCATTGCTAAAATCTATATGTTTAATATAAACATTCCCAATCTGATCAATAATATGAGTTGGAATCAAACTATCGCTTTTACTTAACTTGATAGAGTCTTTTAACAACCCTACAAATGTAGAACCACCAGTTTTTGGGACATGTAAAAAAACTACCTTATTTTTTGATTTATTTGTTGCAGCTCTAAATAATCTAAATTTCATTTTACTGTTTTTTATCTAAGAGTTTCAACTACGATTCCTAAAACTTCATCACTAATATTAATCACTGTATGGCAATAGTTTTCAGGCACATAAACAATGTCCATATCTGTTTGATAACATTCAAAAAGTTCAACCTTTTTTGAAACCCTATTTAGTTCTTTTTTAAACCAATCTTTTGCGTGTGTTCCAGGTGGGTATTTTACATAGGCCTCTTTTAACAGTTTAAAACCAACAGAAGAAATATTTTGGTTTGCATCATGCATAATCCACCTCTTCTTTCCTTTTCTTAAAATATTGAATGCATCTCTATGCACGTGCGGAAGGGTGCCAGCCTCTTTAATGGAATGATAAAAAAAGAAACGGTGTATTTCCTTTTTAGAAAAATAAATATTTGGAAATTTTAACCCTTTTAAAAAAAATACTGATTTCATTGGGTCAAAATCTAAGGTAAGTGTGCTCTTGCCCTTATGATTGATGAAATAATCAGCCAAATTAGTTTTAAGCTTTGAGTGAGCTGGTCTTGAGTCACTTATTACTGTGCATTTATATTCACCATATTTATCAATAATATAATCTTTAGTCCAATTCTTAATCATAGGCCAACCATTAGCACCACCCTTTATTAATAAAGGAACTCTAGGGGAAAAATAATTTGACCTAAAAAAGTTTTTATCTATTTTGGAATAATCTATTTCATCTATTTTAGTAGTAGATGGAACTTTAGATGTGAAAATATTTTTAAAAAAACCCATTACTTAAAGTTTATCAGTTTTCTTTTTATGCTTTGAGGTATTGCATCTTTATGAACCATAATGTCTATGGTTTTTAGCAAAACATAAGACTCTGAAGCATACAAAAATCCTTTGGCATCGTTGGTTTCGCCCCAAGAGTTTTTTACGATATAGTATTTGTTTCCATTTTCGTCTTCACCCATTCCTGTTATATGCATACCATGGTCGTCTTGGGTATTGTAGTTGTCAAATTCTTGCTGACGGTACTCTTGTGTAATCACTTTATTTTGGATTGGTTTGCTTAACAATGAGTCTTTCGCAGCTTTTTCATCTTTGTTCCAATCGTTTTCGGGTACAATTGCAACTCCATGTTTCCAAGAAAAGCCGGTTTCGCTAACATCTGCACCCCAAGCAAACGAATAGCCATTTTTTAGGGCATTCTCCATAATTGCTTTTAAATCTGATAAGGGAACATTGTAAACTTCATCTAACATCCAGTTGTCTGGAATTTCAATAATAAATTTCTCGTAAAATGGGTGGTGAGAAAAAGAGCCTATTTCTACATAATCATCCCAATTGATGCCCAAATTATCGGCAAATTGTCTTGGAGTTTGGGTTTTGCCTTTGTATTCAAAATCTTCTTTCTTCTCGCCCAAGTAAGCATCTAAAACACCACCTACTGCACCCTTCCAAGCCGGAGATAATTGTCGATTTGGGTTATCTACCACCACATCTACCATGGCTTTTAACATGTCATCCATTTCTAAATGAATTGGCAATTCTTCTCCTTTAAGCAAACCAGGATAGACTTCTTCTGGCATTAGCCCATATTTTTTGGCTACATAAAAAACATCGTGAAAAGCACCACCTGGCCCAAAATTGTAATTGCCATGCATTCTTACATACATATCGGCTTTATCCAAATAAGTATTCCATACAATAAACATTTCCGAAAGGTCAACGGGCTCTTTGCCTAATCTTAACAACTCGCTTTCTAAATATGAGTTTGAAGAAAAGCTCCAACATGTGCTAGAAATATTTTGGTTTTCTACCTGTGGTTTTTCAACATCATGTATAATGGTTAATTCAAAACCTTTTTCGAACGTTTTTACTTTTTCTTGGGCTTTGGCTAAAGTGCAAAATAGAAAAACAGAGGCAATTAATAATTTTACTTTCATGAGGCTATTATGTTTTTTGATAAATTTCTTTTTTTCATTCGAGATTTTAAAAAGGCATTTGTAAAAATAGTTGCTAGAATTAAACCAGCCCCAAAATAAAATCCTGTGGTCATTTTTTCTTCCTCACCAAATATCAACAAGGCTAAAATAATGGCATAAATTGGCTCCATGTTTATGGATATTGTAACCGTAAATGGAGAAAGAACTTTTAAAACTTCTACACTTGCTACAAAGGCAAATGCTGTGCAAACCAAACCTAAAATTAGCAAGTAGATAATATTCATACTTGTTGGAATAGTTGTAAAAACTTGAAAGTTTGCAGTAACCAAAAAGTAAAATGTAATGGCAATAAAACCACCTAACATTTCGTAAAATGAAATAACACGGGGTTTGTCATTTCTAACAAAAACGCCATTTACGGTTCCAAAAAGGGCAGCTAAAAAGGCAGAAGTTATGGCCAATAAAATACCCAATTTGTAATTTGGCTCGAAATTGAAAATTAAACCTAACCCAACAATTACAGCTACACCCAACAAAACTTCGTACAAAACAATTTTTCGTTTGTAAAATAAAGGCTCTAAAAACGCCACAAAAAGTGTGGTTGAAGACAAACATGCCAATGCAATACTTACTGTAGATACCTTGATGGATTCGAAAAAGGTAATCCAATGAGCTGCAACTACAAAACCTACAATTACATAGATGATAACATTCTTTGTTTTTGGTTTTTGTAGCAAACCTGCTAAAAAAATATAAATGCCAATTCCTATTGAGGCAATTAACATTCTGTACCAAACCAGAGGTTGAGAAGGGAGTGAAATTAGTTTTCCTAAAATTCCGGTAAAGCCCCAAATAAGCACAATAAAATGCAGTAGAATATGGTGCCTGTATTGGTGTAGTAGATTTTTCAAGAAATTGCTTAATTAACTTTTTGTTCAACCTCAGCAACACCGCCAGAAACTATAAATTTCATAAAGTCGGCAGATTTTACATTTACTGGAGTAATATTTTCGGCTGGTACAATAAACAAGTTTCCCGAAAAGGCATAAGAATGAGGTAAATAAACAGCCACTTTTTCTCCCTCAATACCAAGTTTGTGTAATTCTTTGTTTGTAACAAAACCAGGTTTCTCCACTTGACTTTCGCGATTTAGCTTAACCAATACTGGCTTGTTAAACGATCTTTTTTTGCCTACAAAAGCACCTAGCAAATCTTTAAATGCAGTATAAATTGTTTTAATGAGGGGGGCTTGCTTTAACAATCCTTCTAAATATCTAGCAATAGGGTTTGCAATAATAGATTTAGCTAAAAAACCCAAAAAGGTAAGAGAGGTAAGTAAAATTAAAGCCCCAATACCAGGATATTCAAATGGCAACAGATTATCAATAAAAACAAAAAGCGAAAACAACACATAAAAAGTTGCGGCAAGCGGTACAACAACTAATAATCCTTGTAAAAAATAGGAAATTAAGGTTGTCATTATTTTTTGAAATGTTTTATTCATCACTTTGTTTCTAAAGTTTGGCGAAGCGTTTTAGGCAAAGATTCCACAATTAAATCGTAAGAATGGTCAATTAATTCGAGGGGTAATTTTTGGGGTAAATCTCGGTTTACAAATACGGTATTCCAATGTATTTTACTCATGTGGTAACCAGGTTCAATGGCTTGGTACATTTCTCTAAGCTCTATTGCTCTTTCGGGATTACATTTTGCATTTAACCTATCAAAGTTCTCGATATTGGCGAGCACAAACATTTTATTTAAAACTTTAAACACCAAAACTTTATCATCAAATGGAAAATGCTCGGTTACGCCCTTTTTGGCCAAGCAATAATTTCTTAAATCTTCAATATTCATATTTATTGAATTTCAAATAAAACTGGTCTGCTTGGTGAAGCATCATTTTCTAAAGGAGCGAATTGAAGGTTTAGCAAATACCTTCCATCAAAAACATTATTTGGAACAAAAATTAACTCTGTAATGGTACAATTAAACCGAATATTTCCTTTGGTATTCCAAAAGGTATGGTGAGATGCAAGGGCGCCGCCATCTATTTCTTTGTCAACCGAAGGCATGTCAATTAAAAAATGTTCAATGCCAAAATCAACCAAAAACTGCATGGCATCTTGTGCGATATAAGGTGGATTTGTAGAAGAGTAGTTATTTTTTAATTTCTCTAGTTGGTTTGGAAGTGTTCTTACAATTAGAGCCTTGGTGAATCTGTTCAACCTTATTTGTTTTACTTGGCTCAATGTAATTACCGAGTCTTCGCCAACTGTTTCTGGCGCAACAGAAACCAATTGGGCCGCAAAAAAGAACTGCTTAACTTTTTGGTTTACCGAATGTATTTCTTTGGTTATATGCCCTACACACTCTGTATGGGTGCCGTGACCGTGAGGATTAAAAGTTACATCCCTAAAATTTACACTTCCACCAAGTGCAACCGCTCCAACAAAACCATCTCCTTCAACTGGTTTAAAAGTTGGTTCGTTTACATACCAAGCTTTAACCCATTTTTCTTTACTTCCAATAGGAATTGAAATATCAATAGGTTTCGAAAAATCAACTTTACAATTTTCTCCAAAAAGTTCGATGCTTGCTTGCATAAAGCAAATTTATTATTTTATAGCAGGTTTAAACCTGAAATAAAGAGGAAGCAATGCCATCTGCCAAAAACCAATATTTTTTTTGCAGAACATAGGAGGTTTCTGTTTCAGTAATTTTTTGTTGACTTAGGTATTTTTTCAATTCGTTTAGAAACTGCTTTTGTAAACCACTGCTAAATTTGGAAAGCTTTTTTTTGTCAATTCCCCAAATGGTTCGCAAGCCAATCATTATCAATTCGTTTAGCTTGTCTTTTTCAGTTAACTCTTCTTTCTGAAACATTGGTTTTTCATCATGAATAAGCTTGAGATATTGAACGTTATTGGCAATATTCCATTGGCGATTTTTGCCATTAAATGAATGTGCCGAAGGGCCAACTCCCAAGTAGGGTTCACTTTTCCAATAACTTGTATTGTGTTTGCTGAAAAAATTAGGTTTGCCAAAATTTGAAATTTCATAATGGGTTAAACCTTCTTTTTGCAAATAATCTATTATGGTTAAAAATTGTGTTTTAGCCAACTCCTCAGAGGGAGGATCAACCTTGCCTTTTTTGATAAAACTGCTTAACGCTGTTTTGGGCTCCACAGTTAAAGCATAGGCCGAAACATGCGGTATTTGGTAGCTAGAAATTTGCTTGAGGTTGAACTGCAGTTGCTCTTCTGTTAAATCTTTAAAGCCATAAATTAAATCTATTGACAAATTATTTATGCCAACACTTTTTGCGTTTTCAATAGCTAAAAAAGTTTGCTTTTCGGTATGGCTTCTATTAAAGAAATCTAAATGATTTTGGTGAAAAGATTGAATACCAATACTCAATCTATTGATGCCTGTTGCTTTTAACTCTTGCACTTTTTCTAGAGTTAAATCATCAGGGTTTGCCTCAAGTGTTATTTCAACTTCTTTTTCTAAAACAAAGTTTTGGCGAATAGTTTTTAGAATTTTCTCTAACTCTAAAGTTGATAATAAAGATGGTGTCCCGCCACCAAAATATATGGTTGAAACCTTACTTAAACCCAAGTATTCTTTTTGGATTATCAATTCTTGGGCAATAGAATTTACAACAGCTATTTTGTTTTTTAATAATGTACTGAAATGGAAGTCGCAATAATGGCAGGCTTTGCTGCAAAACGGAATATGAATATAAATTCCGGCCATTATTTGTTTAGTAAAATTCTAAAAGTGGTGCCCTCGCCTACTTTGGTTTCTCTTACGAAAATTTTACCGCTGTGGTAATCTTCAATAATTCTTTTCGAAAGTGATAAACCCAAACCCCAACCTCTTTTTTTGGTGGTAAACCCTGGCTCAAAAACAGTTTTCTTTTTTGAGGTTGAAATTCCTTTTCCTGTATCTGAAACATCAATAAAAATTTGGTTTCCCATTTCTCCAATATCTAAGGTTAAACTGCCAACGCCCTCCATAGCATCTATGGCATTTTTGCATAAATTTTCAATAACCCATTCGAACAATGGAATATTTACTTGCGCCAAAAACGTTTCTGTTTCAGCATAATTAACGGAGAATTTAATTTTTTGCGAGCTTCTAGATTTTATGTAGTTTATAGCATGTTGAATTACCTCCACCATATTGTGTGGGGTAAGCACAGGTGTTGAGCCAATTTTCGAAAACCTTTCGGTGATAGTACCTAATCTGTTGATGTCTTTTTCTAACTCTACCACCATAGCTTGGTCATTTCCTCTGGCTCTAATTAATTCTAACCATGCCATTAAGCTAGATAATGGAGTACCCAATTGATGGGCTGTTTCTTTTGCCATTCCTACCCAAACCTGGTTTTGTTCTGCTCTTCGAGATGAGCTAAATAGAAAATAAGCTATCAACATAAAAACTCCAATTACCCCAAATTGAATTAACGGGTAATATTTCAATTGGGTTAAAATCCAAGAATCTTGGTAAAAAATGTAGTTGAAGTGTCCTTCTTGAAGTTCAATTTTTATGGGTAGGTTTTCTGATTGCATTTTGGCAATTAACCCTGAAACATCTGGTTTTTGAACCAAACTTGAATCAATATTTCCAAAGGCTAAAATTTTACTTTTTGACGAATCGGTGTAAATTACAGGAACCGAAACTGCATTGCTTACTACCTCTGTAATAAAGCTTTGCTGTAAATCGGCAAACACTTTTTGTAATTCAGAAAATAGTTTAGAGTCTTTGTAATATACAAAGTCTTTTTGGTCTCCGTAATAGTTAATTTCTATAGGCTCATATTTAGAGGCCATTATTACCAATTGTCTGAGTAACGAATCTTGGCTTTGGGAAATAAGCGAATCTAAATTTCTGGAGGTTTTGATATTTTTTTCTTGGTCTGCAAGAATTACAGGTACTGTAGTGTTGCTGGTAACAACCTTGCTTAAAAAGGTGTAATCTGGATTAAAGTTTGGGTTAGGGTTTGTTAGCCTTTTGATGGCTTCAACATACAACTCAACTTTTTTGCGTTCTTCGGTTCTGAGTTTATCAAAAAGCTTGTCGGTATAATTTACCAAGTTGGCTTTTTTTTGAATTGCTCCTGCCCAAAGCTCAACCTTTTTCCGCTCTTCGTTAGAGATTTTATTTACAATAATACTCGAATACCAAAGCGAGCAAAGCACAATAAGAAGGGCAATTACAAAGAGAACCCTTTTCCAAATAATTTTTCGCTGGTATATATTCAAAGTAAAGGCTTAACGCTTTAAAAACTCATGAATTGTGTTGATGTACTCTTCTAGTCCCATGGCTGGAGGAATACCCATTTCACCGCTATGATTTGCTTCTGGAACCCTTACAAAATCGCCATAAACACCACTGTAATTCTTGAAGATAATTTCACCATTAGAAATTTTAAGGTAATCATCTTTCTCCCCATGAAACAGTAAAAATGACTGAGAAACATCTTTAATTTTATCGGCATTGTTAAATTTTAAATCAGCCATGTATCTACTGTCAAAGTTTATTAAGGTTGACTCTTGGCCAAGATTCTCAGCAGAAGCAAACGGTGCTTCTAAAATCAATTTTCGTGGTTTGAACTTATCAAAATAGGCAGCCATTTCTGTTGCTGGTGCGGTACCTAAACTATAACCATAAATAAAAACTCGGTTGTTGTTTGCACCGTTTTCTTTGAGCCATCGTAAGCATGTTCTAACATCTTCATACATTCCTTCTTCGGTTGGGTTTCCTTCAGATAAACCAAAACCTCTGTAATCCATTTCTAAAATTCCATATCGGTGCAAACCACCGCAATGGGCTAATAATTTTGCCCTTTGCCAATAAGCATCCATATGAAGACTTTGCCCATGACAGTAGACAATAATCGAATCGGTTTTAACGTCGGCTAAATTTCCCAAATAAATGGCCCTAATAAGATAAGGCTCGTCATCATTAGGTCCTTGAGAAGTTAAAGAAAGTTCATGAATCATTGAATCGGCAACATCGTACTTGCCTAAGGGCATTTCAAATTCAGGATCTTCATCCCAATCATCATAAAAATATGCTTCAATAGTGTTATCATTAACAAAGGCAATATCATCAAGCCTTGCGCAGGATACAACTAACAAAATACCTAAAATCCAGATAAATTTTCTCATTATTTAAATGTTTTAATAAGGTTAATATATAAACCTGTGGTTCCTTTACTTCCAAAAACACTTCTGTAAGGAACAAACAACAGTTCATTATCCGCACCTGGCGCTAAAAATTTTAACTCAGTTTGTAATTGCCAAGAGTTAAACTTGGTTACATGCCCTACTTGAGGGTTAAAAATAAATCGTTGAATTGTGCTTTCGCCATGAGCTCGAGTGGCCTCAGGCTCATACCAATTGGTGGCTCCACCATAGAAGTAATTATTTCTTTCTCCGTAATTCCAGTAAAAATTCACATCGGCTGCAGGCCAAACATTTCCTTTAACATCTGGTCTCTTAATGAAGTTAATGGCCGGGCTAATACTAATAGATGGAATATACTTATCCTGCTTAAAAACCTTAAAAGTTGCCCCTATATCGCCTTGAAAATTTCCAAAAAGTAAAGAAGTTGTATGCAAACCTCCGAAAACTGTTTTTGTTGAATCTATACCATAACCATAAGAAATTGAACTAAGAGGAGTTGGAATAATTAAACCTCCAAATTCAATTAACGGACCACCAACATCTAGCGCAACAGCATGCTGGCCCTTTTTTAAAGGCTCCACAAAACGCGATGGCGCGCAGGATGAAATAATTAGAAATAAAAAAATTAATTTTTTCATAAATTGGTTTTTAAAATTATCCGCATTCCTTCTCTCACAGAAAGCGGTTTAAAGTTATTTTTTTCGATAATGCTTTGCACCAACAAAGGGTTTGTTTTTGAGTATTCTCTCAAGGCCCAACCTATGGCTTTTTGAATAAAAAACTCGTTTGAGCTTGCATGGGTTAAACAATGATGAAATAAAATATCGGAATTGGTTTTTTGTTTGTATTTCAATTGGAATAAAATACCCATTCTGTTGATCCACATGTTTGGATGAAGATTCCACTTTGATGCAAACTCATTTATTCTTTCGGGGTTGTTCAACAAAATTGTTCCCGAAACTTTTGTTGAAATCAAATCTACTGTATCCCACCAAGATTTTGATTGAACTAATTCTTCAACTAAGATTAAATGTTGAGGTGATAATTTTTTTGAAACCTTATCTAGTAAATCTAATGCGAAATAGTGCATTTCTCTTTTGGGGTATTGCCAACATTCTATGGCAATTTGAGAAACGTTTTCAATTTTTGGGAGTTTAGATTTTTCTAAAAAAGGCTTTTGTAACTCTTTGCGTAAAGGAGATTTAATGCCGTAAAAATCAAATTGATTCTTCATGTAAGCTTTCATGCCTGCGGCGACAGCATCATCGGCATTTAACTTAAAAACATTGGCTATTTCTTTTACCAAATTATTCACAAAAATAAATATACGTTAAAAACCTTAGTTTAATTAGGGCAAGCATCGTAAAGGTAAAAGAGATAGTAAAATTAGATTTGGAGCTTAAACCTTTAATCTAAAAATATTCGTAATCCCCCTTAAATGGCTTTGAGGTTTAAAAGTTTTCCTTTTGGGCATTGCGTTGAGCCATCGGATTTTCCGGTGGCTTTTTTATACAGTCATGATGTCTTTTTCTTTAATCTCAATTAAAGCATCAACTTTTTGCGAAAAAGAATTGGTAAGAGTTTGTATTTCTTCTTCAGACCCTTTGGCAGTATCTTCTGGTAGTCCATCTTTTTGAAGCTTTTTGATTTCATCGTTGGCTTCTTTTCTAGCATTTCTAATACTCACCTTGGCATGTTCTCCTTCAACTTTGGCTTGCTTTAACAAGTCACGTCTTCTCTCTTCTGTTAAGGCTGGTACATTTATTAAAATAATTTCGCCATTATTTTGAGGATTCAAACCAAGGTTTGAGTTAATAATGGCTTTTTCTATAGGCTCAAGCATACTTTTTTCCCAAGGCTGAATTGTAATTGTTCTTGGATCGGGTGTGTTAATATTTGATACTTGGCTCAGTGGAGAACTTGAACCATAATAATCAACAAAAACTCTATCTACCATAGAAGGTGTTGCTTTTCCGGCTCTAATTTTTAGCAATTCATTTTCTAGGTGATTAATTGCTCCTTTCATGCCTTCTTTTGCAAGGTCAAATACCATTTCTAATTCCTCGTTCATGCCCGTAATTTTTTATTGTTACAAAAAAAAGAAAAATAATTGATGAAAATTAAATTTCTACCAATGTCCCAACTCTATCGCCACTAATAACCTTTTTCAGATTTCCTTTGGCATTCATGTCAAAAACAATAATTGGTAAGTTATTTTCATTGCAAAGAGTAAAGGCTGTCATATCCATTACGTTTAGCCCTTTCTCGTAAACTTCAGAAAAAGAAATGCTTTCATATTTTTCTGCTGTTTCGTCTTTTTCAGGGTCTGCAGTGTAAATTCCATCAACCCTAGTGCCTTTTAAAATAATATCCGCTTCAATTTCTATTGCCCTAAGTGAGGCAGCTGTATCTGTAGTAAAATATGGGTTACCTGTTCCGGCTCCAAAAATCACAACTCTTCCTTTTTCAAGATGCCTTACGGCTCTTCTTCTTATAAAAGGCTCAGAAATTTGCTCCATTTTTATGGCGCTCATTAATCTGGTATATAAACCTAAATTTTCAAGAGCCGATTGTAAAGCCATGCTGTTAATCATGGTGGCAAGCATGCCCATGTAATCTCCTTGCACTCTGTCTATCGATCCATCGGTTTGTTGAATTCCCCTAAAAATATTTCCACCACCAATAACAATTGCTAACTCAACTCCTGTTTCAAGGGCTGCTTTTATTTCTTTGGCGTATTGTGATAAAATATTATGGTCGATGCCGAAACTTTTATTACCCATTAAGGCTTCGCCACTTAATTTTAGAAGAACTCTTTTGTATTTCATGTAGGAAAATTTTGCGAAAATTAACACAAAAAAAAGAGAGAAGGAAACCTTCTCTCTTTAAATTATTTTGCGATTGAAATTCTTTTGAACTCCGTAACCGTAAGGTTTGGGTTGATGCTTTTGAGATAACCTGCAACCGACATTTTATTATCTTTAATAAAATCTTGAGTTAACAAGGTGTTTTCTTTCAAAAACTTAACCAATTTACCTTGGGCAATTTTATCTAAAATTTGTTCAGGCTTTCCTTCTTGTATAGCTTGCTCTCTTCCAATTTCAAGCTCTTTGGCTTTAATATCTTCAGCAACACCAGATTCGTCAACAGCAACTGGAGCCATAGCAGCAATTTGCATTGCAACGTCTCTTCCTGCTGTAGCAACACCTTCGCCTGCAACGCTTAAACCTACCAAAGAGGCAATGTTATTACCTGGGTGATTATAAGCAACTACGGCAGGTGCACTGATATAAGCATAATCAGAAACCTCAATTTTTTCACCAATTTTACCAATTTGGTCAGTAACGTGCTCAAGAATTGTTCTACCATCTTCTAAAGTTAAGGCATTAACCTCTTCTTTAGTTTTTGCTTTAGCAGCTAAAGCTGTATTAGCAATATTTGTAGTAAATGCTATAAAATCAGCATTGTTGGCCACAAAATCAGTTTCAGAGTTTAATACTAAAGTAACACCTTCAGTTGCATCTGCATTGGTAATTGCCATAACGTGGCCTTCAGCAGCATCTCTATCACCTCTTTTTTCAGCAATTTTTTGTCCTTTTTTTCTTAAGATTTCAATTGCTTTTTCAAAATCGCCTTCAGCTTCAACTAAGGCTTTTTTGCAATCCATCATGCCTAAGCCTGTTTGCTTTCTTAATTGATTTACTTCAGCAGCAGTTATTGTTGCCATTTTTATTTTCTTTTTTTGAATTAATTATTCAGTTACTGTTTTTTCTTCCGTGGCTTCAGCTACTTCCTCTTTTGAAGTTTCTTTAGAAGCTTCTTTTGCAGGTTTTTCAACCTTTTTATCTTTCATGCCTTGACGCTCTTTCAAACCATCTTTAATTGCATCGCAGATAAAAGTTAAAATTTTGTCAATAGAATCTGAAGCATCATCATTTGATGGAATAGCGAAATCAACTAGACGTGGGTCTGAGTTTGTATCTACCATAGCAAATGTTGGTATGTTAAGTTTTTTAGCTTCAGCCACCGCAATGTGTTCTTTATGTACATCAATAATAAAAAGAGCTGCAGGTAATCTTGTTAATTCAGAAATACTTCCTAAGTTTTTTTCTAACTTAACTCTTTGACGATCTAACAACAATCTTTCTTTTTTAGAGATATTGTTAGCTTCAGGATCGCTAAGCAATTTCTCGATGTTTTCCATCTTTTTAATTGCTTTTCTGATGGTAACAAAATTGGTAAGCATTCCACCTGTCCAGCGCTCGGTTACAAATGGCATTCCTGTTTCAGCTACTTTTCTAGTAACAATATCTCTTGCTTGTTTCTTGGTAGCAACAAAAAGAATTTTCTTTCCAGAGTGAGCAATTTGCTTGATAGCATTAGTTGCTTCTTCTAGCTTAGCAATTGTTTTGTGTAAATCGATAATGTGGATACCATTTCTCTCCATAAAAATGTACGGAGCCATAGCTGGATTCCACTTTCTTTTTAGGTGACCAAAATGAACACCTGCTTGCAATAGTTCCTCAAAATTTGCTTTTGACATGATAAAATTGAATTATATAATCTCGAAAACTGTCGAGAACAGTGTGTTTGCATTCCTAGGATCCCTAGCAAGGCGAGACAACCTCCTTACAGCAAACGCTGCATGGTAGGAAGTTTGGATACCAAACACGATGAATAAATTAACGTTTAGAGAATTGGAATTTCTTACGGGCTTTTTTCTGACCTGGTTTTTTACGCTCAACCATTCTTGGATCTCTAGTCATTAAGTCTTGTGCTTTTAACAAAGGCTTGTATTCTTCGTTAATTTTTACAAGAGCTCTAGCGATTGCCAAAGAAACAGCTTCACTTTGACCAGCAACACCGCCTCCATCTGCATTTACTTTAACATCATACATTCCGGTAGTTTCGGTAACAGCAAAAGGCTTAAGGGCTTTTTGTTGGTGCTCAGCTACTGGAAAATATTCAGCAATTGGCTTGTTATTTACAACAACAACGCCTTTTCCTTTTTGCATGTAAATTCTTGCAACAGAAGTTTTTCTTCTTCCTAGGGTATTAATAACCTCCATGTTTATTTTATTGAATTGATGTTAAGTACTTCAGGTTTTTGACCTTCGTGTGGATGTTCTGTACCAGCATAGATGTAAACATTTCTGTATACTTCTCTACCTAATTTGTTTTTAGGTAACATGCCTTTAATAGCTTTTTCTAAAATACGCTCTGGATGCTGAGCCATCATTCTAGCATAGCTTGTAGAACGCTGACCTCCAGGGTAATTAGTATGTCTTATATACTCTTTGGTATTTTCTTTATTACCTGTTACAGTAACTTTTTCTGCATTAATAATGATTACATTATCACCAGTATCAGCATGTGGTGTAAAAGAAGGCTTGTGTTTACCTCTTAATACCATTGCTACTCTAGCAGCTAATCTTCCTAATGTTTGACCTTCAGCATCAACCAATAACCATTTTTTGTTGGCGTTTTCTTTGTTTACTGAAACTGTTTTAAAACTTAGCGTATCCACGTATTTTAATATTTGGATGAAATAATTAAATAAATCCCCAAAAAAGGGGCTGCAAATGTAAAATTAATTTTTAATTACAACAAGGTTATTAACAATTTCAATTTCACATTTTTATTCACTGACAAAAATCCTTTATATTAAAGCATAAATTGAATAATAATATTTCAAAATAACAGAATATTAATTTCTCTTTATTATGCAAAAGAATAAGTCAAAAAATTTGAAATAAGGTATTTCAGCAACATCATTATTCAGTAAAAAAAATTTTTTGATTTTGTAAAACGAATGAATTAGTTGTTGGATATTTGCAGGTTAAAATATTCTCAATAACTCAAAAATGAAGATTTACACTTCTCTGAAGTTTTCGGTAATTGCTACCCTTTTATTAATTTCTCATAGTTTAATTTCACAAATCCCAGGTCAAATTTTTGATCCCTCCACAGGGATAGGTTCAAACTTAGTTTTAGACCCAAATAGCGATGGTTACATTACTAGCAGCGGTGGTCAGTTTACGGGTGCCACACCTGATGAAGGTGCCCAATTTGAGCAATCTGATTGGATAACGGTATTTCATTTGATGACAGAACCCAACAGCGATTTGCAAACAGGGTCTACTTGTGGTCCAACAGAAATTGTAGATAATCCAACTACAGGTCAGCACGCCGCATACTATAGGATTCATGATCCAAACTCAAATTTTGGTGATGGGGATGAGCAACTTGTTTTTAGGATTAGAATTGCAAATGAACCTGCTAATGCTGCTTATGGCTATAGTTTTCTTTTGGATACAGATTTAAAAATTGGAAGCACTGACCCAAATTCTAAGTCAGGCAATCCTGGTTTTGAAATCGAGGTGCTTTACGGGTCAGGAAACGCAGGTGGGACTATTGTTTCTAACGTAGATGGCGTATCTGCACCAAATCAGTTTATTTCATTAGCTTCTTATCCAGGATATGAGCGTCATCAAAGATCTTATGCACTAAACTCTAATTGTAATGGTGCTAATGACGACCCTGTTTTTATGGATTTTTACGTTGATTTCTCTGATATGGGGATAACCGTGAACACACCGTTAAGAATGGCTTTTGCTTCTGCAAGCTCATCAAGTTCAGCTTTGGGTGGATCTGCAAGTGATATTGGAGGCGTTGATGATGGTCAATATCCATCAGATGATGCAATGTTTGAAGCGGCTGTTTTAGCAAGCCCTTCGTTTAGTTTTGCAAACCCATCTACAACGCCTTCTGCTTCCATAACCATTCCTGATACCACTATCTGTTCAGGTTCTGCTGTAACCTTAAGCACCAACGCTTCGAATTTGGGTTATAAACGCACAAACCCATTTACAAATTTAAATGAGGTGTACAATATTCCTTCAGGGGTATATTGGTATTCGAATAGTACTGATACCTTTAAGATTCAGGTAGATTCTGATGAAGATGGAGGCGGTTGGGTAATGGCATTAAATTATGTGCATTTAGGTGGAACAAATCCTGCTTTGAATATTCTTACGGATAAAACGCCCCTTCTTAACTCAGAAGTTTTAGGAGGTGACGAATCTTCTAGTCCTACAAGTTGGGGGCATATTGGAAATGCATTGTTCACCAAATTAAATCCTGAAGAGGTTAGGTTTTATGGCATTACCTCTGGCCACAGCAGAGTAATGCACTTCAAATCTAATTCGAGCAGCATGCTCAGCTATTTTAAAACAGGAACCGGATCAATTAGCGGACTAAACAACAGTTCACAATATACGTTACTCAACGGTCATACTGCCTTTTTACCTGCATCATCTGCTTCTTATACATCTAACCAAGGTAATGAAGCAATGACTACTTATCCATTTTGGCTTGCCGGCACCTATCATTGGAGTGTAAAAGGTGGTGGTTTAAGATGGGAAGTGGATGATTACCCGAATAATTCTAGCCGCAGCACAGTTCATCAAATTTGGGTGCGGTCGTCTGTAAAGCCCAATTTGCCTGGAACCTCAAATTACAGCTACAATTGGTCTACTGGCGATACCACCCAATCAATACAGGTTAGTCCATCAGTAACAACTACTTATTATGTAACAGTAAGTAATGCTAACGGCTCTTCGGTTGATTCTGTTACGGTAACTATTAGCAATCCAACTTTCAACTTTGCGCAAGACACTATTACGTGTGTAACTGATTCTGAGACTTTAGATGCAGGTACCGGCTGGGCAAACTACACTTGGAGCAGCGGAGAAACAACACAAACAATCTCCGTAAATACTGCCGGCACATACACTGTTACTGTTGCCAATGCTAATTCTTGCACTGCTATAGATTCTGTTATCATAGAATCTGTAATCATAAAAGAGACTATTACAGCAAACCCTGCTCAGCTCTGCGATGGTAGCAGTACTATAATTACAACCAACTCTTCAGAAATTGGAGTAACATACACCTTGTATGATACTTCAAACAACATTATCGGGGTACCTGTTTCCGGAACTGGGTCTGCCCTTTCGTTCAACACAGGAAATTTAAGTGCGAGCAACAATTATTATGTGGAAGCCGATGCTAGCGTTACTGACTATGCTCTAGCATTTGATGGCGTAAACGATTATGTTATTTTAGACGATGTCACAGCAAGTGTCACTTCTCTTCAATATACCATAGAGTTCTGGATGAATGGATTAACTGCTGATAACACTGGTGGTAATGGTGGTAAACAAATGTTTAGTGTTCACAATGCTGCTGGCACTCAAAATAAGATCAGAATCGGATTATGCGGAAGTTGCGGAGGCGTCTTAGATTTAAATGATCAATCAACTAATGGAACTGCCATTATTGGGGATGGAAACTGGCATCACATTGCATTAGTTTCTAATGGTACGGTAAGTACTGTTTACGTAGATGGGGTGCTAGATTTAACACAAACTACAAGCGCTACTTGGACAGCTTCGGATTTAGCCAGTTTAGGCCAAGAGTGGGACAGCAGTACTCCGAGTGACTTTTTCGAAGGAAAAATTGACGATGTTAGAATTTGGAATCTACAACGAACTCCAACTGAAATTGCTCAGAATATGAGTACAACATTTACCGGATCAGAAACAGGCTTGGTTGGATATTACAATTTCAATGTTGGCTCTGGCAGTACCCTTCTAGATTTAACCCCAAACAACCATGACGGTGTCCTTACAAATATAGATACCAATGCCGCTTGGGTTTCAGGACAAGGTAATAATGCTTCGGTAATTTGTGCCGTAAATTCAGATACGGTTTCGGTAACGCTAAACGCAAATCCAACTTTTGCATTTGCTCAAGATACTATTTCGGTATGCGGTCAAGACTCTGTAAATGTAGACGCAGGTGCAGGTTGGGCAAGTTATGCATGGAGCAATAGCGCAACTACACAAACTACTTCGGTTACTACTTCAGGAACGTATACAGTGACGGTTACTGATGCAAATGGTTGTACAGATAGTGATAGTTTGGTGGTAAGTGTGATTAATGGACAAATTTTACAAAATGATACTAGTCTTTGTAGCGGAGGAAATTATACCCTCACTGTTGGTACTCTTACTAACTTCTCTGCTTTAAGAGCCTGGTTTCCATTTAATAACAACTCCAACGATGAATCAGATTACGCAAATGATCTTGTCCCAAATAATACATCATTAGTTGCCGATATTTACGGGGGGGCATATAGCTTTAATGGATCAAATTCTTATTTAGGATTGGCTAATCCAAATGGCATTCCAAGCGGAAATGAACACTACACTATAAGCGCTTGGATAAAACCAAATGCTAGCGGTTCAAGGGGTATTGTTGGTTGGGGTTCCTATGGATCCGGAAATAGGGTAAACGCATTTAGACTTGATGGCACTAAGTTAAAAAATTATTGGTGGGGTAATGACTTAATTTCTCCATTAATTCCTAATCTGGTTGGCTCTTGGCACCATGTTGTTGCATCTTTCGATGGAACAACAAGAAAAATTTATGTGGATAATAGCCTTGTAGCTAGTGACCAACCTGCGGGTCTTAATGCTACACTATCAAATTTTAGTATAGGACGTACAAATAATAATGAATGGTTTTCAGGTTTAATTGATAATGTAGGTATTTGGAATGAGGCACTTTCAACTAACGACATAAATTCCTTGTTTACTTCACCTAGTCAGTCAGTCGTTAACAGTAGTCAATTGAAATTCACTTGGTCAAATGGTGATACTACATCTTCAATAAATGTTTCGCCTTTGACAACCACGAAATACTATGTAACTATTTCGGATGGAATAGGAAGTTGCGTTGACTCTGTTACGGTAACTATTAGCAATCCTTCTTTTGCCTTCGCACAAGATACGATTACTTCTTGTGGAGCAGATTCAGTAACTGTAGATGCTGGTGCAGGTTGGTCTAGTTATGCATGGAGTAACAGTGCAACTACACAAACAACTTCAATTATTGCTTCAGGAACTTATACAGTAACAGTTACCGATGCAAATGGGTGTACTGCAACTGATAATGTAGTGGTGAGTGTAATAAATGCAAATATTACACAAAGTGATACTACCATTTGTGCTGCGAATTCTTCTTTACCTATTGCTGTAAAAGGCAAGCAGAATGATTATGCCTTGTCATTTGATGGAACGAATGATTTTATTGATATAACAAACCCTACTTTAAACACCATATCTACAGAGGTTTCAATAGAGACTTGGGCTTATGCGCGAGGCACCTCTAATTCAGAATTAATGTCAGGAAATAATAGCTCATCCCTTGCTACGTTAAGCGTGCGTTATAGCTTACGACATAGAGGAGGTAAAATTCAGTTACTTGTCACTAATGGATCTAACTATTATTTTGTTCAAACGGTTGACGATTTGCCTCTTAATCAATGGGTGCACGTGGCAGGAACATTTAAGAAGGGTGTTGGAGGTTTTATTTATATTAATGGCGAGCAGGTAAATACAACCACTGGTTCGTCTTCTGCAGGCAACAATTTCACGATTTCTAATTATACGGGAGTTGATTTTAACATAGGAAGATTTATCATTTCAAGTGAGGCTTCTGGCGGTAAACAGTATTTTGACGGACTGATGGATGAGATGCGTATTTGGTCAACAGCCCGAACTGCTGATCAGGTTTCTTGCAATATGTATAAACGAATAAATTCGGCATCAGGCCTTGTTGCTAATTACTCCTTTTCTGAAGGCACGGGCACATCTACCCTTAATTCAGCAACAGCGACAAACTTCAACCTTAGTGGTCCAATTTATTCTTCAAACACACCTTTTGTAAGTTCATTTTCTTATCTGTGGTCTACAGGAGATACCTGCTCAAGTATTTCTCCTACGGTTTCTGGAGATAGTACTTTTTATGTAACGATCTCAGATGGAATTTCTAGTTGTGTTGATTCTGTTACGGTAACTGTGAGCAATCCAACTTTTGCCTTTGCTCAAGACACTATTCTTTCTTGTGGAGCTAGTTCGGTTACTGCAGACGCAGGTGCAGGTTGGGCAAGTTATGCATGGAGCAATAGCGCAACTACACAAACAACTTCAATTACTACTTCAGGAACGTATACAGTAACGGTTACTGATGCAAATGGATGTACGGCAAGTGATAACGTGGTCGTAAATATTCCTTCGCCTGTAGTGGTTTCATTTGCTCCTGCTGTTCCTCCGGGACTTACGGCTGCTCCATCTTCAATACTTTCAAAAGTACCTGAAGCAACTGGTTATGGAATTGTTTATGAACTCGATATTCCTGTAAATGGCAATTATGCAAGTAATGCAATCAATTATGCGATTGACAATGCGAACACATTAAATACGAATCACACTCGAGTTGCTTATTACATGCAATTAGATGCTGAGTGGATTTGGGTATCCATGGATGATTTTGCAAGTGGAAATCTTAAATCTTTGGGATTGCCTAGAGGTCAAACCAATAATGTTATTTGGGATAGGGTTGTGAGCAATATGAATGTCTATACCAATAAGTCTGGCATTACAACAGGGAACAATATTGCTACAGGTAATGTAGAAATGTGGTCGGGATGTTATGGCACAACTGCAAATTCAGGTTTAGGAGGTAGTTCTACTGTTTTTGACTTTGACGATGAGTATAGTAGTAGTCCGAATTGTCATGGATCTTTTCAAGTCCATAATTATGGTGCAAACCAAACATTATTTGCTTATAACAGGTTTCCGCAAAATACTGTAGGAGAAATAGGTATAGGTAATAATACAGGCACACATCCTGACTGGACATTTCAGCAGACCGCAAATAATTATACTACGCGAAAGCTGTATATTTTGGTTGGCAATTCGAATGCCTCTTCTACTGCATTAGAATGCAATGGGGATTCGGATGGAGCGATATCACTAACAGCTTCAGGTGGAACTTCACCATATACTTTTGCATGGAGCAATTCAGCAACAACAGCAAGTATAACAGGATTGTCAGCAGGAACGTATACGGTAACGGTATCAGATGCAAATGGTTGTACCGCTTTTGATACAGCAACAGTAAATCAACCACAACCCCTCGTTTTAGATACAAATATTACAGGTGCAACTTGTGGCTTTATCGACGGATCTATAGAAGTAATACCAAGTGGAGGAACAACTCCCTACACCATAAACTGGTCTAGTGGTGAAACCACAGGGCAAATTACCGGAAAGGCAGAGGGTGTTTACACCGTTACTGTAACAGATAACAACGGTTGTTCAGATACCATTAGTCCTTTAATTGAAGGATTACCAAATTATGATTGTTCATCACCTGTTTCACTTACCAATTGGAAAGTAGAAGGACAGACATCGAATGGCTCATGGACTTTATCTAACTCAGACTTTACAGTACGCCAAGGCACCAATAGTGATCCTACATTTTTTGTAAGTGACAATATTTACTTCAACACTGCTGTAGAAGGAGAGTTTGGTGTGATGACAACAGGTGACGATGATATGATTGGATTTGTGATGGGGTATAACTCACCCAACTCACTAACCTCAAATAACCAGTACGATTTTATCTTATTTGATTGGAAACAGACAGCTCAGACGGTGTCACCTCTTGGCACAGCCCCTCAAGGTGCTCGATTATTAAAAGTAAATGGCACCTCTTCATCAGTTGGCAATGTTTTTTGGAACGCCTCTGACCCTATTGTTAACACTTTAGCCACCAATACTGCAATTGGTGGGTGGGCTGACAATACCTACTACCAATTTAGAGCTGTTTACACTGCAACAAACATTAAGATTTACATTAACAATACGTTGATTTTTGATGTAAATGGATCATTTTCTCCTGGTCGATTTGGCTTTTATAATTACTCTCAGTCAGATGCGGTTTACCGAAACTTTTCTGTTCCTTTTGAAGCAATTTTAAATACCGAAAATATTTCTTGTACAGGAGCTAATGATGGAACTTTAGAAGTTACGACATCATCAGGAACAGTTGATTCTGTTAAATGGAGTGATGGTTCTACTGCTGCCATTAGAACAGGGTTAGCAGCAGGAAACTATTTTGTTGAGGTTTTCGGAAACGGATGCTGTATAGATACGTTATCTGTAACGCTTACCGAACCAGATTCTTTGGTTAGTGGCTTCACTCCTACCAATGTTACTTGTTTTGGGCAGTCAAACGGTAGCATTATTACAACTACACAAGGTGGTACTGCACCATACCATTACAATTGGTCTTCGGGAGATACCACCGCTAACTTAAACAATATACAAGCAGGAACTTATACTGTTACAATAACAGATGCAAACAACTGTAGTTTTATTGATTCAGTTGTGGTTACAGAACCAGCAGCAGTTGTAGCAAATCTCACCGTATTGAGTAACGAAACATGCCCAAATAGTGGAGACGGGCAAATAACTGTTGATGGTAGTTTCTCCAGCTATATTTGGAGTAACGGACAAACATCAGATACAGCTACCGGTTTGATTGCTGGAAGTTATATAGTAACAGTTTCAAACTCAAATGGATGTCAATCAGTTGGGTCAGCAACCATAGGAATTGCAGACTCTACAAACCCAACAGTTCAAGTACAAAACATCACCGTTTATCTAAATGCTACAGGTTCAGTAAGTATTATTCCTTCAGATATTGATAGTGCAAGCGCAGACAACTGCACAATTGATAGCCTGAGTTTAGATATTACTAGCTTTAATTGCAGTGACTTAGGAATAAACACTGTAACCCTTACAGCGTTTGACGGCAATGGAAATTTTGCTAGTCAATCAGCCTCGGTAACTGTTTTAGATACAATAAAACCTACTGTAAGTTGTGTAAATACCATCGCATACTTAGATTCAAATGGAGAAGCTTTTATTGATACTTCATTTATACAAAGTGGTTATTCTGACAACTGCTCTGTTGATTCTGTTTGGTCACCAATATTTACAACCTCAAGTTTTGGACAATTTTCTACAGCAGGGTTTAGTTATTTTGATATTAATTTAAATCAGTATGCAGGTCAAACCTTTGAAATCCAAACAGCACAATCAATAGCATCAATCGAGGTTAAATTTACTTCAATTTCTCCGGGATCATTTAGTATGGTTATCTATCAAGATTCAGGCTTGGTGGCTATTGACTCGAGTGTTTTATATGTTTCAACTATTGGAGATAAAATATTTAATTTTTCTAATGTAAACCTAGCGCCTGGTCGTTACTCTTGGGTAATAAAACCGCTTAACTCTGGTGGTAGTAGGATTAAAGTAACGCCAAACAGGCCAAATAACACATCTGCTTTCTTTAGATATAAAAATGGTAATCCTGATTTTTATTTCTCTAGAACTTATGACACTTACTTCAAGGTAAGTTATAATAACCCCACTTTTAACTGTTCGAGCGGTACTGAACAGGTAATAGTTTATGTTAAAGATATATCAGGAAATATTGACTCTTGTATTGCTACGGTTACTGTATTGGATACATTGAACCCAACGGTTCAAGTTCAAAACATTACTGTTTACCTAGACACAAATGGTGCAGCAACCATTACAAAATCTGATATTGATAATGGAAGTACTGATAACTGCTCTATTGATAGCTTGAGTTTAGACATCACAAACTTTGCTTGTGCTGATACAGGAAGTAACTCGGTAACATTAACAGCTGTGGATGTAAATGGAAACAGTGCTAGTTCAGCCGCTAAGGTTACTGTATTGGATACATTGAACCCAACTGTTCAAGTTCAAAACATTACTGTTTACCTAGACGCAAATGGTGCAGCAACCATTACAACTTCTGATATTGATAATGGAACCTTTGACAACTGCTCTATTGATAGCTTGAGCTTAGACATCACAAACTTTGCTTGTGCTGATACAGGAAGTAACTCGGTAACATTAACAGCTGTGGATGTAAATGGCAACAGTGCTAGTTCAACCGCTACGGTTACTGTATTGGATACATTGAACCCAACGGTACAAACGCAGAACATCACAGTTTACCTAGACACAAATGGTGCAGCAACCATTACGCCTTCTGATATTGATAATGGAACCTTTGACAACTGCTCTATTGATAGCTTGAGCCTAGACATTACAAACTTTGCTTGTGCTGATACAGGAAGTAACTCGGTAACATTAACAGCTGTGGATGTAAATGGCAACAGTGCTAGTTCAACCGCTACGGTTACTGTATTGGATACATTGAACCCAACTGTTCAAGTTCAAAACATTACTGTTTACCTAGACACAAATGGTGCAGCAACCATTACAACTTCTGATATTGACAATGGAACCTTTGACAACTGCTCTATTGATAGCTTGAGTTTAGACATTACAAACTTTGCTTGTGCTGATACAGGAAGTAACTCGGTAACATTAACAGCTGTGGATGTAAATGGCAACAGTGCTAGTTCAACCGCTAAGGTTACTGTATTGGATACATTGAACCCAACGGTTCAAGTTCAAAACATTACTGTTTACCTAGACGCAAATGGTGCAGCAACCATTACAACTTCTGATATTGACAATGGAACCTTTGACAACTGCTCGATAGACAGCTTGAGTTTAGACATCACAAACTTTGCTTGTGCTGATACAGGAAGTAACTCGGTAACATTAACAGCTGTGGATGTAAATGGCAACAGTGCTAGTTCAAACGCTACGGTTACTGTATTGGATACATTGAACCCAACTGTTCAAGTTCAAAACATTACTGTTTACCTAGACACAAATGGTGCAGCAACCATTACAACTTCTGATATTGACAATGGAACCTTTGACAACTGCTCTATTGATAGCTTGAGTTTAGACATTACAAACTTTGCTTGTGCTGATACAGGAAGTAACTCGGTAACATTAACAGCTGTGGATGTAAATGGCAACAGTGCTAGTTCAAACGCTACGGTTACTGTATTGGATACATTTAATGTGACATTTACATCCCAATCTTTAGTCACTGCAACTACAAACGAGGATAATTCAATGACAATATGTGTTTCTATTTCAGGGAGCCATATTTCCAATATTGAAAATACTCTAGTATATGGATTAGATTCTACAAATTCGGTACTTGGGTTGAATGATGCAGATAGCTGTATAACATTTATTCCAGCCACAAATTATTTTGGCATAGACACTTTTTATGTGATTTCATGCGCTACTCCAATAGCCGGTTGTGATACAAATACCCTATGCGATACTTCTATGGTTATAGTTAATATTCTTCCTGTGAATGACAAACCTGTTGTTCAAGACTCTGTAAATGATGTTACCAATGAAGATACACCGATTACTATTTGTATTCCGGGAAATGACATTGATATGGATCCTCTGGATGTAACGAGTGCTTTTGGAGGGCCTATGAATGGAACATTAACAGGATTGAATGATGGTGATACATGTTTTACTTACACACCTGATCCTAACTTTAATGGATTTGACACTGTTTCGGTTGTGGTTTGTGATACCACAGGAGCTTGTGATACAAGTTTTGTAATCATAAATGTATTGCCGGTGAATGACAAACCTGTTGTTCAAGACTCTGTAAATGATGTTACCAATGAAGATACACCGATTACTATTTGTATTCCGGGAACTGACATTGATATGGATCCTCTGGATGTAACGAGTGCTTTTGGAGGACCAATGAATGGAACATTAACAGGATTGAATGATGGTGATACATGTTTTACTTACACGCCTGATCCTAACTTTAATGGATTTGACACTGTTTCGGTTGTGGTTTGTGATACCGCAGGAGCTTGTGATACAAGTTTTGTAATCATAAATGTATTGCCGGTGAATGACAAACCTGTTGTTCAAGACTCTGTAAATGATGTTACCAATGAAGATACACCGATTACTATTTGTATTCCGGGAAC
>Ga0209533_1001099_pt1 | contig 25581 bp, 28 predicted proteins | sample COG_04_FD_184748 | JGI IMG/M metagenome (GOLD analysis project Ga0209533, IMG submission 184748) | Pelagic Microbial community sample from North Sea - COGITO 998_met_04 (SPAdes) (version 2) | ecosystem: Environmental > Aquatic > Marine > Neritic zone/Coastal water | place: Helgoland, sampling...
ATGAGATTGCAAATAATGGAGAAGAAATTGCAGATAGAGTTGCGTTGAATAAGTTAAACAATTCAACGGTAAATAGTACAGATTCTTGTTTCACAAACTTATTTGAAAACTTGATATTATTTGGGATTTATCCTTTGAATATTGTAAAAGCAGGGATAGCAATTGCAATTGTAGGTAAACAGCACGAGAGATATGCAGGAGAATATTATCCTGGTGGTGATGGTGATGGTGGTAGTAATACTAGAGGTGATGCCTACCGTCATACAATATGGAATGCCCTTTTGGCAAATAACTATTTTACTCTAATTGCTAAATGGAAAAGAATATTATTTGCTAAACAAGCAACCGATTTATACGAATCTTGCACAGATGGTGAATTAGATAGTAAAACAATGGACTACCATAATAATGCTATTGGAAGAAAAATATGGGATGACAACACCTCCCATAGAAAAATTCTTGGTATTCCTGTTGCTTTGAGACGTCCTAGTACTGCTAGATTAAAAGAGCTAATTGAAAAAGCTGTAAATGAAAAAAGTTGTTTTATTGTGAAGAAAACAGGTGATGATTTCCCCAATGATCAATTAACTCAACCTAAAACGATCCAACAAGTTAAAGCCTTAATAGATCAAACAAATAATAATACTATTGTCTATTTTGATGGGACTATTGCACCATCAAGTTATGGATGGCGTTATGTTTTTTCTCATTGGGAATATTACGATTGTAGCGATCAGCAGCAGAGAATAATGAAACCCAACAAACCTTGCAGAAGACCCATATACATAAGACAATGGGTAGAAATCATCCCTTGTTATAAACTTTAAAACACATAGAATCATGAAAATAAAAATTTTAATTATTATTAGTTGTTGCTTTCTTGTTTCCTGTATGGAAGATGAAGACAGAGACCAATTTGGGTTTACTTTTAGCGTGTACAATAAGAGTGGAACGGAGCATAACAATGTGAAGATCACAATAGGAGGTATGCAAAATGGAGAATTTATTGGGGCAAGTTCCTATACTTTCCCAATAATATTAGTACTCTCTAATGATTGGCAAAACCCAAATGGAAATCAGACTCAATTTTTTGCTTTTTATGAAGAACGTTGGAATCCTGATTTATCCCAAGTGAAAGCCATTTCTGACAAAGCATTTTTTACAATTCAACTAGAGGGTGAGGAACCTTTTTTACTATATGACTATAGAGGCGAAAATCAAGGAGAGTTATTAAGTTTTGAAATTCCAGAAAACAATATTATAAAGAATGATCTAGGTTTTCTAGATATCTCTTTTGAACAAAATACAGTTTTTGGGCATTTGATTTATCTTAATTGAGGATAATAAACACGCACAATTTGCTAATCGAGTAGACGGCTCTGCCAGTAATTACTAGCAGGGTGTGCCTCTCATAACACCTAACGTACGTTGGCTACGCCAGTCCTTTCGACTCTAGTAGACATTTAATTTTAGGAACATATACTGCAGTTCAATCTATAGTATAAACTTTAAAACACATAGAATCATGAAAATAAAAATTTTAATTATTATTTGTTGTTGCTTTCTTGTTTCCTGTATGGAAGATGAAGACAGAGACCAATTTGGGTTTACTTTTTGGGTATCCAATAAAAGTGGTATAGAGCATGAAAATGTAAAGATTACGATTGGTGGAATGCAAAATGGAGAATTTGTAGGCACTGATTCGTATACATTTCCTAAAATATTGGTGTTGTCCAATGATTGGCCAGACACTTCAGGAAATCAATCACAATCTTTTGCTTTTTATGAAGAGAGATGGAACCCTGACTTAAGCCGAGTAAAAGCCATTTCAGATAAGGCGTATTTTACTGTTCAACTTGATGGTGGAAATCCTATTTTATTGTATGACAATTATTCTACTGGGCAAAACGAATTGACAAGTTTTGATATCCCAGAGAATAATATTGTTAAAAATGATTTTGGAGATATTCATATTACCTTTGAAACTGATAATATTTTTGGAGATTTGATTTATTTTAATTGAGGATAATAAACGCACAATTTGCTAACACGGTATATAAAAAATAGCAGTTAAGTGCAAACTACAAAGTTTGTGCTTTTCTGTTATTTTATTGCTAAACTGAAAGTAATCGCATTTTTATTCTGCCACTTTTCATATACCAAACCGTTACCCAACATTTGAGAAAAAGAACGAGCATATTAATTTTAGCATTGATTTTATCCTTTGGAGTTTATTCACAAACTCATAGAGGACAATTTATTGAATTGACTAAAAATGAAAACGAAGTAAAGATTCCTGAATTCAGTTATGCTACCTTACAAATAGAATCGGACGTTGAAAAAATTAGACCAATTAAAGATTATAATGAATATCCTTATGAAGTGCGAATTGAAAAAAACGGGTCGTTTGAAATTGATACTTCAAAAATAAAAGGAGAGAAATTGAATTTATATTTTCACGGAGAAGATTACGCTTATCTTGTTTTGAAAAATATTCCAAAATCTAAATTAAAAGAGATAATAAAAATTATTCCAATTGTTAAAATCGTGTGGAAAGCTACTTGTGGAAAAGACTGCTTTACAGTTGACCAAAAAAGAACATATAAAAGAAAGATTTTAACAGTTAATAATACCGAATCAAAATTTGAATACAAAAGGAAAGAAAACGAATTTGTACCTTCGGAAATCATAAAACAGATTTGGCTTTTTGACGGAAAATATTATTACGAATTTGAATATAAAAGATAAAAACGTTGGGTAACACCGTATAAAATTAATTGCTAGTACAAGCTTACTTACGAAAGTCCTCGCGGACTTTCTATTTGGTTTGTATTTGCTAAATTTAGTGCCTAAAACACGCAACTAATCTTATACAAACACGTTGGCAACAACATAAAAAATAGCTATGCAGAAATTAGACTTTATTAAGAAAATTGAAACTATAACTGAAAGGTTGAAATCCGATGAAATAGTTACAATTTTTCAGGAAGGATTTAAGAACCCATCCAAACCTTATAATTATGCATTATTAAATCCAATTTTGTTTATCTCCAAAAGTCAATTTGATCAAATTATGTTAGATCCAAATTTGGAACCTGTTATGAGTTTAATAACTGGAAATACAGTTTATGAAGAAAAAGTAATATCAACGTTACCTAATATTTTTAGGCCAACAAACGGAACCAACATTGTGTTGGATTCAAATGCTACAAACTTTTTTAGCTTCCATAAAGGTTTAATTGATACTCTTAATGTCACAAAAAATTTATTATCAAATGAAATAATTGATAATAATAATTCACAAAACCTTGAGAATGGTGTTTTATTATTTACTGTTCAGATAGAAACAGAAGGCCTTTCAACATCACAATACATAAAAATATTCTCTTTACTAAATGAACTGATTAAAACTATAGAAAAAATATATAAATTTGAAGAATCTGAATCTGAAATTGTTCTTTTAGATTCTGGTAGTGACACAAATCTAGGTTTAAAAACTAAAGTTGAATTAGCAAAATCAATATTTGAAATTTTTAAAGAAATTTGGGATTTTATAACAAGTTTTAAATACATTAGAAATGAACAGAAAAGTAATGCACTATTGGAAAGTTTATCTATTAGAAAAAAAATACAAAAGTCTGTTGAGGAAGGAATATTAACAGAAGAAGAAGGCAAAGAATATTCTCATATAATTAAGACAAGAACAGATAATTTAATAGGTTTGAAAGTTTTACCGAGAGAATTAATAATTGAACGTCAGCTTATTGAAAGTAAAAATTTACTTAATGAATATAAAATATTCTTATTAGAAAACAAAAAGGGTTAAAATATGCAGTTGCCAACACCGTGTAAAAAAAATTGCTTGTTTTAGCTTACTTGCGAAAATCCTCGCGGATTTTCTTCGTTTGTGTTTTATTTACTAACTTTAGTGCTTAAACCCGCAACTTTTCCTACACAACAACGTTGTACACCATTTTGACCCGTCCTGAAATAAGGCTACATAATTTAACACAATTATGTATAAAAACGACAGAGTGACCAGAAGGTATTCAGAACCTTTTAAACTGAAAATTTTAGCCGAACTTACAACAGGAAAACACAACAAATATCAACTTGGTAAACTTTATGGAATTGCTCCTACCACCATCAATGAGTGGATTAAAAAGTATGACCGTAAAGACCTTATGAACACAAGAGTTATGATAGAAACTAATGATGAAATATCACGTATTAAAGCACTTCAGAAAGAGATTGAACAACTAAAAAAACTTCTTCTTAAAAAAGATTTAGACCAAATGGTTGATGAATCTTACCTGGAAGTAGCTGCTCAAAAACTAGGCTATAAAAATGTTTTAGAACTTAAAAAAAAACTAAATATTTAGCTTTAACAGTAGCAGTAAGTAAAAACAAAGGATTTACTTCTATTTCTAACATTTGCGAATGTTTTAATCTCAAAAGAGATGCTTATTATAAATACAAAAACAGAGCTGATAAACGTATTATTATAGAGCAAAAAATAATTCAAATTGTTAAGAAAAGACGTAAATCCTTACCTAGAGAAGGCGTTCGTAAACTGATCAAATCCTTAGACAAAGAGTTTGAAAATAAAAACCTAAATGTAGGCAGAGACACTCTGTTTAAAGTACTTAGACAGAATAGCATGCTAACCTTAAGGAAGAAATATAGCTGTAGAACTACGAATTCTTATCACCGATTTTATAAGTATAATAACATCATTAAAGACATGAAAATCACAAAACCCAATCAAGTATGGGCATCAGATATAACATACATCAGAACTTTAAATGGATTCTGTTACCTAGCACTCATAACAGACATGTATTCTCGTAAAATTGTAGGATATGACCTGAGTGATAGTTTAGAACTTAAAGGCTGTGTGAGGGCGCTAAACAAAGCGGTATATCAAGCTAAGAACATTGAAAATCTCATTCATCATTCTGACAGAGGCATTCAATATTGCAGTAATGTATACACACAAATCCTTAAAAAAAAGAAAATTAACATCAGTATGACTGAACAAAATCATTGCTATGAAAACGCACTAGCTGAAAGGGTTAACGGAATACTCAAAGATGAATTTTACCTTGACCAAACTTTTATGAACACAGCACACGCAAAAAGAGCTGCAAAAAATGCAATTAAATTATATAATGAAATAAGATTACACTTATCTTTAGATTTTAAAACACCGAATATGATATATCAATTATCAGCTTAAAAATCAATTTTAACCTGTAGCCATATTTCAGGACGAGACAAAACCAAACTTTATGGAAATAGGAAATAAATTGATAAAACTTAATTGGAAATTTAGAATTGTGTCAGCAATTTTAACTGGACTTTTATTTATTGGAATTATGTGTCTTATGGATTATTTCTTAGATGGAGAATTTCAAAGTCTGAATAGTTACTTGTTTCAAGGAATATTTTTCGGAATTTTTATGGGAATTGGATTTCCGTATGTAACGCAAAAATTCGGAACAAAATTCACTTCTAAAATCGGAAAAAACATTAAACCTGAATTGGCACAAGACGAAAATATTGAAATTGAAGGTCCCGCAAACTTATTCCGTGGAATGGAAGGTGTTGGTGGAAAATTGTTTTTAACTAATAAAAAAGTAGTTTTTAAATCTCATAAAATAAATATCCAAAAAGGACAAACTGATATTCTTTACGAGAATATTACGGAAATAATAAAAAGAAAGACAGCTAAAATAATTGACAACGGAATTCGAATAAAAACCAATGGAGGAAATGAATTTGATTTTGTTGTTAATGAACGAGAAAAGTGGATTGAAAAGCTGAACGAAAAAATAACGCACTACAACACCGTGTATAATTAATTGCTTGGTCACTGCCGACTTACGAACATTCCTGCGGAATATTCTATCTGTGATTTATTTGCTAAATTAGTTGCTTAACCACGCAACTAACCATACACAACAACGTTAGCAAAAATAAAAAAACTCCTCTATGACTTCTAAAGATTGGATTGAATTAATAATGAAAATTATAACATTTTGTACTGTTTCATATTTTATATTTTACAAATCATGGCTGAAGTCTCTCGGAAATGAAATGGCTAAGTTAATAACTCGAGAACAATTAACTAAAATGGAAGAGGATGTGAAAAAGAACTTTAATGAGCAGTTAGAGTCTTATAAGAGTAAATTAAACGAGGAACTTTCATTAAAAATTGAACCACTAAAATCTGAACTATCGAAAAATAATATAACTCATCAAGTTCAATTTAGTTATCTACACCAAGAAAGAGGAAAAGTAACTCTAGAACTTTATAAAAAACTGCAAGAATTACATTCAGCAATGGTTAGTTGGACTGCCGTTATACAACGAATATTAGTTGATGCAGAAAAAGAAGATGAAGAAAGAGCGATACGAGTAAACAAAGCTATTCAAGACTTCGGTAACTATTACACCAATAATAAATTATTTTTCTCATCAGATTTCTGTGTGTTTATAGATGAATTATTTAAAAATTACTGGGAAAAAAGCTGGGATTTTAGTTACAAAAAATCAAGAATTTCTAAAGGAGAAATTACTCAAGAATATTATGACACATATACTAAAGAAATGAGAGAAATATCAAACGAAGTAAGAGACAAATTACCTGGAAAAATAAAGGAATTAGAAACGAAATTCAGAAAATTATTAAATGTAGTAGACGAAGAATAACTTTTGCTAACAACGTATAAAATTAATGTGGGTTTTTGTCTTTCCCCAAAGTTTTGGTTTCTTTATTATGTCGCTTATTCTTATTTGAGTATTTTTAAATCGACAAAGAAAAAACACAAAATAAGTATAAGCTTGTGGCTCGGCTGACAATTTAGTCATTGTCTACCTCCCACACTAACCTTATACAAAACCGTTAGCAAAAACAAATAGTACCAAAATGAAATATAAAATAATGACTATTTCTATTGTCCTATTTTCTCTGTTAGGATGTAAGAATGAAGGAGAAAAAAAGGTAGTAACTCAAAATGAGCAAACAATGGATCAAAATGAAATAAAACTCATTGCAAAAGAAACTTACATTGCCTTATTTCCACTTGTATATAATTATGGCACGATGTACAATCAGGCAATTAATAAGAATGCACCAGAATACATAGGAGGTTTTGGGGTATACAAACATTATGGCTTATCTACCCCAGATAATAAGGACATACCAACACCAAATAATAATACGCCCTATTCTTGGGCTTGGGTCGATTTGCGCATTGAACCGTGGGTTTTGACCATGCCTCCTTCAGATGGTAATCGGTATTATGTTTGTCAATGGGACGATATATGGGGGTATGTAATTGATGCACCTGGGTCTATTATCGATGGACAAGATGGAGGGCATTACCTATTAACTACGAAAGACTTTGACGGACCAATTCCGAAAGGTATTAAGCGTGCAATTTATTCGGAAACTCAGTTTATTGGGACTTTAACTAGAACCGGAGTAAATGGTCAAGATGACATCCCAGCAATGGAGTATATACAAAACGGATATGTTTTGCAACCATTGAGTTCATACATTGGATCTGAACCTAAAATAATATCAGAAAATATAAATTGGATTAGCTATCAATCGAATGACTTAAAGAACATCAATTTCTTTAGGTACGCAAATTTTATGCTAGACTATATCGTTCCAAATAAAGCAGATCAAATGATGCTTGAAAATGCAAAAAAAATTGGTGTTGAAGCTGGTAGAAATTGGCAACCTAATAAAATGGACAGTTCATTTGTGCAGGCGATTAATGCTGGTATAGATGAAGCTCTTAGAGAAATTGATCAGCAGATAGCTATTACAAATGACGGTAAAAAGCTATTTAACACAAGAGAAGTTATAGGTGAAGATTATTTAAATAGAACTGTTGGTGTAGTTGTTGGACAATTTGGAAATTACCCTTCTCAGGCCATGTATCCTAGCTTTAAAACGGACATTAATGGCGAATTACTTGATGGAAGTAAAAAGAATTATTCAATAACTTTCTCTGCTGATCAATTACCAAAATCTGACTATTTCTGGTCTTTTACAATGTACGATCTTCCAAATCGATTTTTGGTTGAAAACTCAATAAACAGATACAGCATAGGTAGTCAAACTAAATCATTGAAAAAGCATAAAGACGGTTCGATGACCATTTACTTTCAAACGGACTCTCCCGGCAAAGATAGAGAAGCTAATTGGTTGCCTACTCCTGAAGGTCCTTTCTACACTGTATTACGCATTTATGGGCCCGATGACAGCGTATTAAATGGAGCATATAAATTGCCAGAAATAATAGGAGTGCAAAAAAATTAAGCTAGATTATTTTGAATCAGAAAAGAAGCATTTGCTAACAAAACCTAAACTGCATTAAAACGCAGTTTAGCCAAAACGTTAGGCAAAATATGAAAAAAAACATGAGAATTATTACAGTATTAGTTTTAACAACATTGTTATTTGGTTGTAATACTCAAGAGAAAAAACTAGATGGATTCATAATCAAAGGAAATGTTAAAAACTTAAACAATAGTAAACTTTTAGTATTGAAATTTGTGAATGGTGGAATTGAAGTAGACTCTATCTCTGTTGTTAATAATAAATTTGAGTATTCTGGAAAAGTAAAAGAACCATATTTCATCCAACTCTTAATAAAAGATGGAAAATCTACTAAAGGAAAACTCACTGAATTTATGGTTGAAAACTCTGAAATACATATAGAAGGAAATTCAATTGAATATGATAGTATTAAAGTTTCAGGTTCGCAGTCAGATAAAATACTGAAAGAATATCTTGAAAAAGATGAAGTTCTAAACTCAAAATGGGATTTATTAAAAAAGGAATATGATAAATATGTAGAATCTAACGACTCAATCAATCGAAAGAAAACAGGAAAAAAATTGAATAGAATTTTACAAATCGAAAGAGTTGGCTTACTTAAAAAGTATGTCTCTAATTATTCTAACACAACTGTCGGAGCATTATTACCATCATTTTGCACTATTGAAAACACATTGACTGAAAAAGATTACAAAGAGATTTATAACACTTTATCACAGCAAATACAACAGACAAATTATGGTCAAAGAATATTTGGAAAATTTAACGAAACAAATGAATAAATACTTTGCCTAACACCGTATAAAATTAATTGCTAGTTTCTAGCCTACTTACGAAAATCCTCGCGGATTTTCTATTCGGTTTGTATTTGCTAAATTAGGTGCTTAAAACACGCAACAAACCATATACAAGCACGTTGTAAACAAGTTTTAAGAAATAAAGTACATAAAAATGAAATACATAAAAGGAATAATATTCTTTGTTTTAATTGCAATAGTCATAGTATTTATTTCGGCTTGGGTTATTCTAAAGATTGACGTTAGACAAACCAGTTATCTCAAAATTGAAAATAATGCTGATTTAAAAAATAACACCTATTTGATTAAGAATGTCAATATTATACCTATGACGAATGATACTGTTTTACGAAATAAATCAGTTCTTATTGAAAAAGGACTTATTAAGACAATTTCAGATACAAACGCTCAAGATGATATAGAAGTTATTGATGGAAAGGGAGGGTTTTTATCACCCGGATTGATTGATATGCATATGCATCTTTGGGACAGATATGATCTTGGATTATACCTTGCAAATGGTGTAACAACTGTCAGAAATTTATTAGGTATGCCAATGCATTTAGAAATAAGAGACGAAATTAATTCAGATGAACTTATTGGGCCCATACTTTTTACATCTAGCCCACAATTCACAGGTGCTTCTGATCAAAGCATAGAAAAAAAACAAGTGCAGACTACTGAGGAAGCTAAAGAGCTAGTCAGAAAATACAAGAAACAAGGATACGATTATATCAAAACTTACAACAGATTGCCTGAAGATATTTTTGATGCTATAATCGAGCAGTCCATTATATCAGAAATTCCAATTGTTGCCCATCCCAGTTTTGAGGCAGATTATAAGTATCACTTTCAACCTGCCATATCTTCAGTAGAACATACAGAGGATATCGTTCAACAAGCTTTGGATTATAAATTAGATAGTAACGAACTCACTTCTATTATTCAAGGTTACGCATCATCTCATCAAACCCATTGTCCTACTTTGACCGTATTTTTTAATATTACAGAAATTTTGAATAAAGAAGAAGAAGTGCTTACCTCCGAACAGGCATCTTATATCAACCCCTTTATCCGAGAAATATACATGGGTGATTACGATAAGTGGATAAACCTTAAGACAAATGATACTCAAGTGACAGAGAAAATGAACGCCCAGCATCTTTTCCATATAGAAATTGTAAGAAAAATTCACCAATCAGGTGGAAAAATTGTTTGTGGGACTGATGCTGGAGTATTGAATACTGCTCCGGGTTTTTCGCTACATCAAGAGTTAGAGTTTTACAAGATGGCCGGGATGAATAATTACGAATCAATAAAAACGGCAACAGTGAATCCATCAACGGTATATGACGAGTATGAAAAATTTGGTACCGTTGAAAACGGTAAATATGCAAATTTGATTTTAACAAAGGAAAACCCTTTAGACAATTTATCAACACTTAAAAATCCACAGTACGTATTTATAAAAGGAAGATTGATTGATCAAAAATTAATGGTAAAATTCAAGCAAAAGGCTTTTGACAGACAGAATTACAATTCTACCTTAATAAGGTTTGCTAAATATATTTTGTGGGAAAAATAAATAACAACAAAACCAGTTTACAACATTGTATAAGAGCAATAGCGGGTGAAGTGGTAAAATCAAGTTCTGTGCATTTATAAATTTTTGTGGTGGCGGACAGTTAATCGCCTTGAAATCCGCTACTGCTCTTATACTTTACCGTTGGGTTTAATGCTGAAAAATCTTATTAAAATTAAAAAATTCAATCTTTTTAGAATATAAAAAGAAGTAACTTGATAAAACTCAAAAAAAAGATAAATATGAAAAGAAGTTTAGTTTTATTATTGATTATAGGCTCAGTGTCGTTTGTTGCTGCTCAAGAAACATTAGATATATTAACGGTATCAGGACATTTTGGTAAACCACAACCTTTTGAAGCCGAATCTCCTTTCACAGGAGAAACAACTGAAAGAGGAGCTATGGTTAATTTAGTTGTTCCAATTGTATTGAATGAAAAACAAATTTGGTATAACAGTGTTAATTATATGCAGTGGAATGTTAATAATAATATTAATATGACTGATAATATAGCTAACCCAATCAAGGTACATGGACTTATTTTAAGAACAGGATTAATTCAGAAACTTTCAAACGGAAATTCTATTCAAGTGCTTTTTAGCCCTAGGTTAATGACTGATTTTAGAAATATAGATTCTAGACACTTCCAATTTGGAGGTACATTTATTTATGAAAAAGTGTATCATAAGAGATTGAAAATCGGTTACGGAATCTTGTATAACCAAGAAACATTTGGTCCTAATGTAGTTCCTTTGGTGAACCTAGAATGGAAAATTTCTGAAAGATGGTCTATGTCAGGTTTACTTCCAATTTATTCTAAAGTTAAATACAAAGTAAACGAAAAGTTAAATGTAGGAATACATCATTTTGGCTTGGTAACTTCATATCGTTTGGGAGAAGAAACTTATCAGAATGACTATATAGAAAGAAGAAGTATCGATTTAGGTTTATTTGCTAGATACAATATTGTGGGTGGAATTCATATAGAAGGTAGATATGGATATTCTTTTGGTAGAAGTTACTCTCAGTATAATCAAGATGACAAAATTGATTTGGCTTTGCCACTTGCAACAATTGGAGATAATAGAACTCAGCTAAATGAAAGTTCTAATTTTAGTAATGGAGCATATGCACACGTAAGATTAGTATACGCAATTAAATTATAAATTGATTTTTTATAGATTATATTTACGGTAATAAAATTCACTATTTCAAATAAAAAAGCACTAAAACCCAACACCGTACAAAATTAATTGCTTTTTTTTAGCTTACTTAGGAAAAATTCTCGCGGATTTTATTTGTCAGTAACTATTTATTAATTTTATTGCTTAACAACAGCAACTAACCTTGTACAAACACGTTGGCAAACATAAGATGAAATATAATATAAAATCAACCTCCGTTTTTTTCTTCATTGTAATTTTCATGTCATTATCATTTAGTATCTCTTATTTAATTATAAATATTTTTGGAATAATTGAGTCAAATTTAGTTGCTGGAATTGTATCCGTGGCTTTCCTAATTTCGATTTATTATGTTTCATTCAAACTAACTACAGGTATATCTGAAATTAAATTAACTAATAAAACTGTTGAATTTAATTGGATAAAAAAACCTTTACTAACTTTTCAAAAAAACACAATCATATCCTTGAAAGATATTGAGAATTGGAAATTTAGAACAGAGTTTCATTTCGATTATATAAAAATACAGAATTCATCAAATGAAATAGTAATAATTAAATTACACCCATGGAATCAAAAAAAAGATAACTTTTATGATTTCCTATATGCTTATAAAAACCGAATTAAAAAGATTGAATAACGGTTGCCAACAACGTATAAAATTTATGCTTACATTTAAAGAAAAATTGAAACACCAAAACAACCAATAAACATTTGTACTAGGCTGAAAACCCTACGGATTTTAAGCCGCACAAATCTTATACAAAGCCGTTATGCCCAATTACGGAAAAGCAATTAATATTTAAGAAGATTTGAAATATAAAACAACAAATTATTTCATTGTTAATCATATATTGAATTGAAAATTTTCCCAAAAGAAGTTAAGTTTTTAGCTAAAAAAATCACTTAATAATATTTTAAATATTATTAAGTGATTTTATATACTTAATATTGGAAAAAACACCTACAACTTTGTAGTCTGAAGTGAAACATTTCCTAGTGCTCCACTATTAAGATTTGCCCCTGATTGTTGTGTTACATAAGGATTATTTGGAGCAGCGGCTCCATATGGAGTCCAAGTAGATGTATTATCCTTAGATCCCCAAGGACAATCCCACGAATATGTTCCCACTTTAGTATCTCCATCATATAAATCAAAACTACCTTCTGTTCCTGAGGCTGAATCAGAACGCCCACAAGCATATATAATGTAACTACCTTTCGCAGCTATTTTCATCCCATCAATAGCAGATGGTTGAATTTCTTTGTCCTTATTTCCATCAGAATAAAATTTACCCCAAGAATGAGCAACATTTTTCAACGTTACTTCAAAATTACTAGGGTAAATTGTAATTGCTACCCATTGTGCATAAGCCATAAATATTAATTTTTAATAATTTACCTACTCTATTTAATACAGGCTTTTCGGTTTCCGCCATTGTAATCACAAGGAATGATAGTAGCTACTCAATCGAATCACTTATTTTGAACACGTTACAAATGTCAGATAAGATTAGAATATATTTTAGAGTATAAATACCCATTTTAAAAATTAGGTATTTATACCTAATCTTATTATTTTATAACATTTGACAATCCAAAATTGAGGAATTAATGACTTGAATTATGGAAAAATGTCATAGCCGCTTGATATTTGTGAACGAAAACACGAATTTGGAACATAAAAGAAAAAAGGGCATAACACGGTATATAAAAAATAGCAGGAAATTGCAAAATGAAAAGTTTATGCTTTTCTACTATCTTTGTTTCTAAAGGGAAATTAATCGTATTTTTAATCTGCTACTTTTCATATACAAACCGTTGTACGTAAGCTGCCAAAAACACTCAGAAAACAAAAATACTGAATGAATTACACTCAAATTTATACAACACGAAAACTTGAAAAGACCATTAAAAAATCCATTGTTGAGAAAAAGGAAATCGAAAACAAAATTTTAGGCGAATGGGTTGCGACCATTTTTTATATGGACAGAAAAAAATGCTGGTTGATTATTAATAAACTGACCAAATATTTACTAATTCTACCTGACATAAAAGCATCCGAATTGAATAATATTACGCAAATATTTACCGAAACTCTTCATTCACAACTAAAAAACGACGGAATTGCAATTGATTACGGAACTTTAAGTGGAATAATTGGAGAAATTAAACTGTGCGAAACAAATAATGATAGAAGTGCAAACAGCTCTCTGAATAATTGTATGTATAGTATTGAGGATTGGAAAATTGACTATGGCAGTTTTGAAAATTTACCATTCCGAAAAATTAATAGTGGATTGAACAGCTCGCCAAACCAAATGATGAATTGGAAATACCCGAAAGAAGTAATGAACGAAACAATAAAAGCCTACGTACAACAACGTGTATAACTAATTGCTGGTTCTGTGTGTACTCGGAAAATCCTAGCGGATTTTCCTATTGGTTCGTTCCTTTTTACTAAATTAGTTCCAGCCAGCGCAACTAGCCATAACACGAACACGTTACCAGCAAGCTGAACAAAAACCTATGATAAAAAATTTAACCTTTATTTTATTGATTTTAATATCGATAACAAGTTGCGCTCAAGAAAGCGTTATTTTCAAAACTAAATTCAAACCAAGTAAAAAATACAAAACCCAAGTCAAAACAACTTCTCACACGGAAATTGAATTTATTGCTGACCAAGAGATAATTGATAGAATAAAAAGTCAAGGAATTGAATTGCCAATGATTACGGAAAGTGAAACAAATATGGCGACTGATATTAACACTCAAAATCTTGACGAAAATGGAGAGTTTTCTGCAACAATGGAATATGGAAAAATGATTACTACTAAAACTATTAGCGGAAAAACAACGACAGAAGAAAAACCATATTCTGGAATGAAAATTTTAGGAAAATATGACATTGAAAATAAATTCAAAATAGATACCATAATTGGAGACAAAGTTTCTCAACAAATGAGGAATGTATTGAAAACCACTTTAGAAAGTGTTCAACAAGCAATTAAATTTCCCGAAAAACCAATGAAAGTTGGAGAATCATTTAATAGTGAAATTCCAATGACAATTCCGATGGAAGGTATGAATCCAATTTCTGTGAAAATAAATATGGAATATTTACTAACTGAAATTAAAAATGGAAAAGCATTTTTTGACATTAAACAAACTGTAGGTTTGGATATAAGTCAAGAGCAATTAAATGTAGTTGCAAGTGGAACTGGAACTGGAATATCGGAATTTGATATTAAAGAAAATTATTTGACAAAATACAAATCCAAATTACCAATGGATATGACAATTAAGGTCAATGAAAAAATGACTATGAAAATGAAAATAACTACAACATCTAAACAAAATGTAGTGATTGAATAATAAAAGCCAGCTGGTAACACCGTATATAATTTATTGCTAGCTTTTGCTTACTTTCGAAAGTCCTCGCGGACTTTCTTGGTCGGTAATTATTTACTAAATTAATTGCTTAAAACACGCAACAAACCATATACAAACACGTTGTAAACAATTATAGAAAAACGAAAACTAACGAAAAACTAATGACTAAAAAGAAGGTTTTTATATCTGTAGGAACATTATTAGTTATTTCTATTATTCTAATTCTAAATACTAAAAGAGTAATGACCTCTTATGAATATCCCGAAAAAATGCCTGAAGATTTTAATTTTATCGTGAAATTAAATAGTAATGAATATTGTATAAATACTTACGACAATACATTTTCAAAATCAATAAATTGGGACAAAGACACTATCATAAACTACAAAATTAGTAATTTAGAAAAAAATAGAGTTTATCAGCTAATTAAGGAATATAACATAATTAAATATCCGAATTATTTTACACCATCAACACACGTAATTGTAAATCCGAGTTTTGACTATTATTTCAAATCTACATTTGATTCAATTAATGTTGAGATAGATTGGGAATTCAATACGGAATCAAAAGAAAAAGAGGCGAAACTATTGAAAGATTTTCTTTACCGAATCTTTGACAATATTTTGAAAGAAGAAGATATTAAAAATCTTCCTGAAACAAAAAGAGTATCATTTTGAAAAAAACTGTTTACAACACCGTACAAAATTAATTGCTTGCTTTTTGCTCACTTACGAAAATCCTCGCGGATTTTCTTTGCCAGTAATTATTTACTAACTTAAGTGCTTAAACATCGCAACTAATCCTGTACAAACACGTTGGCAATAATTAGAGCAAAACTCTACTTAGACAATTTACCTGTTATGAAAATAGCTACTAGAGCAACTAAATCAACAGTTCCCAAAATTGAAGCCGCAACAGTAAATCCTGCTTTTGCTAAATCCCAAGCTATAAATCCGAAGACAATTGCAATAGCAAATCCCATCCATTGACCTGTTGAACTTTGATTGAAAGACCTCTTTACACCTGTTTTCTCGATTTCAATTCTATGGTCTAATTGCTTTTCTACAGTTGACATTAATCTGTCACCACCATTAGGAATTACTTCATCGTAAATTTTTATGCTTTCACCATCTGGTAATGGTCCTGAATAGCTTCTTTTGACTGATAAAGCTCTTATAAGAGTTTGTCCTTTTTCTTTTGGTAAGTCTTTAATGATTTCAGCAACTTCAACTGGAATTTCTTCAGATTTTTCAACTTCTTTGCTTACTGCTTGATGTTTTTTATTATGATGAGAAGTTTGTTTTCTTTTACTCACATTCAGTCAATTTAAAATCTTTATTCATAGCATTTTGAATATCTTGTCCAATCATTTCCCAATCGGATTTTAATGCTTTATAATCTGCTTCTTGACCAGATTTTGAAGTATTGAATTTATTTTGATTTCCGAAAATACTTAAAACACTAGAAAACCCTGTCCAAAAACTTCTCTTTGGGAACAAAAAGTCAGTCCTCTTTTCTGTATTTGTCATTTCTAAAAAATTTAATTCCATATTACTAATATACGTGAAATTGTCTGCAAAAGTATATAATTTTGACTTAAATTATTGTTAATAGTACGAAAATAAAATAACTATTGCCAACACCGTATATAATTTATTGCTATTAATAGCTAATTTACAAAAATACTCGCAACCACAAAAGTTTGTTTTTATTTATTAAATTTACTGCTTAAACCACGCAACAAACCATATACAAAACCGTTGTGGTGCATTAAATAAAATCGTGAATAAATTTAAAATTGTAATCATATTAATATTGATTAGTTCTTTCAAATTAAATGGTCAAGAACTAAAAGGAGCTTGGTTATTTAATAATCAAGAGGCATTTATAACGGAAAATGACGAAAAAATTACAAGCGATATTTTTGATTTTTTTAGTGGATATACAATTTCAAATGACACACTAAAGGTCAAACATATTTATCCTAAATCGGAATGTTCAACTTTAGATGAAAATGGAAAAAGTGTCATTATTCCTTGCCCTGACAATTCAATACCTGACTCTCAATACGAAATAATTAAGTTGACTTCTGATAGCCTATTTCTTCGCCCAATTAATCGCTCAGCCATTACTATCTCTGCTAGATTAAAGAACAGGTATCTCGAGCAATCAAAAAAGATTGTTTCAGATACTAATTATAAACCAGAATATTTTAAGACCATCAAATTGTATAATTCTAAAACTCTTTTTGAGGAAATAAGTTGGTCAAAAATCAGAATATCTAGTAAAAGTAATGGCTGGTTTCAAGAGCATTATGAATATCTTGAAATAAATAGTGACGGAACTTTTAAAGCATTTAAGAAAGTGAAACCATTTGAAGAAGGTAAACCACGAAAAGAATATATTTCAAAAGAAACTTTTTACGAAGATACATTGTCTGAAAATCAACTTAATGAATTGAACTCGGATTTGAGCGAAAGTGGTTTTTTTCATTTTAATATCGACAGTAAAGGATGGTCATCACACGGTTCTTTAATTAAGATTCAGATATCTGATAATACCAAAACTAAAACACATATTGGATATGGTCATAAATTTCCAAAATATACTTTGCCTTTAATAAGAAATCTGATGTCAATTATTAACGAAAAGGATACAAACCAAACTGAAACAAAATTCGATATTCCAGTTGACTTCGAAAAAGATAATGGAGAATAACGCACCACAACATCGTGTATAAAACATAGCTAATAAGTGCTTTACGAAAGGTTTGTGTATATTTAGAAAGACCGCCAAATTTTAAATTTGGCTTTTAAGATTGATAAGTTAAAAACAAAATATAAAAATTCGGCTCTGTGTTAATCCGAAAATTTAGCGTCTTTTTACACGCTACGTTTCATACACAAGTCCGTTGGTAGCCATTTGAGCAACGAACAGAGCAATTTAAAGACCATCCGACTTACGGAAAATTGAAAGAAAAATATGAATTGACTCTCTGATGTGAAGAATGAAAACTAACAGGTCTAAAGTGGATAGTCCACAACCTAAACTATAATGACCATAAACTTATAGAGTTTAGATTTTAACAATTAAATATTAAAAAAATGAAAAAATTATTTTTTGCTTTAGCTTTTATGCTAATTGGAACATTTACTTTTGCAAACAACACAAAGGTGAAAAATGAAGTCCAAAATTCATCTATTATCAATATTAATGGGATTACATTTTCTAAATCATCTAATAAAGATAATGTAGAATTGTTAACCAATGATAATACAAAATCACCATTATGTAGTGTTTCATGTTCTGTAAATGTAGGAGGTGTTGTATTTAGTGCTAGTGCGGGGAACTTTCTAAGCTCATGTGAAAGAGCAGGTAGAATATGTGCCGAAAAACTTGCGGGAGCAGTAAACCAATTTTTGCAATCAGCCCCCTCTGGAGGTAATAGTATGCCAGAGTATACCTAATAATTTTGATTTTTATGACGGAACAATTGGTTTGGAAATTTCTAAGCCAATTGCTCTGTTTTTTAACTTAACATAAACCTTATATCACATGAAAATATATATATCCTTAATTCTTCTATTTACAAACTTTTTTTGTTACTCTCAAACACTAAAAGTTAAATATGAAAAGAAAATTAAAACTAAAGAAACATTATTGTCAAAAACAGAGACTTTTAGAATGATTTACAGTAAAAATAAATCTATTTTTTATGGAATTTCAAATGATTCTACCAAATATGAATATAAGAAATTCATCGAAAATGTAAAAAAAATAGGAGTTGTTAGACTTGTTAAGATGGATGATAACACTTATGATTATTCATATAACGAAATGTTATACAAGGATTATTCTAAAGATACACTTTTTCTTAATGATTTGATTATGAACAAAATGATATGTATAGGTGAAAAAATAAATAAAATAGATTGGACAATAGATAGTGATATAAAAAAAGTGATTTTAGGAAAAAATTGTATTTCTGCTAAAACTAACTTTCGTGGTAGAACATATACTGCTTTTTTTACAACAGAGATCGAAGGCATTAATGCTGGTCCATGGAAATTTGATGGTTTACCCGGTGTTATATTATCAGTTAAAAGCGATGATGGATATGTATCATTTGAAGCACTAAAATTATCTATACAAAATAAGGATTTAAAAATTAGTAATCCGTTTGTAAAAACAAAAAATATAAGTTGGGATAAATATAAAGATCAATACAAGAATACCTTGTTAAATGCATTAAAAAGAATGAAATCGCTTTCAGGTGATGGCGAATCTGGTAGTATAGAAATTACTGACAAGATAGAAGATTTAGGAATTAAAAAACTAAAATTTTAAAGTGAGAACAATCTTATTTCTTCTTTTTATTTTTTTTACAGCTATATCTAAAAGTCAAATAATTAAGGGCACAATACTAGATAATTCTGGGAATAAAATATCTCAAGCTAATGTGTTTTTTAAAAAAGAAAAACAAGCGAAAAATTTTCAAGAATTTACCATTGCTAAAAATGGTTACTTTGAGCATGTTTTAAAGAGAGAATATGATAGTCTTTATATCACTATTCAAACTTTAGGTTATGAGAAAAAAACTCTTTTTCTAAAAAGTTTAAAATCGAAAACTATCAATTTAAAATTTGAATTATTAAAAAGAACGACCCTTTTAGACGAAGTTGTTGTTATATCTAAAAAAAGACCTTTTACAATAAAAAAGGACACTATAAGATATAATGTAAAAGGTTATATGGATGGTAGTGAACGAAAAATAGAAGAAGTTATTAAAAAATTACCAGGTATTCAAGTTAACGAACAAACAGGAGAAATAAAATATAAAGGAAAATCTGTTGAAACAGTCACTTTAGATGGAGATAATCTTTTTGGTTTTAATTATACATTAGGCACAAAAAATATCAATGTAGATATTGTCGAACAAATAGAAGCAATAGATAATTATTCAGAAAACCATCTTTTGAAGGGCATAGAACAAGGCGGTAAGGTTTCTTTAAATCTAAAGTTGAAAAAAGGAAAAACAGATTTGTCAGGTAATTTTGACGTTGGTTTAGGTATACAAAGTGAAAATAAAGGCGTATTAAACATAAATTCTAACATTTTGTTAATAAATAGAATAATAAAATCATTTTCAACTATATCAAGAAATAATATTGGGATTAATCATTCACCATTTGATTACTTCAGTTTTAACTTAAATACTGAACAACTTTTAGAATCAAATTATACTGCAAAAAAAATAATTCCTGAAACACAATTCTCTAATTTGTTAGATGATAAAAGAGTGAATATTAACAATCAGTTCTTTGGAAACTACAATGCTATTTTTAAACTTAAATCAAAATTGAGTATCAAAACTAATCTTTACTATTTAAAAGATAGAATCAGCACTAATCAATTGTTTGAAAATCAATTTGAAATAAATAATCAAAATTTTATAACATCAGACAACACTTCCATAATCAAAAGACCACAACAATATCGTGGTGATGTCGAAGTAAAATACAATACATCTAAAACCTCTCTTTTAGAATACAAATTAAGATTAAGACAAGAAAATATTGAAACACCAACAACGGTTATTCAAAATAAAACAGATACGTTTTCAACATTTCTAAACACAGAAGATTTTTATCTAAAGCAAGATTTACTTTGGACAAAAAAGCTATCTGATAAAAAAGCTTTACAAGTTTCTTTGTTTCATTCATTTAATGATTTACCACAGACTTTTAGCATCACACCGTCGCTATTTGGCAGCAATGCTTTAAATGACACCCAAGAAAGCAATTTTCGGAGAACATTCCTTGAAGGTAAAGCAACTTATCTCGGTTCAGGTAAAAGAGATAGATATATTTTTTCTGTAGGTGCGAATTTAAATTCCTCACCTTTTACTTCAAGATTGTTTAATTCAATGCAAACAATTTCTGAAAACAATTTTTCTTATACTAAAACTAATATTTTTAATAGAGGTATGTATAATTTTAATAGAGGAAATTGGCAAATTTTACCATCATATTCTATTCGTGTTTTAAGTCAAAAATTGAAACAAAATATAGAAAACTTGGAAGAAGCTACAAGCGATTTTATTTTTGAACCTACTTTAAACTTAAAGTATAAATTGAATTCAATTTCCTTTTTATCTTTTAATTTAGGCTATAATCAAAATACCAGCTCAGAACAATATTTTTTCTCAAATAAAGTCTTAATTAATAACAGAACTACTATAAATAATTTACCAAGTTTAGAATTACAAAGCAGTCAAGGATATAGTTTGTTATATTTTAATAATGATTTATATAATCAGTTTCAATTTAATGCAAACGTAAGTTACCTAAAGTCAACAGGAAACATATTCACCAATCAAAACATAACAGAAGATACCACGCAAATAGAATACTTCTTTCTACCACAAGACAATAGCAATTGGAATATGAATATACAAATATCAAAATATATTCCTTTTATTGAATCGACCTTAAAATTAACAAGCAATTATTCAAATTCAAACTTTAGAAATGTGGTAAATAATTCTGATTTAAGACAAAATCAAAATCAATTTTTAAGCAATTCATTTTTTTGGAAAACAGCGTTTGATATTTTTATCAATTTTAAAAATACATTTACTTATCAATATTCCAATTCAAAAAGTGAAAATCAAGCATCATTTACAAATAAATCTTGGCAAAATACTTTTAAAGCTATTTTAAAAACTAATGAAAGATGGTCTTTTATAGTTTCATCTGACTACTACATTCCTAATACTAAACAATCTGAAGAACAGTTTTTCTTTTTGGATGCAACGTTAAGACATAAACCAAAAAGCAAAAAATGGGAAATAAGTTTTATTACTAGAAACCTAACTAATGAAAAGAACTTTGAACAATTTCAAACTTCCGACATATCTACTTCAATATTTAGAAGTAATCTATTGCCAATGTATTTTTTAGTAAATTTAACTTGGAACTTTTAATAGAAATAAGAAATCGATTGAATTAAAACGGCTACCAACAATGTATAAAAATAATAGCGGTTTAATTGCTAAGACATAAAAGTAAATGAAATAAATTAAGGTCTGTGTTCAGCAGAAAAGTAAGTACCTAAAAATCCGCTACTATTCTTATACTAGACCGTTGTAACCAATTTGAACGACGATAATGGTACAATCTTTGATTAAATTTTCTTGAATTGTTTAAACTAAAAAAAGCATATGAAAAGAATTTTACTATTATTAACATTTACCACATTAGGAATTTTAAATGGATTTAGTCAATCTAAAAAAAATGACTTAAAATTAACCGTTTCCGGACTTCCTTTATTTGGAGCTTCAGAGGATTTTAGTTCAGGTTTCAATGGATTTGTAATTAAGCCAACTATTGGATATTACATTTCTGACAAAACATCAATTGAATTGAATTTCTCTTATGCAACTATGAACGACTTGAAAGTTGGAAATATAAATTCTTATTATAACTCTTATTCATTTATTCCTACTTTGAGAAATAATTTTGTGAATAAAAATAAATTGAGAGTTTTTGCTGAATTTGGTTTTGGACTTGGAACAATAAAATATAATGCAGATAATAACAATTTCAGAAATTTGCAACACGAGGAATTAAGTGGTGGAATATCGGTTATGAATATTGGAATTGGAGGAAACTACTACTTCAATGAAAAATTCGGAATTGAATTTATTTTACCGTATGTAACTACAAATAATATTACATCTGAACAATCAAATAATATATATTCTGGAATTGCACCAACAATAGGATTAACATACAAACTGAATTAAAAACTGGTTACAACACCGTGCATAATTTATTGCTGGTGGATTTTCCTTGCGGAAAATCCCTGCCTGCCGCAGGCAAGCTCGGACACTTCCAATGTTGGTTGTTTTTTTACTATTATTAGTCTAATAACGTCGCAACAAACCATATACAAATCCGTTACCCAACATAGTGCATGTCGAAAATGCATTAATGGATTGCATAGAGTTTTACAATAAAATTAAATGAATAAAATCAAACTTATTATAATTCTTTTGATATATCTTTTTTCTTTGCAATCAAAAGGACAAAATCTATCTAATCGTAAATTGATTAAGATTGTCAGAAACGCACCCGATTCTATTGGTTATTTTGCTTCTGATATAGCAGATTATTTTAAAACAAAGACTGAAAATTCCAAAGAACTTGTACTTCTTTTCAGTTATTGGATTGATCAGAATATATCTTATGATGTTGAGAAGTATTTGAATGATGATAAGACTTATACGACCATTTGGGACACCCTTGAAACTAAAAAAACAATGTGTCAAGGTTTTTCAGAATTATTCTCTGAATTATGCTTTTGGGCTGATATTGAATCTGAAATAATCAAAGGGTATGCCAAAGGTTTTGGCTTTAATGGAAAACCTTTAAAAGATACCAATCATATTTGGAACGCCGTTCTAATAAACAATAAATGGAAACTAGTTGATATTACTTGGGCTGTTGGATTTATAAATATTAGAAAAGGGAAATTTGTTTTTAATAAGAGATTTAGAAAACAATATATTTTTGCAAAGCCTGATGATTTAATCATAACACATTTACCTGTTAAATCAAAATGGCAATTATCAAATAACCCAATTACATTTAATGAGTTTTTTAGTGAAGTTCACGAAAAAAAGAGACAAAGTGTTATAAACCATTCCATTAGAAGTATTAGGTATTTTAAATGAAATAAAATAAGTTGGGTAACACCGTGTAAAAAAAATTGCTTAATTCTGTTCTTATTTCTATGTTTCATCTTTTCTAATTTATTATATTTATTAATCGGAAAGTATAAGAGTATTTAAAACGCACTTTCCTTACACAAACACGGTAACCAATACGAGAAAATAAATCACATTTTATTTTTTATACATCGAACTTCAATGTATATTTGTATTCTAAATTATTATATATGGAAAAATTATCAAAAGAATTGATTGGAGCATCTTCAACACCAATTATATTATCAATTCTCAAAAAAAACGAATCTTATGGTTATGAAATAATTCAAAATATCAAAGAATTATCAGGCGGAAAAATAGAATTTGGAGAAGGAACTTTATATCCTGTTCTTCATAAATTAGAAAAGAAAGGCTTTATTGAGTCCTCTTGGAAAATTGCTGAATCTGGAAGGAAAAGAAAATACTACAACATCAGCGAAAACGGAAAAAAAGAGCTTAAAACAGAAAAAAAAAATTGGAATACAATTAATCAAATAATAACAAAAATATGGAAAATAGAACCGAATTTAATCTAGAAAATAATATCCAAAAATGGAAATCAATTCTAACTAAAAAAAACAATTTAACAAAATCAAATATAATTGAACTTGAAAATCACTTAATCGATTTAATTGATGATTTAGAATCCAAAGGACTAAACGAAGAGGAGTCTTTTATTATAGCAAAAAAAAGAATTGGCAAAACAGAAGACATCTGTTTAGAATTTGATAAGATTAATAGTAATTTTTCTTTTATTAATAATTCTATTCCTTATATCAAAGGTGCTTTAATTTATATTTCATTCATTAATTTGAGTAAATTATTTTTAGTAACAACTCTTCTTTTATCCAAAAAATTAAATATTGATGAAGTTACATTCAATATTATATCAATAATATTATTATTTTTTGCTTTAATTTCTTTCTTTAGCACAATATACTTTAAAAGAGGAAAACGAGTTTTGAGTAAATTAAGTAATGCTAATGTATTAGTTACATTAATTATTATATCATCTTTGATTTTATATAGATTAAGTGCTGCAGTCCCACTTCCAGTAATAGAAATTTCTACAATAGAAAATCCAATTGCTAATTTTTATACATTAGAATTAAATTTTGGAATTTACAAAATGTTGAGTGGCTTAATAATATTGACAACATCATTAGTTTTCTTCTGGAAAAACAAAAAAGAGAATAAATTAAAATACACGAAGTAAGTACTGGTTACAACACCGTGTAAAAAAAATTGCTGGTAAAAGCCTACTTACGAAAATCCTAGCGGATTTTCTTTGTCGGTAATTATTTAATAAATTAGTTAATTGAAACACGCAACAAACCATATACAAAACCGTTGCAAGTAATTGTGACCCGTCCTGAAATAAGGCTACATAATTTAACACAATTATGTATAAAAACGACAGAGTGACCAGAAGGTATTCAGAACCTTTTAAACTGAAAATTTTAGCCGAACTTACAACAGGAAAACACAAC
>Ga0209533_1001100_pt1 | contig 25579 bp, 19 predicted proteins | sample COG_04_FD_184748 | JGI IMG/M metagenome (GOLD analysis project Ga0209533, IMG submission 184748) | Pelagic Microbial community sample from North Sea - COGITO 998_met_04 (SPAdes) (version 2) | ecosystem: Environmental > Aquatic > Marine > Neritic zone/Coastal water | place: Helgoland, sampling...
GAACGGATTACTTCTTGTTTGAAGCGGTGGCAAATATAGAATAAGTATAAGCACTAAAACCACTATTATTTAATCTTTTTTATTCTTTTTTTTTATGAACTCAAGACACTACAAAATCAGGTAGTTAGATCGCAAACAAAGACTCATTAATAACATAACAAAAAAAAAGATCGGTTTCCCTTAACAAATAAGAGCCATTAATTACATATTTCTACGGTACTGACCCCCGACTTCGAACAATGACGAGGTCATTTGCCCCAATGAACAGGTTTTAGCTACCTCCATCATTTCAGCAAAAATATTACGATTGTGAAGAGCAGACGACTGCAAAGTGTTCAATGATTTTTGCTTTATATTTTTGTGAGAAAGTTGCAAATCGTTTAACATGTTAATTTGATACATTTTCTCTTTTTCTGTAGCACGAATAACTTCTGCGGGAATAACAGTTGGAGATCCCTTAGAGCTTAAAAATGTATTTACTCCTATAATAGGAAACTCACCTGTATGTTTCAGTGTTTCGTAATAAAGACTTTCTTCTTGAATTTTACCTCTTTGATACATCGTTTCCATGGAACCTAAGACTCCACCTCTTTCATTAATTCTATCGAATTCAAGAAGAACAGCCTCTTCCACCAGATCTGTAAGTTCTTCAATTATAAAGGATCCCTGAATTGGGTTTTCATTTTTCGACAATCCTAACTCACGATTGATAATCAATTGAATAGCCATTGCTCTTCTTACTGATTCTTCTGTAGGTGTAGTAATTGCTTCATCGTATGCATTAGTATGCAAAGAATTGCAGTTGTCATTAATTGCATATAATGCTTGAAGAGTTGTTCGGATATCGTTAAAATCTATTTCCTGAGCATGGAGAGAGCGACCCGAAGTTTGAATGTGGTATTTTAATTTCTGAGCACGATCATTAGCTCCATATCTATTTTTCATGGCTTTTGCCCATATTTTTCTTGCAACTCTACCGATTACAGAATACTCTGGATCTATACCATTAGAGAAAAAGAAAGAAAGATTTGGTCCAAATGCATTTATATCCATACCTCTACTAAGATAATACTCTACATAAGTGAAGCCATTGCTTAGTGTAAATGCCAATTGCGTAATTGGATTGGCTCCTGCTTCTGCAATATGATAGCCTGAAATAGATACAGAATAAAAATTACGAACTTCTTTTTGTATAAAATATTCTTGAACATCTCCCATCAATCGCAGCGCAAATTCAGTTGAAAATATACATGTGTTCTGCGCTTGATCTTCTTTTAAAATATCGGCTTGAACTGTTCCTCTTACTTGAGAAAGAGTTCTGGCCTTAATAGCAGCATAAGTGGGTAGAGGAAGAACTAAATCTCCAGTAACACCAAGGAGCATTAATCCTAAGCCGTCGTTTCCCTCAGGCAAAGCACCTTGATAAGTAGGCCTGTTAACAGCTCTTTTATTAAAAATAGTTTCTATTTTATTTTGAACGTCTTTTTCTAATCCCTGCTCCTTAATATACAACTCACATTGTTGATCTATCGCTGCATTCATGAAAAAAGCTAAAAGCATAGGTGCAGGCCCATTAATAGTCATAGATACAGAAGTACTCGGCGCAGACAAATCAAAACCTGAGTACAATTTCTTAGCATCATCTAAACAACAAATAGAAACACCTGCATTTCCAATTTTACCATAAATATCAGGCCGTAAACCTGGATCGTTACCGTAAAGAGTAACCGAATCAAAAGCAGTGGATAAACGTTTTGCAGGCATACCTAAACTAACGTAATGAAATCTTCGATTCGTTCTTTCTGGTCCACCTTCACCAGCAAACATTCGCGTTGGATCCTCACCCTCACGCTTAAAAGGAAATAAGCCTGAAGTGTAAGGAAACTCTCCTGGAACATTTTCTTGAAGGCTCCAACGTAAAATATCGCCCCAGCCTTTGTATTTAGGAAGACTAACTTTGGGTATTTGTAAGTGAGAAAGAGATTCAGAATGCGTTTGAATGGCTAATTCTTTAGTTCTAACTTTAAACGTATACAAAGGGGCTTTATATTTGGCAACCTTAGCTGACCACTGCTCAATGGTGAGTTTATTTTTTGGGGCTAAATCTAAAGCTACTTTTTCGTAGGTTTCTTGAATTCCTTTCAGCAATCGATCTGCATCTTCAACATCTGTTGATTTTATCACCAACATGGATTCGTTTAATGCGTACAATTTTTGAGCAACTTCAACCTGTTCATTTACCCATTTATCATAAGCTCTGTTACTTTCGGCAATTTCAGAAAGATAACGGATTCGTTTGGGTGGAATAATGAATATCTTTTCCGATTGTTCCTCAGATGGCGAAAAATCAGAACTTAAGTTGGCTCCTGTTTTCTGAGCGATTTTATCTACTACTGCCCGATAAAGGGTATTCATTCCTGGGTCGTTAAATTGAGATGCAATGGTGCCATAAACGGGCAGATCCTCATCTTTGGCGTCCCATAAATTATGGTTTCGAATGTATTGCTTTTTCACATCGCGTAAGGCATCTAAAGCACCTCGCTTGTCGAATTTATTTAGTGCTATTACGTCAGCAAAATCTAACATATCTATCTTCTCTAACTGAGTAGCAGCACCATATTCTGGAGTCATTACATACAAGCTAGCGTCAGAGAATTCTTCAATTTCTGTATCTGATTGTCCAATACCAGAGGTTTCAAGTATAATTAAATCAAAGTTTGCAGCTTTTAAAACTTCTAGTGCTTCGGATACGTGTTTTGATAAAGCTAAGTTAGACTGACGGGTAGCTAAAGATCTCATGTAAACACGATTATCATTAATAGCATTCATACGAATACGATCGCCCAATAAGGCTCCTCCAGTTTTTCTTTTTGATGGATCAACAGAGATGATAGCGATCTGCTTGTCTTTAAAGTCAATTAAAAAGCGTCTTACCAACTCATCTACTAAAGAGGACTTCCCTGATCCTCCTGTACCTGTTATACCAAGTACAGGGACATTGTTTTTAGCTGAAAGTACTCGGATTTCTTTTAAGGTTATCGCATATTTATCAGGAAAATTCTCGGCAGCAGAAATAGTTTGAGCTATAACTTTTTTATCTTTTATTTGGATTTTAGCGAGTACATCTTCGGGTAAAAACTCACCCGTTGGATAATCGCTGTTTTTAACCAAATGATTAATCATTCCTTGCAAGCCCATCTCTCGACCATCATCAGGAGAATAAATTTTGGTAATACCGTGCTTCATTAAAGCCTCAATTTCAGTTGGAAGAATTACCCCTCCACCTCCTCCAAAAAGACGGATATGCTCTGCTCCTTTTTCTTTTAGCAAATCAAACATATACTTAAAGTACTCATTATGACCACCTTGATAGGATGTGATAGCAATGGCATTTGCATCTTCTTGAATAGCTGTATTTACGACTTCTTCTACAGAACGATCATGTCCAAGGTGAATTACCTCTACACCTGTTGCTTGAATAATGCGTCGCATAATATTAATAGCTGCGTCATGTCCATCGAACAAGGAAGCTGCTGTAACGATACGTATTTTGTTTATTGATTGATATAATTGCTGAGTTTCCATATGTATTATAATATATTAAATGTGGTGTAAAATTAGAAAAATTAAGTAAACCAATCTATTGAGGTTAATCTGCTAAAAAACATAACTTTGCATTATTATGGAAATTTTAGCTAGCTATGGATATTGGGGATTATTTCTTACCGCTTTTATAGCTGGTTCGATACTTCCGTTTAGTGCCGAAGTCGTGCTAACGATACTCCTTTACAAAGATTACCCAATGGTTCCACTAATTTTGGTAGCAACACTTGGGAATTGGCTTGGAGGATATACCGTGTTTTTTTTGGGTTATTACACACGATGGGATCTCATAGAGAAGTATTTAGGTATTGATTCAGAAAAAATTAGAAAATTTAAATTGAAAAACAAGTATCCAGATGAACTTCAAGCACTCTTCTGTTGGATACCCTTTGTGGGTAGTTTACTTTTAATAAGTTTAGGTATCAAAAAGGCATCAATCTATAAAACAGGCTTTTTTATGTTTACAGGACGATTGGGTCGTTATGTAATTTGGGCTATGTTAACCCTCAAAATAATTAACATAGGATAACTGGATATTTAATCGTTTACTCGTTTCCTAAAATTTTAAATTCATTTTCTAAAATCTCGTCTAAAGCAGCAGCATCAATTTGCTTGGCTATAATTTTCTTTTTAGCGTCTAACACAAACAAACGGGGAGTTCCCATAACATTGTACTTACCTCTAAAATTAGAGCTATTTTCAATGTCGTTTACATTAATCCAATCTTCAACGCCAAATTCGACAATAAATTCTTTCCACATAACATCGTCAAATTCGGTGCAAACAGCATATACTTTAACACCTCTATCCATATACTTCTCAAGTGTTTCTTTAACCAATGGCGTTTCTTTTTTACAATGTCCACAATCTGGATCGTAAAAAAACAATATGGTAAAAGGGGCTTCTATGGAATGCATATCTTGTACAACACCTTTATCGTCTGGAAGAGTAATAAATGGAGCAATAGAACCTATTAAGTTCGGACTTATTCGCATCGCTTTGTCTATAATATTTGTGAGCTGCACTTCATCAACCCAAGAAGCCTGACGCGTAATAAAATAAGTAAATACCATGTGCACAAAAACAGCATCATGTCCCATAATTTTTGAGGACTCGTAATGATGTGTTGTCCAGTTTACTACGTATTTAAAAAGATCAGAGTCTTTGGGTAATTGCGCAATCAAAACATCAACATATTTTACAATAGAATCGGAAATTTGTGGTGTGTATTCTACTAAAAACTTTTCCATTTTGGTATGAAAAACCGGCGTTCTAACCATTCTATCATCGGATAAATCAATAGCGTCCCAAAAATGTTTTTTAAAATAAATGTATTGAAAAGTTGAGTCAATAGCACCTGATTTTAGTATTGGAGATTCTGGAATACTGATGGGCTCTAAAGCATGTAAAATTTTAGCAAATAATTGTTCTGGATTAGCTTCTAAGAAATCAGCTTTGAAAGTAGCTACTTCTTCATTAATAATTTTAATTTTATTTTCAAGTTTTATCCGTTTTTTAGAATCTTTGTCAAGCGTTTTCAATTCAGCTTTTAAGGGTTGCACTTCAATCCCTTTTTGTTGCGTAAATTGTTGATAATTGTAAAAAAGTTTATTCTCTTTGGAACCTGTAATTTTCATTTCTCCAATAAGGTCTTTAACCGAAGTATGAAAACTAAATACTTGAGAGGAATCAACAATTAATTGGAAAAAGTTTTTGTCTGATAAAAGCATAAAATACATACCTGCTTCTAATGCTTCATCTGATTGAAATATAAAACTACCGTTTACAGACTGAACCGTATCTTTTACATATTGCTTGTCGCCATAGTAATACCCTAAAAGCACATCGCCATCAGCTAAGCCATCTACTTTGCCGCTAATGGAAAGACTTTGAGCAAAAGATCCGTAAAAAAAGAAAAGTGTAATTGATAAAAAACTAAGTAATTTCATTTTTTGAATTTAATTTTTACAAAGATAAAATTTTACTCAAAACAAGCTAAACAAATTATACAAAGGGAACGATTTTGATTAAATAACTAAATTGTAGCAAATAAAGTGTGAGTCCTATCAATTTAAATAACTTTGCCAAACTTTAGAAAAATTATGAAAGAACTAGAATTCACACTCGACAAAGAGTTCATAGAGCTCAATAAACTACTCAAGATTATGGCATTAGTGGAGAGTGGTGGTCAGGCCAATGCTATTATTTCTGATGGTTATGTTACTTACAACGGAGCTGTTGATACAAGAAAACGCTTAAAAGTACGTAAAGGAGATCTTATACAATTTGCTGATACCCAAATTAGAATTAGCTAATGACTTTTGAAGAAGAAATAAAACGAAGAAGAACTTTTGCGATTATATCGCATCCTGATGCAGGTAAAACCACCTTAACCGAAAAGTTACTTCTGTATGGTGGTGCTATTAATGTTGCTGGTGCAGTAAAATCTAATAAAATTAAAAAGACTGCTACGTCAGATTTTATGGAAATCGAAAGGCAAAGAGGTATTTCTGTGGCCACTTCGGTTATGGGTTTTGAGTACCAGGGCAAAAAAATAAACATACTAGATACGCCTGGCCATCAAGATTTTGCTGAAGACACATTTAGAACACTTACTGCAGCGGATTCTGTTATCGTTGTAATTGATGTTGCAAAAGGAGTAGAACCTCAAACCGAAAAATTAGTTAAGGTTTGTCGGATGCGAAAAACACCAATTATTGTTTTTATAAATAAACTAGATCGAATCGGTAAAGATGCATTTGATTTATTGGATGAAATTGAAGGGAAGTTAGGCCTTAAAGTTCGTCCGCTAAGTTGGCCAATTGGTATGGGGCCAGACTTAAAAGGTATTTATAATTTATACGAACGAAACCTACTTTTGTATACACCAAACTCTTCAGAAAGGGTTTCAGAAACGGTTGCTATTTCAGATATTTCTGAGGCTGAATTAGACCATCAGATCGGATCTGAAGACGCTGAAATGCTGAGAGAAGAAGTAGAATTAGTCGAGTCTGTTTACCCTAAATTTGATCGGGATGTTTATTTAAACGGCGACATCTCTCCTGTATTTTTTGGTTCTGCTATAAACACATTTGGTATTCAAGAATTATTGCAATGTTTTTTAGACATTGCTCCTTCTCCACTTCCAAAAGAATCTGAAGAAAGAATTATTGATCCCTTTGAAGATAAATTTACAGGTTTTATATTTAAGATTCATGCCAACATGGATCCAAAACACAGAGATAGACTTGCCTTTGTAAAGATTGTTTCGGGAAAGTTTAAACGAAATACAAATTACAAGCATATTCGATTAAATAGAAATTTAAAATTCTCTAGCCCTACTGCATTTATGGCTGAGAAAAAATCTATTGTTGAAGAAGCGTTTCCCGGAGACATTGTTGGCTTGCACGATACGGGAAACTTTAAAATTGGAGATACACTTACCGAAGGTGAATTAATACAATACAAAGGGATTCCAAGTTTTTCTCCTGAAATGTTCCGCTTTGTGAACAATGCGGATCCGATGAAGACGAAACAACTTGCAAAAGGAATCGATCAGTTGATGGATGAAGGTGTAGCACAATTGTTTACGATGAAAACCAATGGAAGAAAATTAATTGGTACCGTTGGCGCATTACAATTTGAAGTTATTCAATACCGTTTAAAACATGAATACGGAGCTTCTTGTAATTATGAAAACCACAATGTACACAAAGCATGTTGGATATCTTGTAAAGACAAAACAGTGCTCGAAGAATTTAAAAAAGTTAAATACCGATCGATGGCAACAGATAAATACGGTAGAGATGTTTTCCTAGCAGATTCTGCTTTTACCATACAAATGGCGCAACAAAAATTCCCAGCAGTTAAATTTCATTTCACATCAGAATTTGAGGATTAAACTCAATCAAATAAAAAAAACCGGCCTAGGCCGGTTTTTTTTTAGATCCAAAATGAAAATTAATTCTTAACCCATTTTACAGTACCTTGATTTGTTTTTGCAAAATAGACACCCTCACTTAGTTTAGATACATTAATTTTTGAGGAACTGGTTATTTGCTCAACGTAAAGAACTTGCTTTCCATTTATATCATAGATAGCTAAAGGGGTTTTTTCTTTAGTCGTAAATGAAAGGAACATATCAGTTGGATTAGGGAATGCTTCTAGCTCATAGGTTTGTGTAAATTCGTGTAAGGAAAGTACCTCATCAACAGACTTAATTTTAGAACTGTAGATTCCATTCCCATGAGTTGCGACAACAATAAGACTGTCTAAAGCTCTTGTTTTTACTTGCTCACACACAACATTACCTATAGAGTTTTGACCCATTTGAGTCCATACAGTAGCATTACCATTTATTTGTTTGGTAGCGTAAAGCCCCGTACTTGTTGCAACAAAAAATAGTGTATCGTTACCAAAGGGCATTATAGAAGCCCAACGGCAAGATGGCCCAGCACCATAACCTGTATCGATATCTTCTTCTAGGTTTCCAGCAGCTCTAGCCCAACTTAATCCTGCATTTGTAGTATAATACAGACTGTAAACTCCATAATTTGAAAATACGGCCATAGCAACATCAGCATCTGTTGGATGTATGGCTATATTATTTACATAAGCAGTGTTATTAAAAAAATCTCCTGCGGTCATTCCTTGTCCAGGTGAATAAGATTGGGTTACTTCAGTTACTGTAGGATTTAATGTGTGTGCAGCATCAATTCTAAATACAGCTCTTTTATTTGTTCCTAAATATACTCTGTGCGGAGGATTTTCATTTGATACTGATATTGAACTTATGTAGGCATTAGAAACTAGATCTAAGTCTAACAATTCTGTCCAATTATCGGTTATTGAATCCCATTCGTTGGTAAGCTCTATAGCTGATAAATTCGAATTTCTCCACAATTTAGTTCCTATAGGTAAATACATGATATCTGTATCAGTAGGATCAACAACAAATGGATGGATAAACAAATAATCATCAGCTCCAATAGGATCTATTCTTCTATAAGACTCTCGATTGCCTTGTGCATCCATTTTAATTTTAAAAATTTTACCTTTTTGAATCGATAAATAGTTTACATCTTCATTTTCGGAAACATACGCAAAAGAACCGTCACCATTTAAAGGCATAGTCCAGGGCATAAGAGGATCGTTTGAATTGGTAAAGAAATTACCATTGTCCTGAAAACCACCCAAAATACTTGATGTAGGATTTACTTCGTTTATGGTTGCAGTGTACAACTGGGTAGTATAATATCCGTTGTTAAGCGAATTCCACACAACAACAGAATCTAAATAATTATCGGTACTAAAAACACCGCCATCATTTGCACTAATTAATTTGTTTGGTGCGGATGGAATGAAGCATACTTCATGCTGATCAGGGTGGTGGTTTTCATAGATTTTAAAATCAGGAAAAACAGTGCCAACCTGATAACCTCCAATTTGATTTACCTTATCATGAGAAGTAAAACCGTCTGTAGAAACATACAAATTAGTACCACCAAGAAAAACTGTTGTAGAATCGAAAGGTGATACAGAAATAGTTAAATTATAGGATCCTTGAGCGTAAAAATTATTAAAATTACTAAGGGAATCATTAGCTGGTATAAATTCTGATAAATTTTCCCATTGCCCCTGTTGAGCTGATGTATCATTTTCGTTAAATGTATATTTCCACAGACTTGTATATTCTAATTCATCAGAAAAAGTGAGCGATTCTTGACCTTCTCCTGGAGTTACAGCAATTACATACATTTCATTTGTATTTGAAGGATTTACAGCCATTTTAATACGGTCGTATTCTTGAGGCCATTGTTCGGGTAAAATATTAGACCAATCTGAACCATTTTCACTTCTCCATATCCCTTTTGAACTTCCACCATCACTACTTAGAGATGCATAAATGATTCCGTTTGAAATTTCAACCTCTGTAAAGTAGGCATTGTTTGAACCACCACCTAGGACGCTAGTCCAAGTGGCTCCACCATCGTTACTTTTGTATACACCACCGTAAATAGCGGCAAAAACTTGATCAATAGAATCAAGTGACGTATTTAGTTCAATATCCCAAACTAAATCCCAAACGTTAAATTCGGTTGGGGTGTTAGATGCGGTAGCTTCTAGAGACTCCCAAGTAAGTCCATTGTCGATGGATTTGTAAATCCCATTGCCATAAAAGTAAGCGTCATTAGCGGCAGCAGAATTCCCATAAGCTTCTCCAGTTCCGTAGTACCAAGTTTTGGCATGCTCAGGGTCAGCGGATCTTGTATCTTGTTCTATACATGTAATGTTGTGTAACATCTCATTACCAATTAACTTTGACCAAGTTACTCCCTGATCTTCCGTTCGCCAGAGGCCACCTGAAACACCCCCAGCCATAATAACATTCTCGTCGGTAACATCTAAAGCAATCGCTCGAGTTCTTCCACCAACGTTAAATGGACCGCGTGCCGTCCAATCTTCTAGTAAACTTTCATTTTTTGGTAATGTTTTTGCAAAAGCCAACTCATTAGACCTAATATTAGTGGGCATTTTACCAGTCGAGGGATCTAACAGACGAGAGGAATACCAATTTCGCATATTTTGAGGATCTTCGGCTGAGCCAATTCCCAAACCAGCTACTTTTATCTTTTTCTTGGCTCTTTTGGCACTCATGGCCTGTTCTATTTTAGAGGCAGATTCTGATGCAATGAAGGTTGAGATAAAATAATAAGATGATAACGCTAATATGATTAGAAACAGTGCTTTTTTCATGATGTAAATTTAGTGCTTAAATATACAAACAATTCAAGAGTTATAATAGCCGTACTTTACGGACTAAATTAACGGTGAATTTAATATTAAAAAAGGATGACGAGTAAAAGACTTTAATTGGACTTATTTCTCTTGAACAACGGTAAAATTAAACTCAAAAGGATTTAAATGAGATTTCATACGATCTATAAAAGAAGAGCCATAGGTTAAGTAAAATGGAATTATAGAATCGTATCTTTCTTGTAAGCCGTTATTTGGAAACAATTTATTTTTAACTAAGGTAATTTGAGCTAATTTAATCTGATGTTTTTGCTTTTCAGATTTAAGTAGTTTTTGCTCAATTTTATCAATCGTATTTAACTGTTTTTGCTGCTCCGCCTTAATACTTTTTGTAAGACTGGCATCTTGAGTTTTAGAAAGCAATTGCTCAAATAAAACAGTCGATTGAATGCGCTGCTCTTCAACAGAAATTTCGTCTGTGGTATTTTTTGTAACGTATGATTTATGCAAAAGATGTTCATCTTCAAATAATTCATGCGACGAAAGGTTCAAATGCGTGATTTTTGAAGCTAATTTAGATTCAATAACCAAAGCTGAATTTCTAAGAAACAGAATTGGGAATACAATACCATTGGCAGCAAAAGATGATTTTAGTTGCATCCAGTAACTTATTTCAGCACTTCCACCAATAGTCGCTAAATTTGGCAGTATAAGCTCCTTAAAAAGAGGTCTCATCAAAACGTTTGGACTAAAACGTTCCGGATAATTTTCAATTTCTAATTCTAATTCTTTTTTAGAAAACTTTTTATCAGAATTTAAAACAACATAGACATCTCCATTTAACTCTATTCTATTTCTAAAACCTTTTAATTGATAAAAAAAGTTAATGGGACGAACGTATGCTTGTGATTTGGGAAGCGCCTTGTTGGTTTGCTTAATAAGAGGGTAATTCTCCTGCCTTAAAACATCTGCTTTAATTAGAGAAATGGCTTCTTGCTTTAAGCTTTTAGTATTGGCATCCAACACAACTAATCCATACTTAGAAAACAGACTATTTACAAGGTATCGAGTAGCTTCTGCAAGGTTATTATGTTGTAAATAAGCACTAGAAAATAAATGACAAAGCTCCTTAGCTTCTTTAGAATCACCTAAAATTGATTTTAATTGATCAAGAGTCGATTTGAGGCTGTACGTTTCAATTTCACCTACCCCCCCTTTTTGCGTTTGGTTCCAGGTAAGTTTGTTCCCAAAAAGATGAACATGATTAACCTCTTCAAAATCATTATCTTCTGTAGCCATCCAAAAAATGGGTACAAAATTATATTCTGGATAAGACTCTTTTAATTTTTCAGATAAGTTAAGGGTACTAATAATTTTATACATAAAATACAGTGGCCCCATAAATAAGCACAACTGGTGACCTGTAGCAACAGTAAAAGTATTTTCTTGAGCGATTGATTGTATGTTGTTTTTCACCAAATCACTCGAATCTGTACCTGAATATTGATCAACTAGTGAAGAAACTAATGCATTTCGATTAAAATTTTGCGACTTCTTTTCGGTTATTTGCGCTTTGAAGCTCTCTATACTTGGTGTTCTATTGTAAAGCGCTCTTAAACTTGTATCGCCAGAAATATACTTGAGAATAAACTGCGAAAAATGCTTCGTTTGATGGTATGGAATTGCTTCGGCTTTCATTACAAAACTGGCTCAGCATACAAGTCATAGTCACTAGCCTCATAAACTTTCACACGAACAAAATCGCCATGACGAACAAAATGCTTGGTCGCATCAATCAAAACTTCGTTGTCTACATCTGGAGAGTCAAACTCGGTACGACCAATGAAAAAGTTTCCTTCCTTTCGGTCGATTAAAACTTTAAATTCTTGGCCAACTTTTGCACCATTAAGATTCATGGAAACTTCTTGCTGAATGGCCATTATTTCTTCTGCCCTTGCAGCTTTAACATCGGCTGGAACATCATCTTCTAAAACGTGCGCAGTTGTATTTTCTTCATGAGAATATTGAAAAACGCCCAAGCGGTCAAATTTAGTATCTCTTACCCAATTTTTTAATATTTCAAAATCTTCTTCTGTTTCACCAGGAAAACCAACAATTAAAGAAGTTCGAATGGCCATATTCGGCACCTTAGTTCTAAAATCTTTTAAGAGCGCATTGGTTTTAGCAAAAGTAGTTCCACGCTTCATCGCTTTTAAAATAGGGTCAGAAATGTGTTGAAGAGGGATGTCAATGTAATTGCAAACTTTTTCTTGTTCTCTAATAACATCTAATACATCTTGAGGGAAACCAGTTGGAAATGCATAATGCAACCGAATCCACTCAATACCGTCTACGTCCTTTAAGGCTAATAATAAGTCTGCAAGTCGCCTTTTCTTGTAAATATCTAAGCCGTAATAGGTTAAATCTTGTGCAATAAGAATCAATTCTTTTACCCCATTTTTAGCCAACTTTTCTGACTCAGTAACCAAATCCTCAATTGATTTAGATACATGTTTACCTCGCATGAGCGGAATGGCACAAAAAGAACAAGGTCTATCGCATCCTTCTGCAATTTTTAAGTAAGCATAATGCTTTGGTGTTGTTGTTAAACGTTCTCCAATAAGCTCATGCTTGTAATCCGCACCTAATGCTTTTAAAAGTTTTGGCAATTCTGTAGTCCCAAAATACTGGTCAACGTCTGGTATTTCTTTTTCCAGATCTGGCTTGTAACGTTCGGAAAGACATCCAGTTACAAAAACCTTTTCAATAGAACCTTCTTGCTTTTTCTGTACATAATCTAAAATAGTGTTCACAGACTCTTCTTTGGCATTGTCTATAAACCCGCACGTATTAATCACTACAATATTATTATCATCAGCGTCTGTTTCATGCACAACGTCCATTTTGTTTGCCTGTAATTGCCCCATTAAAACCTCTGAGTCGTATACGTTTTTTGAGCAACCTAAGGTAACGACGTTGATTTTATTTTTTTTATGTGATTTTGTGCGCATAGTTTTGAGATCAGGTAACCGTAAATAAAGATAGTAATGGTTCGTATAATGTAGTACTCAATAAATTTAGCCTAAAGCTAGTTAAATAAAGAATCGACGAATTCAATTTTATTAAAAACTTGTAGGTCTTCAATTCCTTCTCCAACACCAATATATTTAACAGGGATATTAAATTGATCTGAAACACCAATGGCGACACCGCCTTTAGCTGTACCATCTAATTTTGTTAAAGCAAGCGCATTAACCTCTGTTGCTAATGTAAATTGTTTTGCTTGTTCAATTGCATTTTGCCCTGTTGAGGCATCTAAAACAAGTAAAACCTCGTGAGGCGCATCCGGCACAACTTTTTGCATTACTTTACGAACCTTACCTAATTCATTCATTAGGTTCACTTTGTTGTGCAATCGTCCAGCTGTGTCAATTATAACTACATCAGCACCCTGCGAAGTAGCAGATTGAAGCGTATCAAAAGCTACCGAAGCAGGATCAGAACCCATTTTTTGCTTCACAATAGGAACATCGACTCTTTGCGCCCAAATTTCTAATTGTTCAATTGCAGCTGCACGAAATGTATCTGCGGCTCCCAAAACAACCTTAAATCCCTTTTTCTTTAACTGATAGGCTAGCTTACCTATGGTAGTGGTTTTACCTACACCATTTACACCCACAACCATTATTACGTGTGGTTTGTGCGATGTAGGAACTGTAAATTCTTCAAGATTTTCTGTATTGCTTTGTGCTAAAAGTTCTGAGATTTCTTCTCGTAAAACGCTGTTAAGTTCTGAAGTACCTAAAAACTTATCGTTAGCTACGCGCTTTTCAATACGGTCAATAATCTTAAGAGTGGTAACAACACCTACATCCGAACCTATCAAAACCTCTTCTAAGTTGTCAAGTACATCAGCATCAACTTTAGATTTACCAACAATTACACGTGCCAACTTGGAAAAAACAGATTCTTTTGTTTTTTCTAACCCTTTATCTAATTTCTCTTTTTTTTCTTTTGAAAAAAAACTAAAAAACCCCATAAGCGTAATCTCTAAATAAAAAAAAGCTTCTCTCAGTTATAGAAAGAAGCTTTTACCCACTTGTGTAAGTGAATTATTTTTTTGCAAGGAAATCTTTAACGTTATCCTTATTTAAAATTTCCTCACGGAATACGTAAGAACCTGTTTTTTCAGATCTTACCATTTTAATTGCTTTTGTAATGTCTTTAGCACCTCTTTTCTGTAAGGATGCAACTACTTTCTTAGCCATAACTTAACTTATTTAATTTCGCGGTGAACAGTCATCTTCTTCAACACTGGGTTGTATTTTTTCAACTCCATACGATCCGGAGAGTTTTTCTTGTTCTTTGTAGTAATGTAACGAGATGCACCTGGCTGACCAGATTTTCTGTGCTCTGTACATTCCAAGATTACTTGAACTCTATTACCTTTCTTTGCCATTTCTCTTCTTTTTATAAGGCTGCAAATTTAGAAACATTTCTGTTAGCATACAAGCCTATTCTAATTAATCTTCCTTTTTTTCGTACAGAAATAAATTTTCTGTAAATCTGACCTCATTTTTAGTCGCTTTTCCTAAATCTAAAGTCTTGTATTTAGACGTTGGAAAAATACGAAATTTTGTTTTAGTTCCAATACTTACTTCTATGGGCATATTAAAATCATCAACATGAGCTGTCCATTTGTAGCGTAAAATTAGTTTGCCATTTCTTTTTTTCAGCTTGTAGCTTAGCATTGGTATGTTAGCATAACCTAAAAACTGTTCAAATATTGGCTTTAAATCAAGAAACGATTTTTGACTCATAAAATTAATGAGCTCATCACCATCTATGTTTTGGAGGGCAAATTCTTGAGCTATGTCTTTAATAATAGTATACCAGAGACTGTCATTGTTTATTGTATTGCGAATAGAATGTAACATCCAACTTCCCTTGTAGTACATATCTGTTCCATTTCCTTTGGTATTTGTACCATACACCCCTAAAATTGGACTTGTAGCGTCTATAAAATCTTTTTGATACATCAAGTAAGCTAACATGGCGTTGTATCCGTAAATCTTCTCTACATACAAGGCTTCGGTATAGGTACATAAACTTTCGTGTATCCACATATCAGCAATATCATTCATACTAATACTGTTGCCCCAATATTCATGTCCAGATTCGTGTATTACAATAAAATCGAAATCCAAATTTGCTGGATAACGGCCTAAATATCCTTTTTTAAACTGATTTCCATAGGCAATAGCGCCTTGGTGTTCCATTCCTAAATAAGAAGTTTCAACCAGCGCGTAGCCATCGTTCCAGAATGGGTAAGGTCCAAAAAGCTCTTCGTAAACTGAGAGCATAGGTTTTACTTGTTCAAAATGATTTTGAGCCTGCAGTTCGTTTCCTTTTAACACATAATAATCAAGAGCTAGTGAGTCTGAACCAGAGATGTATACGTCTTGCAAACGACTGTAATTCCCTATGTTTAGGGTAACGTTATAGGTATTTATTGGGTACGAAACGAACCAAGTAGAAGTACGATTGTTTTTTTCAATAAAATCACTTTCTAAATTTCCATTACCAATAAATTCAACTTCACTTGGTGTAGTACAAGTAATGCGCATGCTGTCTGGTTCGTCTGATAGATGATCTTTACAAGGCCACCAGGAAGAGGCTCCCAATCCTTGACAAGCTACACCAATCCATGGCAGGCCTGACTTGTCTTTACTCCATACAAACCCACCGTCCCAGGGAGCGTTTTTGGCAACTTTAGGTATTCCGTGATAAAAAATCCTTAATTCCAAATTACTTCCGACTTCAATATCCGAGGGAAGTTCGACAAAAAAAGAATCGTACAAACGCTCAATGTTACATGAAATTCCTTTAAACAAAACACGATCAATTGTAAGGTTTTCAAACAAATCTAATTGCATCCTGTTCGAGTTTTCGAGTACCGTAAATCGGATGTCATTAAATCCTTTAATTGTTTTCTGATCCGTGTCAACTTCTAGCGTAAGATGGTAATAAGTCACATCAAACCAACTACGATCAGGCGATAAAAAGCCTCTTAGAGTATCCTTTTGGCTAAAGTTTTGAGCGTAAGAGCACGAGTAAATTAAGGTAAGTAAAAGAATGAATCGATTCATAACTTAATGCTGTTGTTAAATAAAAAACATCTATAACTAATACGAAACTAAGAATTTAAAGCCGATCTAAAAAAAGCGATATACAAGGACATTTATGTGACCATTTATTTTCTGTTTAAGAAACTCACGAGAAAGCAAATTAATAATTCGAAATATGTTTGTAAATAGATTTTGCTACCCTTTCGGAAGCTCCCTCACCTCCGAGTAAAGTTCTGAGCTCTGCATACTGATGTAACATATGCGTCTTGTGAGCAGGTGATAGTATTTTTTTAAGCTCAGCAACCATATTTACAACAGTTAAATCGTCTTGAATTAATTCTTTAACAACTTCTTTGTCGCTAATTAAGTTAACCAGTGAAATGTATTTTATGGCTACCAGTAATTGGGCTATTTTAAAAGAAAACCAACTGGTTTGGTAACAAACAACTTGAGGTACGTTAAATAAAGCCGTTTCAAGCGTAGCTGTTCCAGAACTAACTAGTGCAGCATCAGCTTCATCAAACAGCTTATAGGTTTTGTTAAAAACTACACGAATATTTGAATGTTTTAAAAAGGAGTGGTAAAAATCTTTACCAAGTGCATCCACTCCAGCAATCACAAAATCACAGTTTGGAAATTGCTTCTCAACTTCAATCATTTTTAAGAGCATTTTATTGAGCTCTTGCTCCCTACTCCCAGGCAATAATGCAATCAGTGGTCTGCCCTCTTGTTTCCACTGATTAGCCTCAACCTTTAGTTCATTTTTGTAGTTAAAAACAGCGTCTAATAGTGGGTGACCTAAATACTCTACTTCATAATCAAATTGCTTGTAAAAATCTTTTTCAAATGGTAAAATAGTGTACAGTTTTGTAACGTACTTTTTAATATCGTATACCCTATTTTTTTTCCATGCCCAAACCTGCGGAGAAACATAATAATACACTGGAATATTATGTTGTTTTGCAAATTTAGCCACGCGCATATTGAATCCAGGATAATCCACTAAAATTAATAAATCGGGTTGAAATTCCAGCACATCTTTTTTGCAAAAAGCTAGGTTGTTCAAAATTATTCTCAAATTCATTACAACTTCCAAAAACCCCATAAAAGCAAGCTCTTTGTAATGTTTTACTAGTGTTGCTCCTTGAGCTTCCATCAAATCGCCACCCCAAGCACGTACCTCCATTTCAGAGTCTTCTTGTTTTAAAGAACGCATGAGGTTTGAGGCATGTAAATCTCCCGATGCCTCTCCTGAAATTATATAATATTTCATACGTTACTTTTTATACGTTGACAATACATGATGGTACAATAGTGAAATTTTAAATAAGTTCCGGTTTCTAATTTCATGTGTTTTCCTTTACAGCTTGCGCCTCAATTTCTAAGAGCAAATCAGGGTGTATTAAGTTAGAAACCTCAACTAATGTAGAAGCTGGCATTACAGTACCAAACAAATACGAGTGAACCTGAGCTACTTCCTCCCATTTTGAAATGTCTTTGATAAAAATACGAGTTCGAACCACATCAGCTAAACTAAAACCTGCCTCTTCGAGTGTAAACTCAATTTTTTTAATAATGTATTCGGTTTGTAGGGTGATGTCGCCAATACCAATAATTTTAGTTCCTTCTAAAGCTGATGTTCCAGAAACCTCTAGGGTGTTTCCAATTTGAACAGCTCTTGAGAAGCCAAAATCTTTTTCCAATTTTGTATTTGAACTCCAATTTGTACGCATTAAAATTCTATCATATTGTGATGAATAATATACCAAAATGCCAACACAAAGGTACTAAACATAATCCCTCTTCCCAGTTTGTCTTTTTTGTGTTTTAGTAAAAGATTCCTAAAAATCGGGAAATTAATGAAAATTGCAATGACTTGCATGGTAGATAATCTCAAAGGATTACTGTCTAAGACCAGTTCTAGCAAACTCATAATAAGAGCGTATGAAACCATCGGCACAAGAACCCCTAACAATAAACCTAAAAAAAAATTGTCTTTTAATTTATCCATTGTTCCATGTTTTTAATTGCTGAATTGAATCGTGAGCCGTAAGATCAAATTGGACTGGCACAATAGAAATATAGTTATTCTCCAAGGCCCATATGTCTGTATCATTTCCCTTATCAAAATTAACAAAGGAACCAAAAAGCCAGTAGTATATTTTTCCTAGTGGACTTGTTCTTTCTTCTATATCCTCTTGCCACTTTCCATCTGCTTGTCTGCAAATTTTAAAACCCTTCAGTTCTTCTTTTGGCAATTTAGGAATATTTACATTTAAACAAACACCACTGGGTAAACCATTCTTTAGTACCTGCTTGGCAATTTTCAGAACGAATTCTTCACTTTGCGAAAAATCTGCATCTTGAGAATGATCTAGTAAAGAAAAGCCAATAGATGGAATCCCTTTAATAGCTCCTTCTAGAGCTGCAGCCATTGTTCCAGAGTAAAGTACGTTAGTGGAAGAGTTGGAACCGTGGTTAATACCCGAAACACATAAATCGGGTTTACGAGTTAGAAGTTTGTTAAAAGCCAACTTCACACAATCTGCAGGAGTTCCTGAGCAAGCATATTCAATTTGGCTACCCGATTCAAGAACAACTCTTTCAACGTAAAGAGGAGCTTCTAGCGTAATCGCATGACTCATACCCGATTGTGGGCTATTAGGGGCAACAACAACAACATCCCCAATTGTTTTCATTAAGCGTATAAGTGTTCTAATTCCAGGCGCCGTAACACCGTCATCGTTCACTACTAAAATTAAAGGTCTTTCTGTATTCATAGTTTGCTATAATAGTTTTACAAAACTATTGTTTTCATTTTAATCACAATCCTTACATTTGTAAAAACTATTTTAAAATTATGATTATTCTATTCATTGCATTTATGCTCATTGGTTGGGCGGTTCAGTCAAAACTAAAATCTAAGTTTAAACAATACGGTGCCATCGCTATTTCATCTGGCATGAGTGGTAAGGATGTAGCAGAAAAGATGTTAGCCGATCATGGCATAACTAAAGTACGTGTAATCAGTACTCCTGGAAAACTTACAGACCATTACAATCCTAAAGATATGACTATAAATCTTAGTGCAGAGGTTTATGATGGGAGGAGTATTTCTTCTGCTGCAGTAGCTGCGCATGAATGTGGTCATGCTGTTCAGCATGCTACAGCATACAAATGGCTGCAAATGCGTTCGCAAATGGTGCCTGTGGTAAGTATAAGTTCTAAAATGTTAAACTTTATTTTTCTAGCCGGAATGTTCGGAATGGGGATTTTACATATGTTTACTATGGATATGGTCATTATTGCCGTTATTTTCTTCCAAGGTATGATTACCCTTTTTAGTGTAATTACCCTTCCGGTTGAATACGATGCTTCTTACAGAGCCATGAATTGGCTAGAGCATGCTGGAGTTGTTAATACACAAGAACTAGACGGAGCAAATGATGCCTTAAAATGGGCTGCACGTACCTATTTGGTTTCTGCAATAGCAGCGGTTACTTACCTTGCTTATTACGTTTTGATGTTTATGGGAAATAGAGATTAAATTTACATGCCTTTACGACAATGGTTTATTCCATTACTCAATTAAAACTACATTGCCTTTTAATTTGCGGAGCGCTCCTGTGGGGTCTATCAAATTTATTGTGTAAGCGTAAACTCCAGATAGCACATTAACACCTTTGTGAGTTCCATCCCATGGACGTTCAATGTCATCTGTTACATAAATGGCTTTACCCCACTTATCAAATATCTTCATTTCAAAGCCCTGAACTCTTGTATTGTGTAGGCCAAAATAATCGTTCATATTGTTGCGATCAAAAGGTGTAAATGCATTGGGCAAAAAATAGTCATTAGACTGAACTACAAAATCCTGAACAGTAGAATCTCTACATCCAATATCATTTTCTACAAATAATTGAATCGTATAGGTATCCAAATCGCCGTAAGAATGGTATATCATGCTGGAATTGTCCTCAAGATAAAAGTCGTCGCCAAAAGACCAGTTGCTTGAGGTTTGTCCCATCGAATTGTTTTTAAATATTACGCTACCTAAATCACTAAAAACATCTTTTGCCTTAACACTAAACTTGGCATTAGGAGTGGGTAGTGTAAAATAGACCGCTTCACCAGTTACTTTACCGACACATAAATTAGATCCATAAATAGTGGAAATAGTATAGACACCTTCCTCAGTAATTGGAATCTCAAATTCATTTTCTGCTGCATAATGGTAAAATTTACTGTCCCCATTAGATAGTTCAATAGAAAAGGGGCCTTTACCTGTAGCTGAGATCATTGCATCAACAGTAAAAGGAACACCTCTACAAGTACTGTCTTCGCCGCTTAAAATTGCAGTTACAAGTGGATTAATGGCAATGCTTATGCTGTCTGCAACACTGCATATATTTTGGCTAACTTTTAGCCAATACAATCCCGTATTAGAAACTAAAAATGTAGAATCGGTAGAACCGTCTTGCCATACATAAGTATCACTGTTAAGGGTAGGATTAAGTAACCTATTTTCGCCATAACATAAAGTGGTATCGCTGCCCAAATCAATCTCTAAATTAATAACCTCTATACGAATACTGTCTGCAACACTGCATATATTTTGGCTAACTTCTAGCCAATACAATCCCGCATTAGAAACTAAAAATGTAGAAGCGGTTGAAGCGTCTTGCCATAAATAGGTTGCATTCCTATTACTTGCATCTAAAACTAAACTTTCGTCATTACATAAAGTGGTATCGTTTCCTAAGTTTACATCTAAATTAATAACATCTATAATAATACTGTCTGCAACACTGCATATATTTTGGGTAACTTCTAGCCAGTACATGCCCGCATTTGAAACTAGAAATGTAGAATCGGTAGAACCGTCTTGCCATACACAAGTAACACTGTCAATCGAAGGATCAAGTAAAATAGTAGCGTCATTACATAAAGTGGTATCCCTACCTAAATCAAACTCTAAATTAATTACATCTATAAAAATACTGTCTGCAATACTGCACACATTTTGGGTAACTTCTACAAAATACAAACCCGGAGCACCTACTTTTATTGATTCAGAGGTAGACATGTCTTGCCATAAATAGGTAGCATTCCTATTGCTTGCATTTAGAACTAGACTATCGCCATCGCATAATATAGTATCATTACCAATGTTTAACGCAAGGGAATCGGGAGCAGTTATAGTAACCAATAGATCAGATGGATAGCTAAAATTACCACGTACATCTATAGCAGTAACCAAATAATCTCCAGGTGCAGAAAACTGATGCAAAGGGCTTGTTAAATTAGATGAATTTTCAGCTCCAGTAGCTGTATCTCCAAAATCCCAAAATACAGAATCAACGTCACCGCTAATATAAAAAGAGGTAGAATCTCCAAAACAAAAAGCTGAGCTGCTTATATTAAAAGAGAAATCATACAGGGCGTTAAAAAAAGAAGGCAAACCAATTCCTGAAGTATGCCCCTCGGCTAACTGAAGAGAATTTTGATTAAAATGGCACAGGGCTCCCAGTAAATTCGGATGATCGATACTGGAAACATACTCACTATTTTTAGTTACCGTGTAAATTTTTTGATCAGGACCCAATTGCAAAGCCCCAAACTGGTTATAATTAGCCACATTATTAATTAAAAACTTTGAATTTAAAATCGCTGTATTTGTTCCGGCTGATAAGTCGAATTGAAAATAACCGTCAAGAGACGAAACATACAATACATTACTATTGGTTGAAAAAGCAATTCCGTAAGGTTTATTTGTACCAGCAACCTCCATTTTAAACGATAGTTCACCTGTATGAGTATCAAAATCAAACAAGTCAAAAGAGTTAGCAGAATAATTAGCCGCACAAATTTTAGTCCCATTAGGTGAAGCAACTAAATAACCAATAGAATTGTATCCTGCTGTATCGATAGGAGATTGTATGGGAGTGGAGTTTACACCCGAGTTCGTTACTAAATAACTAAAATAGCTACCAGACGAATATTGCGGTGCTACAATCCAAAAGTCGTTACCGTTGCTATGAAGTATTGCTGTTACTTTTTCGGAAGCGTCTGAAAAAAGTTCTATGTTTTTCATATTTGTAACCGCTCCTAAACCATCGTTTAAGCTGATGTCAATTTCAGAATAACAGAGTTTTCCTTGATTTCTGCTTGTTCCTCCAACGGTAAAAACATAATAAACAATCGCAGAATTAGGTTTTTTTAAAATAATGGATGATTGTGTAGCAGAGCTGTCCCCTAATAAATTAGTACCATTTACCATTGGGCTGTGGCTTTTATTATACACCGTTGTTCCATCTGTGTAAAATAATAAATCACCATTTTCGTCGGATATTGAAGCACAACCTTCCTCAGTATTTAATTGTCCATCACTAATAGGAACTGGCGAACCACTGTTAAAATCTATTCCTGCTCCATGACCAAAGTACCATACATAACCCTGATTTTGAGCCACCACCAAATTACAAATTAAAACTAATATATATTTATATTTTTTCATGTTTAAAGCTACTAAATTGCTTACAAACAATAAAATATCTAGTTAATTAGTTTAAATAATGTGTGTGTTCAACAAAAATTGAGCTTAAAAAAATTAAAGATTGTAAGTAAGGCTTCAGAAAATAGAAAATGAAGTGTCCCCTTAAGAGAGTATTCATAAAGTACAGGAAAACTTGAAAGCTATATTTTACAAAGTAAAACTTGACAATTTTGTTATATTTGCTTCGAGCAATTCACAGGATCCAAAAGAAAGAAAATGAAAATAAAATTTATTGTAACTCTATTTATAAGCATTGTAGTTTGTAAAAACGTCTGTGCGCAAGAAAAATTAATTCAATTAGAAGATATTTGGGCCAGCAGAACCTTTTCTCCAGAATGGGTTTGGGGCATAAACTCTATGAACGATGGTGTACACTATTCCTCTTTAAATTACGGTGATGAAAATGTGTACGTAACCCAATATTCCTACGAAACAGGAGACTCCGTAGCCACAATTGTAGATTCCAAAAACTTGGAAGACCTTTCTTTTGATGCGTACCAATTTTCTGCCAATGAAGAAAAAGTATTGCTTCCAACAGAAACAGAATCTATTTACAGACACTCTACGCGTTCTAAATTTTATATATACGACAGAGCTACAAAAACAACTTCATCTTTATCTAGCGATAAACAAAGGCTTGCTCAATTCTCGCCAGATGCTACTAAGGTTGCTTTTGTAAAAGCCAATAATATCTTTATAAAAGATTTAAATACAGACATCGAAACTCAAATAACGACAGATGGAGCGGTAAACAAAATAATAAATGGAGCTACTGACTGGGTTTACGAAGAGGAATTTGCTTTTGACAACGGTTTTCAATGGAATTCTAATGGAACCAAAATTGCATTCTACCGATTTAACGAAGAGGCTGTTCCTGAATTCAGCATGGATGTATTTACTAATTTGTACCCGAGTCAAACTCAATTTAAGTACCCTAAAGCTGGAGAGGCAAACTCTAGCGTAGAAATTTACATATACGACACCAATACCAAAACAACCGTTGAAGCGGCAATAGAAGTAGATGAAGAATTTTACATACCACGTATAAAATGGACTAAGGATGAAAATATTCTTTCGGTTCAGCGAATGAACCGTCATCAAAACAACCTAGATTTTTTATTGGTTGATGCTAAAGATGGTTCTGCAAATATCATTTTTACCGAAACAGACGAAGCCTACATCGACGTAACCGATAACTTAACTTTTTTAAACGACGGGGCTCACTTTGTTTGGACCAGTGAAAAATCGGGTTACAACCACATATACCTCTACAATTTAAAAGGAAAACAAGTTCGGAAAATAACCAAAGGATCGTACGATGTAACCGACTTTTATGGGATAGACGAAACAACAAATACCGTTTACTTTGCCTCTGCAGAACGCAGCGCCATGCAACGTGATGTGTATGCGGTGCAATTAAATGGCAAAAAGAAACGCGTTTTAACCAATAAAACCGGAACCAACGCTGCAACTTTTAGTACCAGTTACCAATACTTTATCAACGAGCACTCTAATGCAAACACGCCTTATTTCTTTAGCTTGTTTGATGCCCAAGGAAACGAGGTGCGAACGTTAAAAGACAACGCCGATTTAAACAAGACGCTTTCGGAATTCGCTTTAAGCAAAAAAGAGTTTTTTGATTTTACAACAACCGAAGGTGTAAACTTAAACGGTTGGATGATGAAACCACACGATTTTGATGCAACTAAAGAATACCCTGTATTTATGTATTTGTATGGCGGACCAGGTTCGCAACAAGTAACCGATGCTTGGGGTGGATCTAATTTCCTTTGGTTCCAAATGCTAAGCCAACAAGGCTATATAGTTGCTTGTGTAGACAACCGTGGAACGGGTGCGCGTGGAGCCGATTTTAAAAAATGTACCTACCAACAATTGGGTAAATTAGAAACCGTAGATCAAATTGAAGCCAACAGGTATTTAGCAAGCCTCCCTTACATTGACGGAGCTAGAATTGGAATTTTTGGATGGAGCTATGGAGGTTATATGTCTTCGCTCTGTTTACTTAAAGGAGCCGACGATTTTAAAATGGCCATTGCAGTTGCACCGGTAACCAACTGGCGTTATTACGATTCTATTTACACAGAAAGATACATGAGAACTCCTCAAGAAAATGCTGCTGGCTACGACGATAATTCGCCAATAAACCACGTGAGTAAACTTAAAGGTAAATATCTATTGGTACATGGATCTGCAGATGACAATGTGCATTACCAAAACACCATGGAAATGACCAATGCCCTGGTAAATGCAAACAAAGACTTTGATATGTTTATTTACCCAAACAAGAATCATGGCATTTATGGAGGATACACCAGACTGCATCTATTCAGAAAAATGACCAATTTTATAAAGGAAAACTTGTAGTTGCTATTTTTTTCCTATTTTCGAACATCTAAAAAAAACCAAAATGACAAAAGACAACGAATTATTCGGACATCCTAAAGGACTCTTTGTTCTTTTCTTCACAGAAATGTGGGAAAGATTCTCGTACTACGGAATGAGAGCCATTTTGGTT
>Ga0209533_1001101_pt1 | contig 25576 bp, 31 predicted proteins | sample COG_04_FD_184748 | JGI IMG/M metagenome (GOLD analysis project Ga0209533, IMG submission 184748) | Pelagic Microbial community sample from North Sea - COGITO 998_met_04 (SPAdes) (version 2) | ecosystem: Environmental > Aquatic > Marine > Neritic zone/Coastal water | place: Helgoland, sampling...
CGTACCACTTCCACAGGCCCAGGAGGTCAGTCGGTGAATACGACCTATTCAGCCATCAAATTACACCACGAACCAACGGGAATGATTGTAAGCTGTCAAGATCAAAAATCATCTCATAAAAATTTAGAAAAAGCACTGAAAGTATTAAGATCGCGTTTGTATGAAATGGAATTGGCTAAAAAACAAGCCGCAGATTCTGAAAAACGAATGAGCATGGTGTCTTCAGGAGATCGAAGTGCTAAAATTAGAACTTACAACTATCCACAGGGTCGTGTTACAGAACACCGTATTGGATTGACATTGTATGACTTGTCAAACATTATTAACGGCGATATCCAGAAAATAATCAGCGAACTCATGATGGCTGAAAACACCGAAAAACTCAAAGCAGATACTAGCGCAATCTAATTGTATATGACGACTCAAGCACTTGTTTCTGAAATCAAAAAAAAGCAATCCTTTCTTTGTATTGGATTGGACGTCGATCTGACTAAAATACCGTCTCATTTATTAGAATTAGAAGACCCTATTTTTGAGTTTAACAAAGCAATTATCGATGCCACCCATCACTTGTGCGTGGCTTATAAACCAAATACTGCCTTTTATGAAGCCTATGGCTTAAAAGGCTGGAAGTCGCTTCAAAAAACGATCACTTATCTGAACACAAATTACCCTGAAATTTTCACCATTGCCGATGCCAAACGGGGCGATATTGGAAATACAAGTACCATGTATGCCAAGGCCTTTTTTGAAGATTTAGCATTTGACAGTGTCACGGTTGCCCCTTATATGGGTAAAGATTCTATCGAACCTTTTTTAGAATTTCAAGATAAGCATACAATTATGCTAGCTTTAACCTCCAATGCGGGCGCTTTTGATTTTCAAACACTGACAACAGATGGAAAGCCACTTTATCAGTCGGTGCTAGAAACATCCAAAGGCTGGAAAAATTCTCAAAACTTAATGTATGTCGTTGGGGCGACCAAAGCGTCTTATTTTGCTGAAATCAGAAAGATCGTTCCCAATAGTTTCTTATTAGTACCAGGCGTTGGTGCGCAGGGCGGTAGTTTGGCTGAGGTCTGCAAATACGGAATGAATTCTGACATTGGACTTTTGGTAAACTCTTCCAGAGGGATTATTTATGCATCTTCAGATCTCGATTTTGCACCGCAAGCAGCCCAAAAAGCGAAAACCCTACAATTGGAAATGGCAGCCTTAATGCCTAAAAATTAAGTACAGACATTCTTAAATAGTCAGCATCCAGTTTTTCTGAAGTTTCTTGAATTTTTTTAATTCTCTATTCAGAATGGACATAAACTCACGTCCATCGCTATTGCATTTTTCCAAACGACCGCAGTTGATAAACAATCGGTTGGTGAGCCATTTTAAAGTTTCGGCATGCTTTTGTTTCTGTTCTGAAAACGGTTCCTGTGAAGCTTTCATAATCTCAGGAGCCAAGGAATCCGATTGACGAATCATATCTCCTGAAAAATAGATATTGGTGTCTTCGTGTCCGTTGGATTTCAAAACAGAAAGATCGGCTCTCAAATAATCTGAAATCATTTTGGAAAGCGATCCTATTTCAACTGCTTTTTTATAAAAATCAGCATGCAATTCTGATGAACTTTGAAACGTCATAATTAAAATAATAATTACCTCAAAATTAGAGCAAAAAAGGCGAGTCTGCATTTAATATTTAAAGTAATATGTGTTTATTTATTTAATTTTTAATATTTTTATCATAAATACTTTAAATATGAAGTTAGATGCTATACATTCTAAAATTTTGGAACAACTGCAGCGCAATGCACGCGTCTCCAATACGGCCATCGCCAACCAAGTTGGAATATCGTCCCCTGCGGTTACAGAACGTATCAAAAAACTGGAAGACGCAGGTATTATAGATGGGTATTATGCCAAAGTTTCACATTTTGAGTTGGGCTACGATTTCAGAGCTTTGATTACCGTTCGAGCATTTATGGGCAGACTGCAACCTTTTTTACACAAAGTGAAAACTTTGGACGAAGTCATCAACTGTTACCGCATCACAGGAAATGAAAATATTGTGATGGAAGTGGTGCTTCAAAACCAACGCCACCTCGAGAAATTGATTGACCAACTGATCACCTACGGAGAGACTAAAACTCAAATTATTCTTTCAAATGTGGTGTCAAATCGTCCCATATTAAAAAAGTAATTGTATTTTTATATACCTAAACAAACAATAAAAGATACCCAGATGAAAACGAACTCTATTTTTTATAGCGCATTAGCACTCTTAATTTTTGTGGGGTGTCAATCTCAAAAACGTCCTCTAAAAGCACAGTCAGAATTTCAAACGGAACAAAATAGTTTTTTTAAAGACGCCTCTAAATCTCCCTTAAAATCCAAGGATTTAAAGGCATTTGAAGGCCTTGTTTTTTTTCCTATCGATTCTGTGTTTGTTGTAGAAGCACAGCTGACACGTACCCCAAACACCTCCTTTTTTGATATGAAAACCACCACTAAACGAGTGACTAAAGAACGTGTTTATGGAGTTTTGTCGTTCACTATTAATAAGGAGTCTTATAAATTAAATGTGTATCAAGGCGCGCCAGACCCAGATGATGAGGTGGAGTCGGACTATTTATTCCTTCCTTTTTTGGATGACACAAACGGAACGGAAACTTATGGAGGCGGACGCTATATTGATTTAAGTATTCCTGAGGGTGATAAGATGACGATTGATTTTAATAAATCCTACAATCCTTACTGTGCGTATAATGAGAAATATTCCTGCCCAATTGTGCCGAGAGAAAATTACCTTCCTCTAAAAATTAATGCAGGTGTCAAACGCTTTAAAGATCATTAAAAACTTTTGGAGATAAAAAGCCCTAAAAATACGGCTGCCAATCCAAGTCCAATAGAACCTAAGGTATAGATGAAAAAGCTGGTAAAATCACCTTCTTTTAGAAATACTTGATTCTCATAAGCAAAGGCTGAAAAGGTGGTGAAGCCACCACAAAACCCTGTGATTAAAAGCAAGGTTTGATTTTCGGAGAGACTGCTATTTTTTAAAGCAACACCCATCAAAATTCCGATAAGCAGACTGCCCAATACGTTTACAGAAAAAGTGCCCCATGGAAACCCTGAAGCGGAAGTCTTTAAAAATTTTCCAACCAGATATCGCAGTGCACTTCCAACCCCGCCGCCTATAAAGACTAATAAAACTTGTTTCATGTGTTTTTATTTATTGTTTTTTAACGGTCACACTTCGACTGCGCTCAGTGCAAGAATGTTACATCCATTTAATCATTTTCTTGGGTATCAAGATTAAGTGATGGATGGTTCATTTATTTATACTTTTCGCTAAATTAAAAATAGATTTCTTAGTAACAACAAAAAATGATTTTTATTAGTTAATGAAAATACATTATATTCGTGGATATTTGAATTATCTCTCAAAAAAACTATTAAACTTAAATTTAAAAAACATGAAACTACTATCTAAAATCGCATTGGGCTCGATTGTTTTAGCTCAATTTTTTTGGTCTTGCAAAACTGAGAACAACTCAGAAGCTATGGATTCCAACTTCATTACGCTAAGTGCTGAAGAAAATTTCCCAGTTATGGTCGAGCAATTTGCAGACCTGAAAGTATTACGTTATCAAATCCCAGGATGGGAAAATTTAACTTTGAAAGAACAAAAACTTGTTTACTATTTAACCAAAGCAGGTTTGTCAGGTCGTGACATTATGTGGGATCAAAATTACCGACATAATTTAACCATTCGTACCGCCCTCGAAAGGGTATACACCAATTTTAAGGGGGATAAAACCACTGCAGATTGGAAGGCTTTTGAAGTCTATTTGAAACGCGTTTGGTTCAGTAACGGAATTCATCACCATTACAGCAATGCAAAAATGAAACCTGATTTTTCTTCGGAATATCTAACGTCTATTTTAGCTGCTTCAAATACAGTTTTAAAAGGCGAAGCTTTTGAAGTGATTTTTAATGATGTAGATGCTAAGAAAGTAAATCAAGCTAAAGGCGTGGACAATGTTGCAGCTTCTGCTGTTAACTTTTATGGACCTGGTGTAACGAATGCAGATGTAGAATCGTTTTATTCTAAAATCAAATCTCCAAATCCTAAAAAACCGTTGTCTCATGGTTTAAATTCACAACTCGTAAAAGTCAATGGAGAATTGCAAGAACGTGTGTATAAATCAGGTGGCTTGTATGGCGCAGCGATTGATGAAATCGTAAAGTGGTTAGAATTAGCTAAAGGAGTTGCTGAGAATCAAGCCCAAGGGGATGCTTTAGGATTGCTTATAAAATATTATAATACAGGAGATTTACAAACATGGGACGATTATAATGTTGCATGGACTGCCGCAACAGAAGGGAATATCGACTATATCAATAGTTTTATTGAAGTTTATAACGACCCATTAGGGTATAGAGGTTCGTACGAAACAATTGTTCAAATTAAAGATTTTGACATGTCTGCCAAAATGGAAGTCTTGTCTAAAAACGCACAATGGTTTGAGGACAATTCGCCTTTATTTCCAGAACATAAAAAGAAAAACGTTGTAGGCGTGAGTTATAAAACCGTCAACGTTGCCGGAGAAGCAGGAGATGCGTCACCAACCACTCCAATTGGTGTGAACCTTCCAAATGCGAACTGGATTCGTGCTGAGGTTGGAAGCAAGTCCGTTTCTTTAGGAAACATTACAAATGCGTATAACAATTCTGGAAGTTCAGGAAGACTTAAGGAATTTGTACATGACGATGAAGAATATGAACTTGAGAAAAAATACGGTCAACTAGGCGATAAGTTACACACGGCACTTCACGAAGTTGTAGGACATGCCTCTGGACAATTAAACCCAGGCGTTGGTGAAACCAAAGAAACGTTGAAAAACTATGCGTCTACTTTAGAAGAAGGACGTGCTGATTTAGTAGGTCTTTATTACTTATACAATCCAAAACTACAAGAATTAGGGTTGGTAAAAGATTGGAAAGCTGTTGGAATGGCGGCTTTTGATGGCTATATCAGAAATGGTTTAATGACTCAATTGATTCGGTTGAACTTAGGAGATGACGTTGAAGAAGCGCACATGAGAAACCGTCAGTGGGTGAGTGCTTGGGCGTATGAAAAAGGACTGAAAGACAATGTGATTGAAAAAGTAACTCGTGATGGGAAGACCTATTTCAATATCAATGATTATGAAAAGCTACACGCTTTATTCGGACAGTTATTGCGTGAAACGCAGCGTATCAAATCTGAAGGCGATTTTGCAGCAGTGCAAGACCTGGTAGAAGGTTATGGCGTGAAAGTGGACCAAGTGATCCATGCAGAAGTTTTAGAGCGTAACAAACAATTTAAGTCTGCGGCTTATGGTGGTTTTGTGAATCCAGTATTGGTGCCACAAACGGATGCCGATGGCGAAATTACTTCAATTGAGGTAAAGTATGTAGAGAGTTTTGTAGGTCAGATGTTGTATTACTCTGAGAACTACGGCTTTTTGCCAGAAGTTAACTAAGAAAATTTAATTCAATACTATTGAAAAGTCACTTATCTAAAAAGGTAAGTGGCTTTTTTTAGTAGCCTAAAATAAATTTGATAGCAGCGATGCCCGCGATAAAACCAACAAAAGCCAACAATACCCACAAACTTCCTTTGTAATATTTTTGATGAAGGTTAAAATCCTTGCGGTAGGCATAGATAATTACACCCATAAAAACAATGGCAAATAGGATTCCGAAAGTAAGTTGTCCTTGACTGAACATAATTGTGTATTTTTAGGCTTATAAATCGAGTCAAATTTATAAAAAAAATATAAGAACCACAGCATGTTTGCGCCCTCTTCTTTGAGGCGCTAAAATGTATAAAAATTAAATAGATGAAATCTAAAATAAAAGCAGTCCAAGAATTTCACGAAGCCTTCAAAATTGGCTATAGAACTTCTCTCAAAGCCGATTTAGGCAGTGCGAAAAACACCCTTCGTTTTGACTTAATGAAAGAAGAAAATGAAGAATATTTAGAAGCCGCCAATAACAACGATATGGTCGAAGTGGCTGATGCCTTAGGAGATATGCTTTATATTCTTTGTGGGACGATTATTGAGCATGGAATGCAGCACAAAATAGAAGCTGTTTTTGAGGAAATTCAGCGCAGCAATATGAGCAAATTAGGCGAGGATGGCCAACCTATTTACCGCGAAGACGGAAAAGTACTGAAAGGTCCTCACTACTTTAAGCCCAATATTCAAAAAATTTTAGAGTCTTAAAATTTATACGTTTACAGTCCAGCCAAATAAATCTTCCGCTTTATTTGTTTGAATGTCCATGATGCGTTTTTTTAATTTCAACGCCACTGGGTTTTCAAGTTCTGGCAAGTCGTAATCGGTATCTTTAAATCCAAAAGTCGCAATTGGAGAAATAACAGCCGCAGTTCCTGCGCCAAACATTTCTTTTAAACTGCCATTTTTAGAGGCTTCGACAATTTCGGTGACAGTGAATTTTCGGACTTCAACCTTGATGCCTTCGTCTTTGGCAATGTCAAGAATACTTTTTCTTGTGATACCATCTAAAATTCGATCACTCGTTGGTCCTGTGATGAGCGTGTCATTTATTCGAACAAAAATGTTCATTGCGCCCGCTTCTTCAATATATTCATGCGTATTGTCATCCGTCCAAATCACTTGGTGATAGCCTTTTTCAATCGCTAATTGTGTGGGGTAAAACTGCCCAGCATAATTACCACCTGCCTTGGCATATCCAACGCCGCCATTCGCAGAACGCGAGTATTTTTGTTCAATAAGCACTTTTACTTTTCCTGCAAAATAAGCGCCCGAAGGGGCTGTGCAAATCATAAATTTATAAGCATCTGCTGGAGAGGCATGAAAGCCTTCGCCTGTCGCAAAAATGATCGGTCTGATGTATAGTGAGCTTCCGTCTTGTGTAGGAATCCATTGTTCGTCCACTTTAAGCAATGCTTTTAAGCCTTCCATAAATACCGCTTCTGGTAATTCGGGAATTGACAAGCGTTTGGCAGAAATATTAAAACGTTTAAAGTTTTCGTCTGGACGAAATAACCAAGTCTTCTTATCCGCATCTTTATAAGCTTTCATCCCCTCAAAAATAGATTGTCCATAATGGAAAATCTTTGCAGAAGGCATTAATGAAATAGGCTGAAAAGGTACGATTTCAGGAGAACCCCAGGCACCATTTTTATAATCACAGACCAACATGTGGTCAGAAAAAACGGTTCCAAATCCAAGATTTTTAAAATCAATGCTATCGATTTTTGAGGCTGCTGTAGGAGTTACTTTGATTGTATTCATTTGTTGGCTTTAAACATTTCGTGCCTACAAATTTACAGAAATAAATGTTTCGACAATATCATTCTTTCAAAAGTTCTTATATTTCTATTATACGCTGTTAAATTCACCATTTTACTATTCAAAAATGTATGATTATAAAAATTTTAAATAAATACATTGTATAGCTATGTATTTTGTTATACATTTGCAGTATGAATGAAACTTTTGTAAACAAATGGAAATCACAAGTAAAGAAAGGAACACTAACGTTCGTTGTCTTGAACGTACTTCGAGAAAATAAATTCTACGGATATGAATTCATAGAAGAAATTAAGAAGCTCACAGAAATTGAAATTGCAGAAGGAACTTTTTACCCGTTAATGAACCGGTTAAAAAAAGAAGAGCTTGTTTCTTCTGAATGGGTCGAGCAAGAATCGGGTATACCTAGAAAGTATTATGTACTGACCGAAACAGGTAAGGAGACTTTAATACAAATGCAATCTTATTGGGAAGATCTTTCTAAATCAATTAAAAAAATATCCAAATGAAAATAAAGGAAATAGAGTTTAAAGAAACCGCATCTAAACGTATATACAACAGTTATATCAAACGAGTTAGAAAAGTAATAAAATCATTACCACACCAAGACCAAATTGAAGTCCTACTAGAATTTAATAGTCATATATACGAAGGCTTACAGCGTCAAAAAAGTGAAACAGAAATTGATAATTTATTGGATGTTTTAGACAAGTTAGGTATTCCAGAAGAGGTGTTGAAACCTTTAGTTGCAGATAAAAAATTGGAACAAGCCACCAAGACCTTTAACCCGTTACATATTATAAAAGCATTAATGCTAAATATAACAAATGGCATATCATACTTGATTTTCTTCTTCCTATACTTATTCCTCTTTGGATTTGTATATCTAATATTTGCCAAACTTGTGAACCCTAACGAAGTTGGATTGTTTTTTCAAAATGGTTCATTTGTTGTTATAGGTAAATTAAGTTCTGAAATTAGAAGTATTGCTGTATTTACAGAAGTTTTAGGGAATTGGTTTATTCCAGTTATGCTGTTATCCATAATAGTATTCTACTTTATGATAACTTATTTATTAAAGTTAAAACGAATCCTAAATAAAAAATAAAAATTATGAAAAATGTAACAACAACCCTATTAATGCTTTTTGCGAGTATTAGTTTTGCACAATCATTTAATAGTCAAAAATTGGATAGCTTATTTTTGCTATTAGAAAAAAATAATAAATATATGGGGAGTATTGCCATCTCTCAAAACCAAAAAACAATCTATAAAAATGCAATTGGCTTTGTAGATGTAGAAAATGGAATTAAAGCAACGACTACTTCAAAGTACCGCATAGGTTCAATCTCTAAAATGTTTACAGCTTCTTTGATTTTTAAGACCATTGAAAGTGAAAAACTGGCACTAGACCAAACCATAAATACATTTTTTCCAAACATCAAAAACGCCAATATTATAACTATCGAAAACCTACTCAATCACAGTAGTGGAATACATGATTTTACTAGAGATGAAAATTATTTGCAATGGAACACTTTATTTCAATCAAAAGAGAAATTGTTTGAACACATTGAAAGTGGAGAAAGTACCTTTAAACCAAATGAAAAAAGTGAATACAGCAATTCAAATTATTTGCTTTTGACTTTTATTTTAGAAGAGATACATAATATGCCGTTCCCGGAAATTCTAAAAACAAATATCGTTCAACCCTTAAAGCTCAAAAACACTTATTACGGAGGTAAAACAAATACAGAGGAAAACGAAAGTTATTCATACAAATATTTAAAAACTTGGGAAAAAGAATCTGAAACAGATATGTCAATTCCTCAGGGAGCAGGCGCCATTATATCCAATCCGACGGATTTAAATATATTTGTAGAACAATTGTTTTTAGGTAAAATAGTTTCTGAAAAAAGTTTAAAATTAATGGAGACCATAAAAAACGGTTACGGAATGGGCTTATTCCAGTTTCCATATAATGATAAAATAAGTTTTGGACACACTGGTAGTATTGATGGGTTTCAATCTGTTACAAGCTATTTTTCTGAAGATAAGTTGGCTATTAGTTTAACATCGAATGGCATCAATTACACACAAAATAATATTTTGTTAGCAGCACTAGCAACCTATTTCAACGAGCCTTATAAACTACCAACATTTAACAAAATTGAATTAACTACTGAAGATTTAGACCAATTTTTAGGCATTTATTCAAGCGAAGAAATTCCTCCAAAAATTACAATCTCTAAAAAAGATAATATACTATTTGCCCAAGCGACAGGACAAGGGGCTTTTCCATTAGAACCAACAGCCCAAAATGTATTTACCTTTGACCCAGCTGGAGTTAAGATTGAATTTATTCCCTCTGAAAAAACATTGACTTTATACCAAGGAGGTGGAGAATTTCATTTTAAAGCAGAGTAAATAATAACGACTTCGACAATATCATTCTTTCAAAAGTTCTTATATTTATGCGGAGTGTACAATTAAGACCAACAAAATTTGAATTATTATTTAGGAGCATATCAATTATTAAAACTTAAGCCATTAAACTTTGGAGCGTTTAAAGGGCAAAAGATTTTGACAGGTAGCAGATGTTTAAATGAATCTTACTTTGATGCTTGGGCTCTTTCTTGGACTGAAGACGCTGAAGATGGAAAGGATAAATTATCGGAACCTGAAAGAGAATTTAATATCACAAAAACTGAGATTAAGGAGATTCAAAAATGGGCAGATAAAAAATTTAATGAAAAGCATTTAGGTTGGATAAATACATTCAATGATTTTGAGACAATTATTGAGTATAAAAATAAATTTTTCAAATCCGCTACTGATTTTAAAGCAATAGGAATTTACTTTCCTGAAACTGCAATACAAGGTTTTATCAACGAATTCGAACCCCAAACTGATAATACGGGAGGAATTGGAATTTTAGATACTTTAAAAACTCAAACCCCTGAAAACATGTATAATGAAGAATTTATGGGTTATGATTTAATTGGAATGGAATTTAGCGGAGATTATCATTCATTTCATTGTTATGGTAACTCTAATGAAATAATTAAAAAGTTTGGATTAAAACTAAATGAAAGTGGTTTAATAACTGAATTTGAAAACAAACAAGAGGTTTTATCATATGCTAACAATCCCGAAAATGGATTTCCACCTGTTCCATGGTATTTAGTAAAAGTTAAAAGCTTTGAAGTGTAAAAAAACATGCTACATCGTATGTCAAAACATAACACAATTATGGAGGTATAAGTTATTCGCTATGTATCAATTAGAAATACATCTATGAACAATAAACGAAAAATAGTCAAACGAACATTCTTAGTTCTGATCGTTTTAGGACTTCTTTTTTTGCACTTTTATGTTCCAAGGGTGATCACTGAAATTAAAAATCCAATTGTCGAATTTGTTAGAGGAAAACATCATATAACAGCAAGTCCGAGTTTTGGCAACAATAAATCAAAAGGAAAATACATAAATTTCAAATCATTTGACAATGTAGAATTATCGAGTTATTTAATGTATTCAAATTTAGATACTGTCAAAGGAACACTCATTTTATTGCATGGCATCAGATCTAACAAGGAACACTTTATAGCCTTAAGCAATAAATTGTCAAAACTTGGTTATAATTCAGTTGCTTTAGACTCTAGAGCTCATGGAGAAAGTAATGGAATTCATTGCACATTTGGAGTCAAAGAAAAAAAAGATGTCTTCGAGTTAATTAATATTTTATCTAAGCAAGAAAACATCACGGATAATATTGGTATTTGGGGGCAATCGTTGGGAGGTGCGATTGGTTTACAGGCATTAGGAAGTGATAAGCGCATTAAATTTGGAATCATTGAAAGTACATTTTCGGACTTTAAAACAATCACAAATGACTATTTTAATTTCCACTTAGGGTTTAATATCAAACCGCTCACAAATTATTTAATTTATAGGTCTGGAAAAATAGCTGAATTTGATCCAATAGAAGCGAGCCCTGTCAAATATTGTAAAAAAATTGAACAACCCATTTTGATCGTTCAAGGAAACATGGACAAAAGAATTAATATTAAATATGCTAAGGCTAACTTCTTAGAAATTCCAAGTTTAGAAAAGGAATTTATAGAAATTGAAAATGCAAACCACTTAAATGTTTGGGAAGTTGGCGGAAATGAGTATTTTGAACGCATTATTAAATTTATAGAAAAAAATACTGCTGTGAACAAAGAATGAGAATTGCTAAAGCAAAACGGTGGCGATTTAATACTCATAATCAATATTTTAAAACCCCTTAATAATCTATCAAGGTAAAATGACAAAAATTGAAATAGAAAATTGCTTTGTAAAAACCTTTATTCGAAAAGATAAAAGAGAAAGAAGTTTATGGTCGTTACAACACAAAAAAAAGCGTGTTGAATTTATAAACAGATTTAACCACCGTTGGAATGAAATGATTTCAGAAAAAGAGTTAACGGAGTTGAATATTAAAACAGAATTGGATACTTTTGAATATCTAAAAAATAAACTGAATTTTTCTCCATCAGACCTTTGCTATGTCATTTCTCATAACAACGATGATGGAAATTTAGTAGATTTCAAAACTGCTTTTGAAAATTGTCAAGCATCGGGGTTTGCAACTTTAATCATTAGTGAAAACGGGAAGAAATTCTTTTTAAAAACTGAACAAGAAATGGGAACTCCAAAAACCTTTATCGGAATAAAATAAAACGAATATTTAACACACTCTATAATAAACCAAACCAATGAAAAACACTCTTCTAATCCTAATACTCGCAATCTCATTACATTCCTGTAAACAAAAAGCCCAACCGGCACAGTCGCCCGTGCAAGTAGGCTCGACCGTCTATGAGGTGTATGGTGCTGCTTTGGATGCACAATCCGTACTTCCAATGAATGACTTAGCGATGTCATTTTCAACAATGAAAAAAACAGACACTTTGTTCACGAAAGTACAGGGGACGATCAAAGAAGTATGCACCAAAAAAGGCTGTTGGATGACGCTCGATTTGGGCGAAGAAAAAGACCTCATGGTTCGTTTTAAAGATTATGGGTTTTTCATGCCTTTAGAGGCGAAAGGCGATGTTATTATTAATGGATATGCCACTATTTCTGAAACTTCTGTTGCAGATTTAAAGCATTATGCAGAAGATGCAGGTGCCTCAGAATTGGAGATTGAAGCCATTGTCAGTCCAGAACTCACCTATAGTTTTGAAGCCGATGGCGTGCTTTTAGCAAATTAATTATGAAGCGAAGTATTATTACCACTTCAGACGGTTCCAAAACCATTCAAATTGAAGATTGGGACGAGCAATACCATTCCATTCATGGTGCCATTCAAGAATCGCAACATGTGTTTATCAAAACTGGGTTGCATCATTTTCTGAATTTACACAAACCAACAGCTGTGAATATCCTTGAAATTGGATTTGGAACGGGGCTCAATGCATTTGTGACAGCTTTAGAAGCGCCAACGCAGGGCGTTAAAATCCACTATGAAGGCGTTGAAGCCTATCCTGTTTTGGCAGAAGAATTGTCACAATTAAATTATGCATCTCTAATCGACCCAGATCAACAGACTGTTTTTGATGCATTACACGAGGTTTCTTGGGAAGAGTTGCATCCCATCACTTCTCATTTTTCATTAAAAAAACGACAACATTTTTTCACTGAAATACAAGATAAAAATAACTTTGATCTCATTTATTTTGATGCGTTTGGCGCACGAGTTCAACCGGAGTTATGGATAAAGTCTATTTTTAAAATTATGTTTAATGCCTTAAAAAACAACGGCGTTTTAGTCACCTATGCCGCCAAAGGCAGTGTGCGTCGTGCCATGCAGGCTGTTGGATTTGTGGTCGAACGTTTGGAAGGCCCTCCCGGAAAACGCGAAATGTTGAGAGCCACCAAGCCACTTTAAGTTTGTTAGAATTACCCTAATTAGGTAGGGCAGGAAGCTTAAAGTATTGTTAAACCTATTCGAATTCATTTTTTTAGAAAGTGTTATCACTAGTTTTGTGAGGATGGGACAAACACTCTTAATAACTGGAGCTACTGGATTGGTAGGAAAAGCGTTGGTAAAACAATGTTTAGCCGAAGGCTATACGGTACATTATTTAACCACTCGGAAATCCAAGATGGAGTCTCAAACAAACTACAAAGGATTTTATTGGAATCCACAAGAAAATGCAATTGATGTTGGCTGTTTTGAAGGCGTAAAAGTGATTCTCAATTTAGCAGGATCTTCCATTGCCCAACGTTGGAGCAATTCCGCCAAAGCCTCTATTTTATCCAGCCGAACCGATGCCTTAGCCTTATTACATTCAAGTATTGAAACCCATAAACTCCCTGTTAAACATATCATCTCTGCAAGTGCGATTGGAATCTATCCAGATTCTAAAACGCGCTATTACGATGAAAAATTTCAAGGAACCGACGCCAGTTTTTTACGAACTGTTGTGAAATCTTGGGAAGGCAGTTTAAAACCTTTTCAGTCTCTCGGCGTTAAAACAACGGCGTTGCGCATTGGAATCGTATTGGATACGCATGAAGGGGCGTTGCCTAAAATTATGGGTCCGATTAAAAACTATTTCGGTGCCGCCCTTGGTTCTGGAGATCAATGGCAATCTTGGATTCATATTGATGATTTAGTGCGTTTATTTATGTTTGTGATGGAATCAAAATCAGAAGGGGTTTACAATGCTGTGGCACCAAATCCTGTACAACAAATAGAGCTCACAAAATTAATTGCTAAAATCCTTCAGCGTCCGTTGGTATTGCCAAATGTTCCTGAGTTTGCCCTCCGACTGATGTTGGGCGAAATGGGTGCCATTGCGCTGGAAAGTCAACGGGTCTGTGCAGCCAAAATTCAAGAGACAGGTTTTAAGTTTAATTACCTCGAACTTGAGCCTGCTTTAGAAGATTTGATTGCCTAAATCAGACGTTTGATTACAAATACTATTTTTAACAAGCTCTGATCACAAAAATACTTTGTGACATTTTGACATTTTATTAATAATGGCAGTACTTTTGCCATTGGTTATAAAACAAAAATTAATCACCCAACGCGTTTATACATACGATGAGTAAAAAAGATACCAAAGCGGAAGTTGAACTTCCAGAAGAAAATACAGTAAATGAAACGGCCACAGAAGCAACTGTTGAACTCTCAGTAGAGGAACAATTGACTGCCGATTTAGCACAAGAAAAAGACAAGTTTTTACGTCTGTTTGCAGAGTTTGAAAACTACAAGCGACGAACGACAAAAGAGCGTATTGAACTGTTTTCTACGGCGAGCCAAGATGTCATCAAGGCATTGTTGCCCGTAGTAGATGATTTTGACCGTGCCTTGTTAGAAATGTCTAAAACTGAGCCCACTGAACTTTCAAAAGGCGTGGAGCTGATTAAAAATAAATTATCATCCACGCTTGAGCAAAAAGGATTGGAGCTTGTTGAGGTTCGTTCTGGTGATGTATTTAATGCAGACAACCATGAGGCAATTACTCAAATCCCAGCTCCTACAGAAGATATGAAAGGGAAAATCATTGATGTGATTGAAAAAGGTTACAAGTTAGGTGATAAAGTGATTCGTTTTCCAAAAGTAGTTATTGGAAACTAATTTAATTAAGATATAAAAGTACAATACCGAAATGGCAAAACGCGATTATTACGACATATTAGGCATTAACAAAAGTGCCTCTGCAGCAGAGATAAAAAAAGCTTATAGAAAAATGGCAGTGAAGTATCACCCGGATAAAAATCCAGATGATAAAACGGCCGAAGATAAATTTAAAGAAGCCGCAGAAGCTTATGAAATTTTAAGTGACCCTGACAAAAAAGCGCGTTTTGATCAATATGGTCATCAAGCGTTTGAAGGTGGTCACGGCGGTGGTGGCGGTCACATGAATATGGATGACATCTTTAGTCAGTTCGGCGATATTTTCGGCGGTGGCGGAGGTGGTTTCGGAGGCTTCGGTGGCGGACAACGTCAACGTGTGATGAAAGGGAGTAACCTTCGTATTCGTGTGAAATTAACACTTGAAGAAATTGCGAACGGTGTTGAAAAGAAAGTTAAAGTCAAACGAAAAACCCAAGCAAAAGGGGTGACGTACAGAACTTGTTCTACCTGTAACGGACAAGGGCAAGTGACGCGAATCACCAATACCATATTGGGCCGTATGCAAACAGCCTCTCCTTGTAATGCGTGTGGTGGTTCCGGACAAAGTATTGATAAACGTCCTCCAAATTCAGATGCACAAGGATTTGTAGTGGAAGAAGAAACTGTTTCTATAAAAATACCTGCCGGTGTTGTTGATGGCATGCAGCTAAAAGTGACTGGCAAAGGAAATGCCGCTCCTGGAAATGGTATTTCTGGTGATTTATTGGTTGCCATTACCGAAGAAACCCATCCAACTTTACAACGTGAAGGTGACAACTTGCATTATGATTTGTATGTGAGTGTGCCCGATGCGATTTTAGGATCGTCTATAGAGATTGATACCGTGACTGGTAAAGTCCGTTTAAAAATTGAAGCGGGTGTACAATCAGGAAAAATACTACGTCTTAGAGGGAAAGGAATTCCAAATATCAATGGCTATAGCCGTGGGGATTTGTTAGTGCATATCAACGTATGGACGCCAAAAACCTTGAGCAAAGAACAAAAATCCTTTTTTGAAAAAATGAAAACGGACGAGCATTTTTCACCTAAACCAGAGAGCTCGGATAAATCGTTTTTTGAAAAGGTGAAGGATATGTTTTCTTAGGGAGTTTAAGCACTGACACACATGAGTGAAAAATTAAATCACCACTATTCTAAAAAAGAGGAGCGATTGAATGTCATCACCCATGCATTTGGACTTTTGCTAAGTGTTGTTGGATTGTATGTTCTAATCCTCAAATCCTTTCATTATGAGGGTTTTTGGAAGCCCGCAAGTCTCGTCATTTACGGATTGAGCTTGATTATTTTATATGCAGCCTCTACTTTTTATCATGCTGCTAAAGACCCTCGCCTCAGAAGAAAGTTGAATATTTTTGACCATGCTGCCATCTATGTATTGATAGCAGGAACTTACACGCCATTTACCATACTCGTTTTAGAAGGATCGTTGGGATGGATTATTTTTGGGGTGACTTGGACGTTTGCGCTTATCGGAATAATCTTAAAATTGTTTTTTACAGGACGGTTTGACAAACTTTCTACAGCCTTGTATCTTTTGATGGGCTGGCAAATTATGTTTGTGATCAATCCGTTAATGGAACGTTTTACATCCGAAGGCTTGCAACTCTTATTTGCAGGAGGTGTGTTTTACACGATTGGAGCGGTGCTGTACTCTATAAAAAAACTTCCCTACAACCACGCCATCTTTCATGTGTTTGTGGTGCTAGGGAGTGTATGTCACTTTTTTAGTGTTTTGGGGATTGTTTAGGGGTTTTAGTTTTTAGATCTAAAATGTTCTGGAGTATTTGCTCGAGCTAGCTTGTGCAACGGTTACAGGGGTTACCACATTTGCTTTATTCATTTTGTTGGTGGTTCGATTATTAATTTCAATACAAAACTATCTTTTTTCCTATTTATTCTAATTATTTCACAATCTAGGATTTCTCCATTTTTTAGTCCGTAAATATATTTTTTTACTGTTGTTCTGAAATTTGGATAAAACTCTTTTTTAATTGGAATTGTAGCTTTATGTTCTCCTAAAACATAAAATTCAGATTTTCCATTTTCATTGATTAAAACACTAACTTTTTGGATTGTACCAATGAATTTATCCATTTCTCCATTCGTCCATTTTCCTCGTTCAATATTATCTCCAAGTATCGGCTGATTATTTTTATTATATCCTTGAAATACTATTTCAATTTCGTGCCCTCCTTTCCAATTGTCGTAACCCGATTCGTTTGTAAAAGTCGATATATGAATTAAACCTAAAATTGACCCAAATTTCCAATTAAAGTGAAATCCTAAATCTACAAAAAAACCATACTTTATTTTTCTTAAAATAATTCCACGATATTTTGAATGTTTTTCCAAATTCGGATTTTCAAATTTCTGTTCTTTTGCGTCTATTTGAATTGAAATTGGATTTTCCTTGATATTATGAATTTTTCCCTTAAAAAATTTTCCGACAATTGAATTAGAAGCATTTTTCCAAAATTCGATTGATGGATATGACCAACCAAAATGTTTAAAAGAAACAAATGCGAATAAGCCACCAACTTTCACTAAAAAACCTCTTTCTTTCGGTTCAACAATACGGAAAGTCAGATTCCTTCGATTTTCATAAGCTTCTTTAATATTTAGCAATAAATCTTGAAGATAATCCTTGTCATTTTTCGGGTCAAGATAGTACTCAATATTTTCTGTGGTTTTTCCCAATGTTCAATGGTTTATCGTATGTGCGGCAAGTAGTGAATAGAAACCACTAGCGTTTCAATACGTCTTATATCAGCGTGTATTGTGTCACTCTTTTTTCTAAGCATTTTTCTTGTGCTATCAGGTTATATCTTTCTCAATTCAAACTGTTCAAGAGCGTTAAGCACAAGCGTCAGCAGATACTTTTGAGCATCATGATTTCTGCTATCTTCAACTCAAATAAGAATTTAGCATCCACAATGTTTTTTCAGTTTGAGAAATGTAATCACTCATTAAACTGACCGTTCCTTCATCGTCTGCATTGGAGGCAAGGGACAGAATGGATCGTTCCTTAGCAATCAAAATTTTAAAATTATTTATAATAATTTCAACCCCTTGTTTGCCATTGACTACGTTTTTCTCTTCTTTTATTTCAGCAGTTTTCAGATAGTCTGAATAGGTGTGAAACGGCTCTCCTTCAAGGGTTAGAATCCGCTCCGCAATTTCATCGACCTTGATGACCGCATCATTGTAAAACTCTTCAAACTTAAGATGCAGTTCAAAGAATTCTTTCCCTTTGATGTTCCAGTGCAACCCTCTTAGGTTTTGGTAAAACAATTGGTAGTTTGCCAATAAATCATTTAATTCACGACTCAGTTCTGCCGCTTTTTCTTTGTCAATTCCAATGATGTTTTTCATTATATTTAGTTGTTAAAATTTTCCAGTCCTCGCTTTAAAAACGCTGAAATCGGTTAAAATTTACAGTAATATAATATCTTACTAAAGGTTAAATTACTTAAGAAGAAATAGATTTGGAATCTAAATCAGATATAAATGTAAGAAAATAAAATTGTATTCCAAATTATATCAAGGTTTTAACGTTTTTATTACTTAAACTAGAGGAGTCGAAAACTCATCAACTATACTATCTTCAGTCTTTATAAATACTTTATTTTTTTTGAGGTGTAACCACGCCATCCATATTTTTATTAAGCTTCATTTTTACTAATATTTCATGAAGTGTTTCAGCAGCTAAGCCGTGTAAAACTAATCTGTAAGCAGCACTATAAGTGGAGACTGGCACCATTGGGTGTTTATTGTTAACTAACCCTAAATGTCCTGGCGTATCAAGAATTTGGGAGGTGTAAATTGCCACAGTTTCATCTAATTGTAATGAATTGGAGGCTCTAATAAAGTCATTAGAGGTTAAAAACAATTGGTAAAATGGCGTAAAAAGTTCGATAGCTGAACGTAAATCTAAAAAATTCGTCCACTTTTTCGGGAATGCTATATGATCAAATTGATCTTTCGTCACCATGTCAAAATTGATTTTTTTTGGTGGTCTAATTGTGATGTTTTTCTCTTTAAGTTGACTGTTAAGCTGAATGACAAAATTGTATAAATTCAAGTCATGATTTAAAAATAAATCATCTTTTACATCCTTAAAATCCTTCGGTTTTAATGGGTTTCCAACGATTTCTACTTTTGGGATATTCCCTGCTATAAATTGTAATATTTCTGTGCCTATATGAAAGTGTCTAAATATAAGTAAGTTGGCATCTGGGCTCACAAATCGTTTGAGTCCCCACGCTAGAATACGGTGCAAGCCCCTTGAGGAGTTGATCAATTTTGGAAAGAAAAACTTGAGTAAATGAATAAAAAACATAGTTAGCTTCGACCAAAGTTGAATCAACGGCAAGAGGTATCTTACGCATTTGGATGAATTATCTCTCATCAAAGCTAATTTGGCAGTTTCATTAATCGGGATACTATCATCTAAAAATAGTGCTAACCAAGGGTTAGGATCTCTTTCATCATGTGTTGATATGTCCATATTTTTTGTTTTAATAATTTCCTAGTTCCGTTAACTGCATTTTATATAATTTGGCCGTTGTTTTCGCGGTTTTAACAATACTTTTTGCCACCTCTAGGTTCATCTTCGGATGATTCAATGCTTTTTCTAGATTATGAAAATGATTCTCATCAGCGACACCATGATAGGTGAAAAAGGAGACTTGGTTCGCTTTCAAATTTAACTGATCCTTTATCATTTCACCCCAGTATCCAGCCAGACGTTTACCGATTCCTTCAATGATAAACATAGAGCCTAATAAATCAATGGGGTTCGGTTTGCTCGCTTGTTGAAACATAAACGAAGTCAACGCCATAGACCCTATGTTTTTTTCGCCATTTCTAATGACCTCTATATTTTCGCCTAAAGCCTCAAAATTTTTCTCTAACATTTGATAGTCTTTATGTTCTGCTGCGGTATGTTTTATGAATGCTGAACGTAATTCGAATAAATCAATATCTATATTAGATGCGGCACGAGAGATCCATTGAGATCCATCGATTACTTGCTGCCGAAGATCTATCAATAATAATTTATAGTCTGAAAGACTCAATTGACCATCATGGATTTTGGTGATAATTGGGACTTTCAGTAATTCTGTTTCAAAGTCAATCCATATTTGAGCAAGGTTTCTAATGAGCCATTCTGAAGTTTCATTTTTATCAATGATTAACTCTGGGGGTTCAATATCTCTTACAGGATAATTTTTCGCACTGCTATTGCCTGCAACTGTAAGTTGCATAAAAGAGGTGATAAATCGACCACTTTCTGGAACCATACATAGTATTTTGTCTCCTACCTTTAACTTCCCGGAGTACATCAACTCATCTAACATTATAAAAATAGATGCTGATCCTGTATTTCCTTTTGAAGTAAGATTGCTAAACCATTTCTCGTCAGCAATTTCGCCTCCTCCTTTTAGCATTAATTCTTTTATAGGCCCCTTAAATACTTCCGAAGAATAATGACAACAGAACCAATCAATAGAGTCCCTGTTAATTTTCCCTTGATCGATCAGTTCAAAATAGTGGGCGGCTCCTGCTTTAATCACTTTGTCTAAAAGTCGTGCATCTTGCTTTAAATTAATAGCACCTGCTTTTGAAGCTTCTTCGTAACTTGGATAATCTAGCCATGTTTTTTCTTCTTCATTTTTGTTGTCAATTTTGCCAGTAAACATACATACCGGAAATTCATTGGCTAGAGATTTAAGCTCAATCCAATCAATTTTCAACGAAATACCATTTTCGCTTTTCTTATTTTGAAGGACAAATGCACCTGCGCCATCAGATAACATCCAGCGTAAAAATTCGGTATCAAATCTTAGAGAATCAACGCCTTGAGCTTCAAATCTAGAGGCTTTAAAAAGTCTGCTTGCTAGTTCGCTTCCTACGCAAACTGCATTAGGATGTTCATTACTTTTAATTTGGGCGTAAGCATTTTTTAAGGCCATGATTCCGCTTGCACACACACTTTGAAAACTTGCGACTTCACATTTGTCGAAGTCCAATCCCGCATGGACCATACTCGCAAATCCAGGAATAAGTAAATCTCCTTGTGTTGTTCCAGTACATAATAACGCCACATCAGACGACCTTAAACTGCTTTTTTGTAATGCGTTTTCAATGGCAGTCACGGCTAATTGCGCATTCGAATGGGTAGTTTCTTGCTTTTTATTCAGTGCATAATACCGCGTTTTAATACCGTTTTGTTTTAGTATGCGTTCTTTGGCTCGACTGTCTTTGCCATTTATTCGCCCTAAAAACGCTTCCATTTCTTCATTAGAAATAGCCTTGTTGGGTAAGAACGTCCCTGAACTTGTTATAAATACATCATTCATATTTTAGTTGTTTTGTTTGGAAAATAATTTATCCAAAAAGTTAAGCGCAAAACCGTAGTTTTTCCTTCCTCTACTGTGATGCTCGTTATGATGTGTTCCTAGAAGTTTCCAGCTCTTTCCTTTTCCATCTCCAAATCGGTAATTGCAATGTCCCGCAAAATTCAATAGAATGCTTACTAGGGGATATGCCATTATTGCCACAAATGAAAAAGGAATAAAAGGAATTATAGTTATGGGCACCGTGCTTAATAAAAAAGCTTCAATCCAATGAAAACTAAAAACAGAATACACTGTTGGAATATGAGATTTATGATGAATAAAATGCACATGTTTTATCATGAATTTTTGATGCATTATTCTATGAACGGTATAAAAATGAACCTCATTCCATAGGGTTAGTATTATGAGTCCGATTACAATGTTTTGCCATGTATTTGCTAATAGTTTTACAGAGTCTGTTCTTATCAAATAAATAACAGGGATAATTGAAAATCCAAAAACAACTATTGATTTTATAGAGTGTTTGATTTCAAAATAAATTTGCTTTTGTTTTACCCTTTTATGTACAATTTTGTGTAGTATGTTTTTTTGTTCCAAATAGTTACAGACATACAGAAACAAAGATCCAACTCCGAAATATAAAAACATAAAGTACCCAAAAGTCAGCCCGCATAAAGTGATATAGGAATAGTTGTTTAATATATTTTCAATTAGGTGTTCCAACTATTTTATTTAAGGTTAAACTACTTAAGAAGACATAGATTTGGGATCTAAATCAGTGATAAATTTAAGAAAATATAACGGCTATCCAAATTAAATCAAGGTTTTAACGTTTGCTAAATTCAATTCGTAGGTTTCGATCTTCTAGAAGATTGCTCAAGAATGGAGTTTAAAAAAGTATCTTTGTAGAAGTTGTATATTTCTTATACGACGCCACTAAAAACGCCACATGATTACAATTAAAGATATAAATAAGCCAACACCAATTACGAGCTCAAAAGCACAGTTAGAGTTGTTCAGTCGTTCTTCAGATGTGAAAGGGACGATTCGGTCTTTAGAATCGGGAAGACCTGTATTGATTACCGCATTTTACAGCAATGGATTGACACTTTTGAAGGAGTTGCAAATTCACCTCAAACGAAAATTCTCAGGCACTTCTTTTAAAGAACAACGCGCTTATAGAGATGCGTATCGCAAATTGTCTAAGCTTATTTTAATCGAAATTGCAGATCATAAATTGGTCGTTAAAAAAGCACCCTCCATAGGTTGGCTAGAAACATTTTATCCAGAAGCCAGTGAATTCTTACTGCCTTTCCCTAAAGTGCAAGGGTTGAACAGTGCGTGGCAGTGGTACCAAAACGGGATTACGGTTCCCGTATTGCGAAATAAAATACACCCCTATTACGGGGCGTATTTCCCAACGCGTTTTGACCATTTGATTCTTTTTGACAATTGGCTGAAACGCTACGAAGGCCCTAAAAAATCCGCCATTGATGTGGGAATTGGAAGTGGGATTCTCTCCTTTCAAATGGTGAAACACGGCTTCCAAAAAGTATTTGGAACCGACACCAACCCCAATGCCATTATAGGGCTCAAAGAATTTATGGGAGACACAAAACTCTCTCGAAAAGTAGAACTCGATTTTGCATCCCTTTTTGGAAAATGGGAAAAACCCAGCGAGTTGATTGTTTTTAATCCGCCTTGGTTGCCAGCAGCGCATAACTTAGATAAAAATGATGAAGCTATTTATTATAACGAAACGCTTTTCCCTGACTTTTTTGAAGCTGCCAAACAACGCCTCTCTCCAGATGGAAAACTCGTTGTGATCTTTTCTAATTTAGCGCAAATTACAAAGGCGACAACCGACCATCCTATAGAACAAGAACTTGCCAAAGGTGGTAGATTTCAATTGGAACAATGTCTTAAAAGACCTGTCAAAGTAGCTTCCGACAAAACCAAACGCGACCAACATTGGCGTGCTTCTGAAGAAGTGGAGCTGTGGGTGTTGACGCATTCGTAGGTTGTTCTGGCACGAGCGGGTAGCGGAGGCGTCGAAATTTTAATATTCATAAATTATCTGTTCATTCCAGCTTTCTATATTTAGTGGTAACTCGTTTTGTCCTTCAATTTGAAAAGGCGTCAAGTCAAATGAAATTAATTTTTCAAAATAGGCTTCACATAATTGGTCGTTTCTCAAATTTACTTTAACCGCTCTTTGTAACGGAAAAATTGTAAAAAAAGCGTCTATGCTGTATAAATCCAGTCCCCAAAATTCAGGGTTGCAACCACTCGCCCCCATGGTTATGCTCAAACAGTGCTCGTTCAACTCTACTTGTGTAATTACATAAGTTGAAGTATCAATGTCATTAAAATCCTCTTGTTCGATGATTTCTGAAATAGAATCACAAATAGTTTCATCTGTAGAATTATCGCAATCGTCTTTAGTACAAGAAATAAAGAGTATTCCAATTAAAGTGTTTAGGATAAATATTTTTTTCATAATTCAATTGGTGAAAAATAATTAAAGTCCTTTTGTTAAGAAATAAACAAGTAAGACAATTAAAATAAACAGTCCAAAAATAATTAGCCTTCTAGATGAATTATTTCTTTTTATAAAATGAGAACCCTTTTTTCTTTCTTCATTAATAGAGGGACCTTTATTGTCATCATTTTTTACATCAACAATCATTTGTTCATTCTCAATGAAATCTTTAGTTATTTTCTTTATAGCAATATTGTCATAATAATTGGGGTTGTGATCCAAATTATCAACAATTTCTTTCGCATCTTTTAAACCAATATTTACAATGTTTGTAATAAAAATGATGGCCTGTATTTTGTTCCTTTCAATAAGTCCTAGCAACTGTTCTTTAGGAAATTCGTCATCGTTAATTTTTATATTCATGTCTTTATGTTAAAATTTTATGCCGATTATCGATTCAATTTTTTATCCCGCTAAGTCAAGAAATCGAAGATTCGACGAAGTCAAACTTTGCAGAACGGGTGCTTTACGATCTATTTGTAAGACACTGTGTTTACTGTTTTTTATATTTATTTCGATTAATTAACCACAAACTAGTTCCAAAAAATGTGAAATAAAAAAGGAAATCCCAAATACTAAATTCACCATTTTTAAAATAATGAAATGCTGACATTCCAATAGCATACCCTATTCCACATAGAAAACTATTTTTTATGTTTTTCTTGTTCATATTTAAAAATTTAATTCTCCAAGTTGCGCAAAGTTTGACTTCGTCGAATCTTCGATTTCCCGACTTTGAGCTGTTCATTTTAGTGTTTCCAGTATTCAATTTTCTGTTAGCATTCAAAAGGGGTTCTCTATATTTTTTATTTATGTTGCGCTAAGTCAGGAGAGTTGGCAATAGTTTGTTTCTCAGCGTTATTATATTTTTCTATTATGTACATAATTTTTCTCTCACTTCCTTTAAGGGAATCAAATTCTTTGAGGATTTCAGAGTTATCTTCGACTAAAAGTCTTACTTGAGCATGGGCTTTTTTGCCAGAAAAAACCCATCCAATATCAGTAGAAACAATTTTGGAATCATCTTTTGATACATAAAATATCACGCCACCAATTAATTGATAAACTTTTATTCTACCATTAATGATTTTTTTAATAAACCATTTATCATAGATTGTTGAAATATAGCAGTCACCATCTACCCCTCTTATAGACCGAATGGTTTTCACTTCACTTGGATTAATCAATGTCTTTTTACCTTTTTCGTTTTTAATTTTAAAAATCACTTTTGAAGGATTGAAATAGTTAGTTCCTCGAATGACTTTGCCATAAATAGTGTCATTGTTATTCGTTATAATGTATTCTTTTTCTTGTGAAATACTTATAAATGGAACAAAAAGTATAAGAACTAATAAAACTCCAAGTTGCGCAAAGTTTGACTTCGTCGAATCTTCGATTTCCCGACTTTGAGCTGTTCTTTTTCTTCTTTTTCCTGTATTCAATTTCATGTTCTTTTATGTTAGCATTTTAAGCTGATTACCGATTCATTTTTTATCCCGCTAAGTCAGGAGACTTTGCGCAGCGGGTGACTTTGCGCAGCGGGGGAGAACAAGCAATTACTTATAGCCATTGTTGTGTTTTAGTGCATTTGTTTTTTTTATTGTTCATAAGTTAAATACATAGGCGTAGA
>Ga0209533_1001102_pt1 | contig 25575 bp, 22 predicted proteins | sample COG_04_FD_184748 | JGI IMG/M metagenome (GOLD analysis project Ga0209533, IMG submission 184748) | Pelagic Microbial community sample from North Sea - COGITO 998_met_04 (SPAdes) (version 2) | ecosystem: Environmental > Aquatic > Marine > Neritic zone/Coastal water | place: Helgoland, sampling...
CAAGGTCGTCTGACTTTTCACCGCGGCATCCATATAGTGCAGCAGCGCGTCGTTATAGCGGTCCGCCTCATATCGCTCATTGCCGAAGTATTTGACGGTTTCAAAATTCAGCAGACTATCAACTCCAATAGTCGTGGCGCGCGATTCCTGCATGACCATCTCGCGCCGAAATTGAGTGCGCCATTCGGTAAATAACAGCGTGAACAAAATGTAGGCGGTGACGGCAGCCAGAATGACCAGCACATATTTTGGCGGATAGGCGTAAGCGAGATAGCCGCTTACCATAGCGACCTCAAATAGGGTTGGGGCAATATTGAAAGCGAACAGGCCGGTGGTTTGTTGGAGTGCGCGCGTGCCCCGTTCGATGGCGCGGGAAAGACCGCCAGTGCGGCGGTCCAGGTGAAAGCGCATGCCAAGTTGATGAAGGTGCTTGAATGTCTGCAACCCGAAGACCCGTTGAGCGTACTCGGATACTGGCGTAAAAACAGCGCTTCGCAACTCATTCAGGGCGCCCGGCAGGAGCACGGTCAAACCATAGATGAAGGCGAGCACCCAGAGCCCATCGAGGGTACGACTGCCGTTTGTCAGCGCCTCAAGGCCGTCAATCAGGTCCTTCAGAACAATGGGTCCGTAGACATTCGCGATTCTTCCCAAGAGCAGGCAGCTAATGGCAATCACGACCCGTATTTGCATTTCGCGGTTGTTGGCCGGCCACAGGAACGGCAAGATTGAACCGATAGTTTGCATGGCACTGCGTTTTTTGACGCCCTCGACATCTAGCGGATCTGAGAAGGCGGTGCTGTGGGGATTGTGTTCCATGGGCGCAATCTACTATGAACCCTGCGAGCTGTCTGCCGATTTCTCTGGATGATGAGTGTTCAAAGGCGCAAACGGGTGACCGTCACGGGGTATTTTTTCACTCATAATACCGTTCCGGGTGTCGTATACTGGCGCTCAACGCCCTATGTTGGAATCAATTAAGTGGATGCACATCTGATTCAGGCACCGCCTATGACAGCACGATCATGAGAGTCTTCGTTCAACAACTAGCCGATGAGCTGGCGACGGAAGCGATGGGACGGCGGCTCAGTCTGTTGTTGAATGGTCGAGGTATCGTTTACCTCCGCGGTGAGCTGGGTGCCGGGAAAACCACCTTGTCACGGGGCATTCTTCGTGGCATGGGTTATATGGGCGCAGTCAAGAGCCCGACGTTCACGCTCGTAGAGCCCTATGAAATGGGCGAGCGCGCAGCCTATCACTTTGATCTCTATCGTCTGGAGGATCCCGAAGAGCTCGAGTATCTGGGCATTGATGAGTACCTGGAAAGTGGTCACTTGTGTTTGTTGGAGTGGCCAGAGAAGGGCGTCGGTCACATACCTCCCAGCGACTTGCTGATTGAGCTTGGGGTTTTGGCAGAAGGCCGTTCGTTGGTCGCTTCAGCCAATTCGGCATTCGGCGAACAAATCTGTCGCGGTCTGATAGAATCCGTAAAATGACTCAGCCGAGAAGAAACAGGACTTGATGTTGACCATCAAACGCAAAGGTTTGTTGCTGGGCCTGCTGATTGCGGCAACGATTGGCGGTGTTGTTAGCCCGGTGCAGGCGAATTCAGTGGCCATCGACAATGTCAGGATTCGGCTGGCGCCTGATCGCACGCGCATCGTGTTCGATTTAGGTGCACCGGTTGAACACAGAATTTTCGCCCTGACCAGCCCTGATCGTCTGGTCATCGATATCGATGGTGCGACCCTTGAGCAAGATTTTTCTGCTGCCCAGTTGAAAGGCACACCGATCCGCTCGATCCGCGCCGGTATCCGCGGCGGTGCTGACCTGCGAGTAGTGCTGGATTTACGCGGCGAGGTTAAACCGCGAAGCTTCGTCCTCAAGCCTATTTTGCAATATGGTGACCGGTTGGTGGTCGACTTGTATACCGCCGAGCAACAGTTGGTGCCAGTTGCTCCAAAGTCAGACTTGGTGGCCGGCCAGAGACGTGATGTGGTGATCGCCGTGGATGCCGGACACGGAGGAGACGATCCTGGCGCGATTGGGCCCGGCAGGCTTTATGAAAAAGATGTGGTGCTCGCTATCGCCACCAAACTATCAGCCATGTTTGATAAAGAGCCTGGATTTAAGGCAGAACTGACTCGTAAAGGCGATTATTATCTTGCCCATCGCAAGCGAACAGATATTGCTCGTCAGGCTGAAGCTGATGTTTTCATTTCTATCCACGCTGATGCCTTTATGACCCCGGATGCCAGTGGCGCTTCGGTTTATGTTATATCTCAAAGAGGTGCGACCAGCGAAACAGCACGCTGGCTGGCGGAGAAGGAAAATCGAGCTGATCTCATCGGTGGAGTCGGACTCGATGATAAGGATGATATGCTGGCAGGCGTGTTGCTTGATCTGACAAGCACCCACAGTTTGTCGGCGAGTTTGGATATGGGTCAACAGGTCCTCAACGCGATCAAGCCACTCAACCACCTGCATAAAAAGCAAGTTGAGCAGGCGGCATTTTTAGTGCTTAAGTCGCCAGACATTCCTTCTTTGCTGATCGAGACCGGTTTTATCTCGAATCCAGCGGAGGCGAAAAAGCTAAGAACCCAGGCTCACCAAGAGCGAATGGCGAAGGCCATCTACACTGGCGTTAAAAGTTATGTGGGCCAAAATCCACCGTTAGGTTCCTATCTAGCCTGGAAGAAGCAGGCGAATCCGGCCGAGTTGGCGACCTATAAAATAGTGCGTGGGGATACCCTGTCAGCGATAGCGTCTAAGCATAGTGTTAGCGCTGAGCGCCTGAAAACCTATAATGGTTTAAGAAATGACCGAATTAAAATCGGCCAGTTACTGAAAATTCCGACTAGCTAAACGCCCCTGGGTCATTTTTATGCCACGTATTATGCAATTGAATCCCCGTCTGTCGAACCAGATTGCTGCTGGTGAAGTTGTTGAGCGGCCGGCATCTGTCATCAAGGAGTTGCTTGAAAACAGCCTTGATGCGAATAGTACTCGGATCGATATTGATCTTGAGGCAGGCGGCACCAAACTTATTAGAGTTAGAGATAACGGCGCCGGTATACACCAGCAAGATTTGACGCTGGCCTTGAGCCGACATGCCACCAGTAAAATTTGTCAGACCGAGGACCTGGAAGCGATCTCGACCCTGGGTTTTCGAGGTGAGGCGTTGGCGAGCATGGCGTCCGTGTCACGATTAACCCTGACGAGCAACGCCAGTGAGGATAAGGCGTCTGGATGGCGGGTCAGCGTCGCGGGGCAAGACATGCAAGCCAGTGTGATACCGGCTCCCCACCCCCGGGGTACCACCGTCGAAGTCAAAGATTTGTTCTTTAATACGCCAGCTCGACGTAAATTTTTGCGAACCGATAAAACCGAGTTGCAACGGATTGAAGACGTGCTGCGCAAGCTCAGCCTGAGCCATTTGCAGGTGGCGATTTATCTTAATCACAATGGCAAGTTATTGCGTCACTTCGCACCCGCAGCAGACGAGGCTGATGTCACGCGGCGTCTCGCCGCGGTGTTTGGGCAGGGCTTTATCGAGAATGCCATTTATCTGGAACAGGCGTTTCCCGCCGAACAAGGCGGTATCGGTTTGCAGCTGCGAGGTTGGGTCGGGTTGCCGACCTATTCTCGCAGCCAAGCCGATCAGCAGTACTTTTACGTCAACAATCGAATGATTCGTGACAAGCTGGTGACGCATGCGATTAAGCAGGCTTACCAGGATGTGTTATTCCATGGTCGGCAGCCAGTGTACGCATTATTTTTATCTCTCGACCCGCGCCTGGTGGACGTCAACGTTCACCCAACAAAGCATGAGGTCAGGTTTCGCAATGGTCGCGATGTCCACAGTTTTCTCTTCAGCGCGATTCATCGCGCCCTGGCGGACGTTCGCCCACAAGCTGGAGTCGGGTCAAATGTGATGATTCAGGCTGGAGCGGGCGTCGAAGAAGCGAGCTTTGGTGGCGCAGGACAGGCGCCTTATACGGGTGGCGGTGGTGCGTTGCAGCCGACGCCAACTCAACGCGCCATGATGTTTTCCGGGCCCGCTCGGCCTGGCTTTATCAATGAGCAGCTGCAGCCTTATGGGCAAATGTTGGAGACGGCGTGGTCGGCGAGTCAAGAGCCCCCTGAGGGAGAGGATATTCCACCGCTTGGTTATGCGGTAGCCCAGCTCCATGGTGTGTTTATCCTTGCCCAAAATGCCCATGGCCTGATTATTGTCGATATGCATGCGGCTCATGAACGCATTACTTACGAGCGTCTTAAGCAAGCGACTGATGCCGAGGGCTTGAAAATGCAGCCTTTGCTCGTGCCTGTCTCTGTGATGATGAGTGAGAAAGAGTGCCTGATGGCGGAAGAGCACAGCGCGCAGCTTGAAGAGTTTGGCTTCGAATTACAGCGAGTGTCGGACGAATCTATTTTGGTGCGGAGCATTCCAGCCATGCTGCGCAAGGAGAACGCCGGGCAACTGGTCCGCGATGTTCTGGCAGACCTGGCAGAATACGGTACGACAGCGCGGATTCAGCAACATCGAGACGAGCTGCTATCGACGATGGCGTGTCATGGTTCGGTACGGGCTAATCGGCGGCTCTCTATCCCCGAGATGAATGCGTTGCTGCGAGACATGGAGGCCACTGAGCGCAGCGGCCAGTGCAATCATGGTCGCCCGACCTGGACCGAACAATCCATCGACGAGCTCAACAAGCTGTTCATGCGCGGGCAATGACGCTGAGCCCGCTCGATCAACCGCCAGCTATCTTCCTGATGGGACCGACCGCGTCTGGCAAATCTGCGCTAGCCCTTGAGCTTGCGGATGTGCTGCCGGTAGAAATTATTAGCGTTGATTCGGCCCTGGTGTACCGCCATATGGATATCGGTACGGCGAAACCGGATAAGGCAATCCTGGCGCAGTATCCTCATCATTTAGTGAATATCCGTGAGCCCTCTGAGCCCTATTCGGTAGCCGAGTTCAGGGCGGCGGCGCTGGCGGCGATGGCAGATATCACCGCGCGCGGCAAGATCCCGTTATTGGTGGGTGGGACCATGCTGTATTTCAAGGCATTGAAGTCTGGTTTGGCCAATTTGCCCGCTGCGAACCCGCAAATTCGAGCCCGTATCGCATTGATGGCCAGAGAAGAGGGCTGGGCGGCAGTCCACCGACGGTTGGCCGAGGTTGATTTAGTGTCAGCTCAGCGTATTCATGTAAACGATCCGCAACGACTCTCCAGGGCCCTTGAGGTCTATGAGGTGACAGGTCGATCAATGACTGACTGGCATAATGAGCAACCGATGACCGTTCTTCCGTATACCTGTTGTGAACTCGCCATCGTGCCTCCTGACCGATTGGCGCTGCATAAATTGATCGCTGAGCGATTCCAGGAGATGCTTGATCAGGGTTTCGTCGAGGAAGTTCGCAGGTTGAGTCTACGGGAGTCTTTGGCCAGTGACCTGCCAGCGCTGCGATCTGTGGGCTACCGGCAAGTCTGGGACCACCTTGAAGGGGGGCTGTCTTATGCTGAGATGCGTGATCAGGGCGTCATCGCCACGCGGCAACTCGCAAAGCGACAATATACCTGGCTTAGGGGCTGGACCGCATTGCAACAAATTGACACGCCGAATGTCGGCCAGGCCTTGAAAATACTTCGGTCCAGCATCATATAAGGGTGACAGGGAAGAAGACCCACGTCGGTTGGGCCGTTGGAGTCCTTCGCCTTGCTTTCGGCGAGGCTGGTTGTTGTATCACCGACATAAATGCAGCGCCTTGCTAGACAGGGCAACATGGTAGGAGAGACTTATGTCAAAAGGGCAATCTTTACAAGACCCTTTCTTGAATGCGCTTAGAAAAGACCGCGTGCCGGTATCGATCTATCTGGTCAGCGGGATAAAGCTGCAGGGCCAGATTGAAGCGTTTGACCAATTTGTCATCCTGTTGCGCAGCACGGTCAGCCAAATGATTTATAAATCAGCGATTTCTACGGTAGTGCCAGCACGTAACGTAGACATGCCGGCCATCACCGGTGACGAAGAGCCAGACGACTCAGAGACTTAGCGATTGCGCGGAAGTAATAAATTTGTGGTTTGAAAGACCCGAAGCGGGTACCCAGGCACTGCTGGTGCACCTGGTCGAAGCAGACTCGTCAGCGGCGGAGTTTACCGAACTGGTGTCGTCTGCTGGACTCGTGTCGGCGGCCTGTATTCATGTTAAGCGCCGCAGCGCACACCCAAAAACCTATGTGGGCTCGGGAAAGTTGCAGGAGCTGCGAGATCTAGCGGAAGCCTGCGAGGCAGAGCTGGTCATTTTTGACCAAGACCTGAGTCCGACTCAAGAGCGTAATATCGAAGCTGCGCTAGAGCGACGGGTAATTGGTCGGACCGGTTTGATTCTCGATATTTTTGGTCAGCGTGCCAGAACTCACGAAGGCCAATTGCAGGTCGAGCTGGCGCAATTACAACATATGTCGACTCGATTGGTGCGCGGCTGGACCCACCTAGATCGCCAGCGTGGTGGCTCTGGGCGTGGCCAGGGAAGCTCAATGGGCATCACTGGAACGGGTGAAACTCAGCTCGAGTCAGACCAGCGAATTCTGCGGGCGCGCGTCAAACACATCAATCAGCAACTCGATAAAGTTCGCAAACAGCGCACGCAAAATCGGCGTTCCCGGGTTCGGGCCGATATCCGCTCGGTGTCCTTGGTGGGGTATACCAACGCGGGCAAATCAACCTTGTTCAATCGACTTTGCGATGCCCATGTGCATGCGGCCGATCAATTGTTTGCGACGCTCGACCCGACATTACGGCAGCTCGATTTGCCAGTCATTGGTAAGGCGATATTGACAGATACCGTCGGATTTATTCGCAGCTTGCCCCATGGGCTGGTCAAAGCTTTTCGCGCTACATTAGAAGAGGTCGAGCAGGCTGACCTGCTGCTGCACGTAGTTGATGCGGTCTCGGCCGAGAAAGATCATCAGATGCATGAGGTCAATGGGGTCCTGAAAGAGATCGATGCCGAGGCGGTGCCGCAGTTGCTCGTGTATAACAAGATTGATTTGCTTGATGAAGCGCCGAGGGTCGATCGTGGCGCTGATGGTTTGCCAGTGAGAGTCTGGGTTTCCAGTCTCAGTGGCGCTGGCGTTGATTTGCTGGTGGGCGCCATCAGTGAGCTGCTGGGACAACAGGTGATCGAGACTACCGTGCACCTGGAGCCGAATGAAGGGCAGTTGCGCGCTGAGTTATTCGCGCTGGGCGCTGTTCTGACTGAGGAAACCCAGGCGGATGGGACCATGAATTTGCAGTTACGGATAGAGCGGCATAGTCTAGAGCGTCTGGGTAAGCGCCTACTGAGCCCTGCGACTTTACTGGCAATCACTGGGAAGGAAGACATTTAAGTCAAATCGGCACATGATTATTGTGCCTAATAGTGTGAAAATACATTTTTTCCCTGATGGGGAATATCAACGGAGAGTTTTTATGGCCTGGAATGAGCCTGGTGGCGGTAATCAGGGAGACAAAGATCCCTGGGGCAAGCGGGATGATCAAGGTCCACCGGACCTTGACGAAGCCTTTAAAAAGTTACAGAACAATCTCAGTGAGATGTTTGGTGGCAAAAAAGGCGGCGGCGCTGGCGGTAGTGGTGGCAGTGCGCCCGCTTTCAGCAAGAATATTTTCGCTTTGGTACTGCTGGTTTTGCTCGCAATCTGGGGTTTCGCGGGTATCTACACCATTGACCAACAAGAAAGTGGCGTCGTGCTGCGTTTTGGTAAGGTCCAAGATGAGGTGCTACGTCCCGGATTGCATTGGAATCCACCGTTGATTGACAAAGTGTTGTCAACCAATGTGACGCGGGTGCGATCCAGGCCCCACGATTCAGAGATGTTGACGGAAGACGAGAACATCGTGATTGTGAAGATGTCCGTACAGTATGTGGTGAGTGATGTGTCGGAATATCTGTTGCGGGTCCGCGACCCTGACGAGAGCCTGTATCAGGCAACGGAAAGCGCCTTGCGCCACGAAGTGGGTAGCTCATTGATGAACCAGGTGCTTACTGAAGGCCGGGCAGAATTGGGTGACCGAGTAAAGGTTCGAATCCAGGACTATATGAACCGATACAGAACCGGGATTGAAGTGACCCAGGTGAATATAGACGAGACCGCACCACCAGATGCCGTCAGAGCGGCATTTGATGACGTGATCAAAGCCCGCGAGGATGAAGTCCGGGTCCGCAACGAGGCCAGCGCCTTCTCTAACCAGGTGATTCCTGAAGCACGTGGTGAAGCGCAGCGCTTGATTGAAGAGTCACTGGGCTATAAGGAGCGAGTGATCGCTCAAGCTCGTGGTGAAGCGGAGCGCTTCAACAAACTCTACGCCGAATACAAGCTAGCACCTGAAGTGACTCGAGAGCGCATCTATCTCGACACGATCGAGTCAGTTATGTCGAACAGTACCAAGGTCATGGTTGATGTGGAGGGCGGTAACAACATGCTTTACCTGCCACTCGATAAGATCATGGAGCGCCGCAACAGCAGCGATGCAGGTGCTAGTCTGACGGGTGAAGCCGTTAGCAATCCCGTCGGACGCGTTGATACTTCGCGCCGACCCAGCAGTAGGAGGGATCGATAATGCCGATTAAAGTTGTGGTTTTAGCCTTTATTGTCGCCGTGGCAGGTCTGCTTGGTGTCAATTCTGTATTTATTGTCAGTGAATTAGAGCGCGCTGTTCTGCTTGAGTTTGGCCGCGTTGTAAGAGCCGATATTGAGCCAGGCTTGCACCTGAAAAAGCCGTTTATCAATGAAGTCAGAAAGTTTGACGGTCGGGTACTTACCCTTGACGCGAATCCAGAGAGATTCCTGACGCTGGAAAAGAAGGCCGTGATTGTTGATTCCTTTGCTAAGTTCAAGGTAAATGACGCGCAACGTTTTTACACCGCGACATCAGGTGACGAACGACGCGCAGAGGCGCTTTTGCGCCAACGAATCAATAATGGTTTGCGGAACGAAATCAGTAAGCGAAGTTTGCACGAGGTTGTGTCGGGCGAGCGCGATGAGCTGATGAATGTGCTGACCGAGCGTCTTGACTCAGTGGCAAGAGAGGAATTGGGTGTCGAGGTTGTTGACGTCAGGGTTAAGCGGATTGATTTGCCGCCTGAGGTCAGCCAGTCGGTCTATGCCCGAATGAATACCGAGCGTGATATTGAGGCCCGTGAACACCGAGCCCAGGGTCAGGAACTGGCGGCGGGTATTCGTGCGGATGCAAGCAAACAGCGTGAAGTTATACTGGCGGAAGCCTATGCAGATGCCGAATCGATCCGTGGTGATGGAGATGCGGGCTCTGCTGCGTTATATGCTGATGCCTTTAGTCGTGATCTGGAATTTTATAAATTTTACCGGAGCATGGCGGCTTATCAGCGTACCTTTGCGAACAAGGGCGACGTATTAATTGTTGACCCGAACAGCGAGTTCTTCAAGTATCTGAAGAAAAGTAAAAACTAAACTCAGGTACCAAAAGTATCAGTAACCGGGAAGTGATTCCCGGTTTTTTTTTGAACGTTCAGTGGCGACGAGTTCAGATGCCGATTATAGGGTGACCTGATATGTGGCATGATTTTGGTGTGGCGGTGTGTTTGGTGCTGGTGATCGAAGGCGTCATCCCGTTTCTTTACCCGAGACGCTGGAAAGAGCTGGTTGCCGTGCTGGCGACCATTGATGACCGATCAATGCGCCTGATGGGTTTTGGCAGCATGTTGGTTGGTACGACGCTGTTGTATCTGATCAATTAGCTATTTTTTGTAGAGGTGATAGATGAATACCAGTGACCGTTGGTTGCTACCTGACGGTATCGACGAGGTGCTGCCGCCCGAGGCTTTGAACCTTGAGCGTGTTCGGCGTCGGCTGCTCGATATCTTTGCCATCTGGGGTTATGACTATGTGATTCCGCCGATGGTTGAGTTTCTTGAATCATTGCTCACCGGTACAGGTCGCGATTTGGATCTCAAAACCTTCAAAATTACGGATCAGATGTCTGGTCGAATGATGGGTGTTCGCGCGGACATTACGCCCCAAGTTGCCCGCATTGATGCTCATAGTCAGAACAAAAAAGGGGTGGCGCGATTTTGTTACGCTGGTACCGTCTTGCATGCGCAGGCGAATAATATGCTCGCCTCACGAGCGCCATTGCATGTGGGTGCCGAGTTGTTCGGTGACTCGGGGAGCCACGCTGATCTCGAGATTGTAAGCCTCATGGTTGAGTCCCTCCACAGCCTAGAGATGCCGTCGGTGTTGATCGAATTAGGGGATGTGGGTATTTTCCGACTGCTGGTACAGCAGCTCGAGATTCCATCTGAGACGGAAGAGAAGCTCTTTGCGCTGATTCAAAAAAAGGCGATGGTTGAACTTGAAACCTGTGTCCAGGCGCTGGATTTGGATGCAGACCACAAGCAAATCATGCTTGAATTACCGGGTCTTTGCGGTAACGCCGAGGTGCTTGCGCGAGCCGAGGGTGTGTTCGGTGGCTACCCACAGATTATGCAGCGGTTGGCGAGTCTCGGCGAAGTGGCTCAAGGTATTGAATCTCGATTTAGCGGCATTCAAATTTATTATGACTTGAGCGAACTCCGTGGTTATAACTACCATACGGGCATCGTGTTTGCGGCCTATCTGGGTGAGGCTCGGCGTCGAGTCGCGCAAGGTGGTCGCTACGATAGCATTGGCAGTGTCTTTGGTCGTGACCGCGGCGCTACCGGATTCGATGTAGACGTGAAGACCCTGGCAAAATTTTCGACGACCACAGAGGCCAAACGCCCGGTTGTAATCGCAGAACCGGGCGCGGGGATTGATGACCTGCCCCGTTGGGAGAAGATTCGTGAGCTACGCACAGCGGGCTATATTGTGCTTGAGTCAGGCAAAGAGACAGTGCCTCACGATTTTAGTTTGAACCAATATGATGGTGAGTGGCAGCTCACTAAAACTCACTAGCAAGATCGACAGAGTAATGAACAATGGGTAGTAATGTTGTAATCATAGGCACTCAATGGGGTGACGAAGGTAAAGGCAAGGTAGTGGATCTGCTGACTGCGCGCACTGCCGCTGTCGCCAGGTTTCAGGGTGGCCACAATGCGGGTCATTCGCTGGTCGTGAACGGTAAAAAGACAGTCCTGCACCTGATTCCCTCGGGGATACTGCATCCCCAAGTCCAGTGCCTGATCGGTAATGGGGTCGTGTTTTCAATTCCAGCGTTTTTTGAAGAAGTCAGAATGCTGGAAGACGCCGGTGTCAATGTTCGCGATCGACTCATGGTGAGCCAGAGCTGCCCGTTGATTCTGCCGCATCATATTGCCCTGGATCAGATCCGTGAGACTGTTCGCGGTAATCAGAAAATCGGTACTACAGGTCGCGGAATTGGCCCAGCCTACGAAGATAAGGTGGCTCGGCGAGGCTTGAGAATCAGTGATTTGTATCAGCCAGAGCAGTTCAAGGCATCCCTCACAGAGGTCATGGATTATCATAATTTCGTCCTGAAAAACTATTTCAATACTAAGACGATCAGTCTTGAAGAAACCCTGGATGCGTCATTGGCATGGGCGGAAGAACTGCGTCCCATGGTGGGTGATGTCGTTGCGCGGCTCGGGCAGCTACACAGCGATAACGCTAACATCTTGTTCGAGGGTGCTCAGGGTGCCTTGCTGGATATCGACCAGGGTACTTACCCATTTGTTACGTCATCAAATACCACTGCCGGTACGATCAGCAGTGGCTGTGGTGTTGGCCCCTTGGATCTGGATTATATCCTCGGCATTACCAAGGCTTACACGACACGAGTGGGCTCTGGCCCTTTTCCGACTGAATTGTTTGATGCGGTCGGTGCCCAGTTGGGGAAGCGCGGCAATGAGTTCGGATCGACTACCGGTCGGCCGCGCCGTTGCGGCTGGTTTGATGCTTGTGCGTTGAAGCGGGCTATTCAGGTGAATAGCTTGTCCGGCCTGTGCATCACCAAGCTGGATGTGCTCGATGGTCTGGATACTGTCTCATTGTGCACTAGCTACGATGAGACTGATCCGCTGAATCCCAAGCCTGTGTATGAGGTTCTGCCTGGCTGGCAGGAAAGCAGTGTCGGCGTGCAACAAATTGAAGATTTGCCGGCCAATGCTCGGGCTTATCTGAATCGGATTGAAGACGTCTGCGGTATCCCTATCGACATGATTTCAACGGGACCCGATCGACAAGATACGATTGTGCTGCGCGACCTGTTTCCTGTATAGCCGAGGGCAGCTCGATGTGTTGCAGCGCCTTCGGTCCGTCTCAATCTGGTTACTGTTCGCCCCGGGGCATGGACTTGCGCAGCGTCGGGTCAAAGCCTGAGGCGACCCACTCGCCTTGGGCAGTGTTCCAGTGAGAAAAGAACCGCCGGGTCGCTGCGTCTGGGTGCAGTGCCAGTCGCTCTGGAAAGAGATTCCAGTTGGTCAGGGGTGGCGAGGGTGCCCGAATGTATTTGTTGGTCGTGGGCAGAGCGCTGGGGAGCCAGCCACCGCGCGCATAGTACTGGTGCCAGGTTCGACGTGATCTGATGCCATCACCATCCAGACGAGTATGGAAGGTCGCCGTGTCATACAAGATGCAGGTGCCAGAGACCCCATACAGTGGAACTTCTGCGTAGTCTTCGCCAAGCTCCTCAAAGGCTTCCTTTAGGGTTTCAAAACGGTTGCTGCGCGGCACGACACAAAAAGACGGTGTGTCAGGTTCCACGTCGGTGAGATAGTGGATGGCGCATAACCAGTCGCAAGGCATATAGGGGCGGCGCACCAAGCGATCCGCGAGGGCCTCGTCATGATGGAAGTTCATGGTGCCGACGCCGGCGTTCATGGGGGTCTCTCGGAAGTTGAACTCGCTGAAACGCACTTGTTGCTCGCCACCGAGCAAGCTTGCGACCACAGGATATGCACCTGGATGGCGAGTGAAACGGTCGAGCTCTGGATGATCCAGCAATGGTTGCGAGAAAATCAGACCCTGATTGCGATGATGGGGCTTACGCCTTTCGCCTAATCCCCAAGCATCTGGTTTTGTTTGCTGGGTCTGGTTGAAAAACTGGTTGAGAAAGCTCAAGTCGGCGGTGTTCAGGCAGTTTTTTAAGACCACGAACCCGTTCTCGGCGAAATAAGTACAGGCCGCTTGTTGTTCGTTCTGCGGATCGAAGGCTGGCGGCGGTGTTTTGCTGATACGGCCAAACCCTTGGGCCGCGCGGCTGGCAGCGCCGGCGAGGTTTTCTTGTTGTTGGAGCTTTATAGGCACTTTTAGCGGCCTCGATAGGGTAAATTGGTTGCAGTCCAGGTCAAATCACCGATTAGGCCGGCTGACCAGGCGACAATTCGGTGGTTACTCAGTATCATGCGCAGCAAAAGGCCACGTCAAGTCAATTGATGGAAGCGCAAACGAGCAGACAATAGTGGCCGACGTTGGGGCCCGTTGATGTAGCGCGCCAAGCCAGCCTTGTCTGTTTTGGTCGTTAAGTGTTGGTCGCTAAGTATTAGCAACTCAGTATTAGCAATTCAGTGTCGGCTTCAGCAAAACGCCAGCGCACAGGCTTACGATAGATTATTGCTACAGGCTTTAGGCTCAAGGCTTTAGGCTATGGATTAAAACAGATTGTATTGTTGCTGCAGTCAGCAGCTTATGAAGCGAAGGGTTGTAGCGAGAAACGACAGACCCGAAAGAACGAAAGACACCGTGGCAGCGGGGTACTACGGATAAAAAACCATAAAACCCTAGGGAATTATGGTGCCGAGGAGAGGACTTGAACCTCCACGCCCTTGCGAGCACTAGCACCTGAAGCTAGCGTGTCTACCAATTTCACCACCTCGGCAATGAGGCGCGGAAGATTACTAAGGCCTATCATTGCTGTCAATCATACTCTGGTATTGAATGATGAAAAAAGATCCATTTCAACATCGCGAAGCGCGAAACTACGCAGAACCCATCGCCAGTCGAGAGCATATCCTCGCCTGCATGGAGCAAGTCGGTGAGCCCATGGGCTTTAAAGAACTGGCAAAAACCCTTGTCCTAGAGGCAGAAAGTCAGCGGGACGCGCTGCAAAATAGGCTTCGGGCTATGGTCCGAGATGGTCAGCTGGTGGTTGACCGGCGCAATATCTTCGCCATCGCCAGTAAGATGGAGTTGATCACCGGTAAAATCTCCGCTCATTCTGATGGTTATGGCTTCCTCGTCACGCCGAAAGGCGAAGAGGACGTGTTTCTCTCAGAGCGGCAAATGCACAAGGTCTTCCATGGAGATATTGCTCAGGTTCGAGTCGGTGGCAAGGATCGGCGCGGCCGCCTGCAGGGCGATATTGTAGAGGTTGTCCAGCGTAATACCGATCAACTCGTCGGCCGGGTCTTCCACGAAGGAGCCTTGTGTTTTGTTGATCCCCTGAATAACCGGATCAATTTCGATATTCTGCTGCCGGCGGTCAAAGTTGATCAGCAGCCAGAAGGTCAGATCGTTGTCGTCAAGGTGCTGGAGCACCCCAAAGGTCATGGCCATGTGACCGCCGAAATCGTTGAAGTCTTGGGTGAACAGCTGACGCCAGATATGGAAGTGGGTATTGCCTTACGTAACCACGACATACCCGTTGATTGGAATGAAGAAGTGGACGCTCTGGTCGACCGCATGCCAAGTCAGGTGAGAGATAAGGATCTGGTAGGTCGCCAGGATCTGCGTGAGCTGCCGTTCGTGACCATTGACGGTGAAGATGCGCGAGACTTCGACGATGCGGTGCTGTGCGAGCCAAGATCTCGAGGTGGCTGGCAACTGCGGGTGGCGATCGCCGATGTAGCCCATTATGTGGAAGTGGGTTCGGCGCTAGATCAGGCGGCTTTTGCGCGCGGCACTTCGGTGTATTTTCCACAATACGTCGTACCGATGCTGCCAGAAAAGCTATCGAATGGCCTGTGTTCACTGAATCCTTATGTGGACCGGTTGGTCATCGTTTGTGATATGCAAATTTCTGCCAAAGGGCGGGTTACTGCCTACAAATTTTATGAGGCAGTCATCCGTTCGGCGGCACGTTTGACCTATACCGATGTCGCTGGCCTGATCAATTCGCCCTCAGAAGCCTTTGATCATCCAGAGTTGATCCCGAAACTGCTGGATTTACGCGATTTGTTTGATGTCTTGATGAAGAAGCGCCACGAGCGGGGTGCCCTTGAGTTCGAATCCACAGAATTGCAATTTTTCTTTGATGAAAAAGGCAGTGTCAGCTCCATTACACCTCGTAGCCGGAATATCGCCCACCGCATCATTGAAGAATGCATGCTTTGCGCCAATGTTTGTGCCGCGCAATTTATCGTCAAGCACGGCAAGCCAGGGCTGTTTCGAGTTCACGAGCCACCCACTGCCGAAAAGGTAGAGCTGCTTCGCGGCTTCCTGGGTCGCTTCAATGTCACGATGGAAGATAGCGAGAGCCCCACGACCCTGGATTACCAGCAGGTCATCGCTCAATTGCGGGAGAAGAAGAACAGTCACGTGTTACAAATGGCCTTGTTGCGTTCCATGAATCAGGCCGTTTACCAGCCCGAAAATAAGGGTCACTTTGGTCTGGGTTACAAAGAATATGCGCATTTCACCTCGCCGATTCGACGCTACCCTGATTTATTGATGCATCGCCTGATCAAGAGCGTGATTCACGGCCCGACACTGAGTGATTGGATTTTGCGCTTTGGCAAGCCGGCTAAGGCCAGCTACTATCCCTATGAAGCCCTAGAAGTGTTGGCGTTGGGTGAGCATACGTCCTTGGTTGAGCGTCGCGCAGATGCCGCGGTCTATGAAGTGCTGGAGTGGATCAAGTGTGACTACATGAGTGATCGCGTCGGTGATATTCATGACGGCGTGATCACCGGCGTCGCCAAGTTTGGATTTTTTGTTGAGTTGGTGGATGTTTTTGTTGAGGGGCTAGTCCATGTCAGCACACTGGCTGGCGACTACTATCAATTTGATCAGCAGAACCAGACGCTCGTGGGTGAGCGAACCGGCATGACCTATGGGATGGGCGATACCGTCAGCGTTCAAGTTGCTCGAGTCAATGTCACTGAGCGAAAAATGGATTTCGAGCTTATCTCCCACGAACCGTTGACCAGTCGTCGCAAGACTCACAAGAATGTGGCCAAGGGCGGTGCCGGGTCTAAGTCAAAAGCGGACGCCAAGTCTGGCGCAAAGCGTAACGGCAAGCCTCGATCAAAAGCCAAAGCCAAGGCTCAGGCGAATGATCAGCCGAAGCCTAAAGCAAAGTCGAAGCCCAAAGCCAAGGCTCAAGCGAGCGACCAGCCGAAGCCCAAAGCAAAGTCCAAGGCGAAGCCCAAGGCTCAGTCTGATGCAGCTACCGGTGAGAAGACCGGGGCGCCCAAGCGCAGGCGGCGCTAATGAAAGAAGCTGCGGTTACTGATGTCCTGTTTGGCATTAACTCTGTGGAAAGCCGATTACTGGCGGGGAAGCAGGGAGTGCAGACGCTGACGGTACGCGAAGGCCCGCTGTCTCGGCGAGTCGAGGCGTTGGTCGAGTTGGCGGAGTCGGCGGCAATACCGGTTCAGCGGGCCACTGACAGAGAGTTGGACGAGATGACCAGTATCAGTCATCAGGGTGTCGCATTGACTGTAGCGCCGATGGTGATGCTTGGCGAGAAAGCGCTGGATCAGATTCTCGAGACCAACTCGGAAGGGCTGTTGCTACTGATCTTGGATGGAGTGACTGACCCGCGAAATTTTGGCGCTTGTTTGCGCAGTGCCGCGACGTTGGGCGTACATTGCGTGATAGTACCGAAAGACAACAGCGCACCGCTGAATGCCGCGGCTGCCAAAACCGCCTCAGGTGGCGCCTCTATCGTGCCAGTGGTGCAGGTCGTGAATCTCGTCCGCTGTATTGAGCAGCTCAAGCAGCGGGGCATCTGGATAGTTGGGACCTTGCTGGAAGGCGACCAGGCCCTTGAGCAGGTGGATCTGACTGGTAATGTGGCGATTGTCATGGGTTCCGAGGAGCGTGGGATGCGGGAGCGGACGACTAAGGCCTGCGATTACCTTGTCAACATTCCGATGCCCTATGTGAACTTAGGATTTAATGTTTCAGTGGCGACGGGTATTTGTCTGTATGAGGCGATCCGGCAGCGCCAGCATCTGGCGCGGCTGAAGACTGAAACCGCCGGAGCCAGCTGACCGCCGGAGCCAGCTGACCGCCGGGGCTGCAATAGAACAGTAAAATCAAGGCTGAAATAATAAAAACGAACAAGGTTTGAATTACTGGCGGTGTCTCGCTACAATGCGCCCCCAGTTTTCTCCTTGCTTCACCGCCGCGAGTCACGCGTGCTGGGAAGCATTAACCCGAAAGGAGTCTTGAATGAGACATTATGAAATAGTGTTTCTGGTACATCCTGATCAAAGCGAACAGGTGCCAGGAATGGTCGAGCGTTACTCCAGCATGATTACCGACGGTGGTGGCCAGGTTCACCGCGTCGAAGATTGGGGGCGTCGTCAGTTAGCCTACCCGATCAACAAAATCCATAAAGCGCATTACGCCTTGCTCAATGTCGAATGTGGCAAAGAGGTTCTCGAGGAACTAAATACGGCTTTCCGCTTTAATGACGCGGTTTTGCGCAACCTGATCATGAGCCGCAAGGGTCCCGAGACGGAAGATTCGCCCATCATGAAGGTCGAGCGTGAGAGTCGCGAACGTAAAGAACGAGACGATGTGCCAGCGCCTCGTGCGTCCGCGCCCGTGGCCGTTGAAGAAGCAGTAGCTGATTCAGGTGCCGATTCAGATGCCGATGCAGAAGCAGCCAGCTAACCGGAGAACGTCATGTCACGATTTTATCGAAGAAGAAAGTTTTGCCGGTTTACTGCTGAAGGCGTAACCGAGATTGATTACAAAGATATCGAAATGCTCAAGCAATATGTCTCAGAGACAGGCAAGATCGTTCCGAGTCGTATTACGGGCACCAAGGCCAGATACCAGCGTCAATTGGCGAAAGCCGTTAAGCGTGCGCGCTATCTCGCTCTGATTCCTTTTACCGATGGGCATAAGTAAGTAGTCGCTAGTCACTGACTTACTGCTGAGTTTCCGCTAACTACTGAGAGCAAATTAGTATGCGTGCCCTGGCTGAATTCGTGATGCGAGGACGGCTTCAGGCGATAGCCGTCTGTGTCGGGCTGGCATTGTTGCCATTAGGTCATTGGTTGAGTGCGGCGGTCGTTTGTTTGGTGCTGCTACGTAAGGGCGTCAGCGAAGGGTTGGTGCTGCTGCTGTTGGCAAGTATTCCGCTCATCGGGCTGTATATCTCTACCGGTGACCCAGGTCCGTTGATGGGCCTGATGGGCATGGTTTGCCTGGCGTCGATCTTGCGCAGTACCGAATCTTGGGCGCTAGTGTTAGGTGCCGTGGTCGTTGTGGCAGGCACCAGTAGTCTCATCTTTGAGCTACTGGTGGCAGAAGATTTGACGCGGCTTGTGGAGTGGTACTTGAAGCTGACGGCTGACGGTAGTGCTCAACAAGCGGATTCGGTCGAGCTGCAAGAAGTGACGCGACAGGTGATTATGGGTTTGTTTGCCATGGGCCAGGCGTATGCCATGATCGGTTTTCTGGTCTTGGCGAGATCATGGCAGAGCCAGTTATATAATCCTGGCGGCTTGCAGTCTGAGTTCCATCAGCTGCGCATACCGGCACCATTAGCTGCCGGTCTTGTAGCACTGCTGATGGTCTGTGTGGTGATGGGCACGCCGCAAGCGTTGCGCTGGATACCGTTGTTAACGGTACCTTTGGTCATGGCGGCAATTGGCCTGGTGCACTGGCTGGTTGCCATGAAGGGGTTGTCCGGACATTGGCTGGGTGGCTTCTATATAGTGTTGATAATCATGTATCAGCTGGTTTCACCCTTGTTAGCATCGCTGGCATTGATGGATAGCTGGTTTGAATTGAGAAAGAAATTTCGATCCGATCGAGAGGTGTAAGATATGGAAGTTATTCTATTAGAACGCGTTGCTAACCTAGGTAATCTGGGCGATAAGGTGACGGTCAAGTCGGGTTACGGGCGTAATTACCTGATGCCACAAAAGAAAGCTGTGCCGGCGACGAAAGAAAATGTTGCCTCTTTCGAGGTTCGACGAGTTGAACTGCAGAAGTTGGCTGACGAGAAGTTGGCGGAATGCCAGGCTCGTGGCGCGAAAATCAGCGCTCTGGAAGTTACCATCACGGCCAAGGCCGGCGATGAAGGCAAGCTGTTTGGCTCAATCACTGTTCGTGACATCGTTGACGCCGTAGCGGCCAAAGGGTTCGAGCTGGAGAAGAGTGAGGTGCGCATGCCTGAAGGTCCGATTCGTGATCTAGGTGAGCATGAAGTGGATATTCATTTGCATACCGAAGTTAATGTGAAGCTCAAAGTCGGTGTCATCTCCGAGGCTTGATTGAAGGCGTGATCCCGTGATGGCGTCTGATGCTGGCTGCCAAGCCAGGAGTCGCTGGAAACGGGATCAGGTTAGCCTAATCCAGGTTCCAGAAGCGCAGGGGGTCTTGCTCTAGAGACGCCCGATATGTTTTGCTATTGAATGTTTCTTTTCGCAGGGTACGCTACCCTACCTAGTTCATCCTTCAGCGCGGCGACACTTTTGGCTATAGCAACAGACGACATTAACACCGCGACCCTTAAGGTTCCGCCCCATTCGTTGGAGGCTGAACGGTCCGTTCTTGGCGGCTTAATGCTCGACGAGCAGGCGTTCGACCATATATCAGGTCTGCTAACCGCGGATGATTTTTACCGTGGGGATCACCGAGTCATCTTTCGCTGCATGGAAAGCATGGCGGAACAGAATAAACCCCTCGATATCATTACCATCTCTGAGGCTTTGAGCGCAGTCAACGAACTTAGCAATGTCGGTGGCATTGCCTACTTGTCTGATCTTGCCAACAGTATTCCCACCACTTCAAATATCCGCGCCTATGCCACCATTGTGGTTGAGCGTGCCACCGTTCGTAAGCTGATCTCGGTCGCCCATGAGATCGCCGATAGCGGTTTTAATCCCGACGGTCGCGATAGTGCCACGCTGATTGATCTGGCAGAATCCAAAGTTTTCCAAATCGGCGATTCGCGGCCTTCCAACGGCGGCCCTCAGCCAGTGCGTAGCGTGCTGACCAAGGCTGTTGAGCGTATCGATGAGTTGTTTCAGACCAAGGGCTCGCTGACGGGACTGAGTACAGGCTTTCGCGATATCGATGAAATGACCATGGGCCTGCAGAAGGGCGACCTGGTGATTGTCGCTGGACGACCGTCCATGGGGAAGACCAGTTTCGCGATGAACATTGCAGAAAATGCCGTGATAGCCGGTGACAAGCCGGTCTTGGTATTTAGTATGGAGATGCCGGCGGACTCATTGATCATGCGTATGCTGTCGTCCCTTGGGCGAATAGACCAATCAAAAATTCGAAGCGGACAATTGAGCGACGAAGACTGGCCAAGACTCACATCAGCGGTCACCTTGTTGAACGACAAGCCGTTGTTTATCGATGATTCTTCAGCCCTATCGCCCAATGAAATTCGCTCTCGATGTCGGCGAATTGCCCGTGAACACGGGCCCATCGGCTTGATCGTGGTGGACTATCTGCAATTGATGCAGGTGACCGGCGGCTCAGAGAATCGAGCAACAGAAATCTCGGAAATTTCCCGTGGGCTAAAGGGGATAGCCAAGGAGTTCGAGTGTCCGTTGGTTGCTCTGTCTCAGCTCAACCGAGGTCTGGAGCAGCGGCCTGACAAGCGTCCAATCATGTCTGACTTGCGAGAATCTGGCGCCATTGAGCAGGATGCGGATGTTATTCTGGCGATCTATCGAGACGAGGTTTACCACGAGGATGCGGAAAAGGGCGTCGCTGAGGCGATTATCCTGAAACAACGAAATGGTCCTATTGGTCGCAAGAAGCTCGCGTTTATCGGCCAGTACACCAAGTTTGAAGATCTGGCTCAGGGTTACGATGATTACATGTATGAGTAGCGCTTATGGGTCGCTCTTATGAGTCGCTCGGGTGAGACGCGTCTGTGAGTAGCGCCTATGAGTAGTTCGCCCATAGCGAGAATCCACGTTCGAAGGATTCAACACAATCTCGATCTTGCCCGCGCCTGTTCACCTCATAGTCAATTGCTGGCCATGGTCAAAGGCAACGCTTACGGCCATGACATGCTGGGTCTGGCAGCGCGTCTGCAAAGGGTCGACGCTTTTGGTGTCGCTCGAGTTGATGAAGGCCTGCAATTGCGTGCCCAGGGCATTAAGCAGCCAATTATTGTGTTGCATGGATTTAACGACTCGCAAGAACTCGAGGCTTGTCGGCAAGCTACGCTGACACCGACCGTGCATAGCCAACACCAGCTAGATCTGTTGTCAGACCCGCTCAATCGCGATCTGCCGGTCTGGCTCAAACTCGATACAGGCATGCACCGGTTGGGATTTTCGCCGGCGGCGTTTCAGCCCATTATCGACAGTGGCGAAGTCAATGTGACTTGTGTCTTGAGTCACCTCGCCAACTCTGAAAATCTCGCTCATCCACAGAATCGCCTTCAGCTTGAATTGTTTGAGGCGCTGACCAAGGATCTGGGCATACCGCGTAGTCTGGCGAATTCGGGGGCGATCCTCGGTTGGCCCGAAAGCCATTATGACTGGATTCGCCCCGGCATCATGCTCTACGGCAGCTCGCCGGCGAACAGCAATTTGGCTGACCTGCGTCCAGCAATGACCCTGACAGCACCGGTGCTCTCGGTTAGAGCGGTGGCAGTGGGAGACACCATTGGATATGGCGGTATCTGGCGCGCGCCGAAAAATACCCGTATTGCAGTATTGGGCATCGGCTATGCTGATGGTTACCCACGGGAAGTCCCGGTGCAAATGCCGGTTTGGATCCATGGACAGCGGCGACCGATTGTTGGTCGAGTTTCCATGGATACCTTGATGGTGGATGTGGGTGATCTGCCGATAGTCCCGAATGAGCGAGCCGAGATGTGGGGTGAGGCGCTACCGGTCGATGAAGTGGCGGCATTGTTAGGCTCCATTGGCTATACCCTGATGTCCGGTCTGACCGCGAGAGTTCAGCGTGAATTAGTTGATGAGTAAGCGCTCGCCAACGGTAAAGACTCATAAAATCCAATTAAACGGACAATACAGGCGACACTGATGGCCAAGTCAAAAACAGTTTATGTCTGCAGTGATTGTGGCTCTGAAAGCGCCAAATGGCAGGGTCAGTGTGGTGACTGCAAAGCCTGGAATACCATGACTCGGCTGTCGATTGAAGACACTGCCCGCAGTGCCAGAAAGCAGGGCTTTGCCGGCCAACTGGCGGCTGCCAGCATTCTCGGCGAGGTGTCAGCCCAGGATGTGCCGCGACTGGCCACCGGTTCTGGTGAGTTTGACCGTGTGCTGGGGGGTGGTTTGGTGCCCGGTTCAGCGGTGTTAATCTCCGGCAGCCCCGGTGCTGGCAAGAGCACGTTGCTGATTCAAACCTTGTGTAAGCTCGCCGAGCAACACTCGGCCCTGTATATCACCGGTGAAGAGAGTCTGGCACAGATCGCGATGCGGGCCCGACGGCTGCAATTGCCAGTGGGTAAGCTCAACGTCATGGCCCAAACCAATGTGGAAGCGATTTGTGCGACCTGGGACGAGATGAAGCCCAAGTTGATTGTGATCGACTCGATCCAAGTGATGTACCTGGATGGTGTGGAATCGGCCCCTGGTGGTGTTGCCCAGGTTCGAGAGAGCGCATCCATGTTGATCCAGCACGCCAAGCGTACTGACACGATCTTGTTGTTGGTGGGCCATGTGACGAAGGAAGGCAACCTCGCCGGTCCAAGAGTGTTGGAGCATATGATTGATTGTTTCGTGATGCTCGAAGGTGAGAATGACAGTCGCTATCGCACCTTGCGCGCCAGTAAGAATCGCTTTGGTGCCGTCAATGAGTTGGGTATTTTTGCCATGACCGAGAAGGGCCTGGCAGAAGTGTCGAACCCCTCGGCGATCTTCTTGTCTCGAGGCGAGGAGGCGGCGCCGGGTAGTATTGTCATGGTTGTTTGGGAAGGTACGCGACCCTTGCTAGTTGAAGCTCAAGCTCTGGTGGATGCCAGTGCCCTGGGTAATCCTCGGCGAGTGGCGGTGGGTTTTGAGCAGAATCGATTGGCCATGCTGCTGGCCGTGTTGCATCGTCATGGTGGCCTGCAGGTGGGGGATCAGGATGTTTTCGTGAATGCGGTTGGTGGTATTCGCGTGACTGAAACGAGCAGCGATCTGGCGCTCCTATTGGCGGTAGTCTCAAGCTTTAGAGACAAGGCGCTGCCGATGGATCTGATCTGTTTTGGCGAGGTGGGTTTGTCCGGTGAAATCAGGCCCGTGCCGAATGGTCAGGATCGATTGCGAGAAGCGGCGAAACACGGCTTTCGGCACGCCATCGTGCCGAAAGCCAACTTGCCTAAACAACCGATCAAAGGCATGCAGATCACCGGCGTTAGCAAGCTCCAAGAGGCGCTTGAGGCCATTGGCGCCTGAGCCCGCGGTTTCCTAAACTCAGGCCAGCTTCTTGTACTTGACTCGAGTCGGGCCCTTGTCACCCTGGCGTTTGCGGTGGTCTTCTTCATATTCAGAATAGTTGCCATCAAACCAAACCGCGGTACTGTTACCTTCGAAGGCGAGGATATGGGTAGCAATCCGGTCGAGGAACCAGCGATCGTGTGAGATCACCATCAAAGTACCCGGATAGGCTTCGATGGCGGTTTCCAAAGACCGTAATGTCTCGACGTCCAGGTCGTTGGTGGGTTCGTCTAGCAGCAGGAAATTCGCGCCCTTTTTCAGCAGCTTTGCCAAATGCACGCGATTGCGTTCTCCGCCAGAGAGATTTTTCACCAGTTTTTGTTGATCCCCACCCTTGAAGTTGAAGCGACTGACATAGCCGCGAGAAGGCGTCTCGTAGCGTCCAATCTGGATCACCTCATTACCCTCTGAAATTTCCTCCCAAACATTCTTGTCGTCTGACAGGCTGTCGCGGCTTTGATCCACATGACCGAGGACGACGGTTTCGCCTAAACGTACCGTACCGTTGTCAGGCTGATCGGTGCCGCTGATCATTCGGAACAGGGTGGACTTGCCGGCGCCGTTGCCGCCAATAATGCCGACGATGGCACCCTTGGGCACGCTGAAACTTAAATCGTCGATCAGCAGTTGATCGCCGTACCCCTTGCTGACATGTTCAACCTCGAGGATGACATCGCCCAACCGGGGTCCTGGTGGAATATATAATTCCAGGGTCTCGTTGCGGCGCTGAAATTCCTGGCCGTTAAGCTCTTCAAAGCGAGCCAAGCGGGCCCGATTTTTGGCATGCCGAGCCTTGGGTTGAGTCCTGACCCATTCCAGTTCGGCTTTGATGGTTTTCTGGCGCGCGCCCTCGCGCTTATCTTCCATTTCCAGACGTCGGTCTTTGTCTTCAAGCCAAGCGGAGTAATTCCCTTCGAAGGGGATGCCATAGCCGCGATCCAGTTCCAGAATCCAACCTGCAGCGTTGTCGAGGAAGTACCGATCGTGGGTAATGGCGACCACGGTGCCAGGAAAGTCCTGTAGATAATGTTCAAGCCAGGCGACGCTTTCCGCATCCAGGTGGTTCGTGGGTTCGTCCAGCAACAGCATATCGGGATTGGACATCAACAATCGGCACAAGGCGACTCGACGTTTTTCACCCCCAGATAGGGTTGTGACGTCGGCATCAAAGGGGGGTAGGCGTAACGCGTCGGCGGCGATATTGAGTTTGCGTTCCAGGTCCCAGCCATCGGCGGCGTCGATCTTGAGTTGCAATTCTCCCTGTTGATCAAGGAGATCGGTCATCTCCGTGTCAGACATGGGTTCGGCAAACTTATCACTGATCTCGTTGAAAGCGTCGATCAGGTCTTTGAGTTCGCGCACGCCGTCTTCCACATTGCCGCGAACATCGCGGCTCGCGTCCAGCTCTGGTTCCTGGGATAAATAACCAATCTTCAGGTCCGGCTGGGGTCTGGCTTCGCCCAGGATTTCCAGGTCGAGACCGGCCATAATTTTTAGCAGCGTAGATTTACCGGCGCCGTTAAGACCCAGGACGCCAATTTTTGCCCCTGGAAAAAATGATAAAGAGATATCCTTCAGGATAACGCGGTTCGGCGGAACGACCTTGCCGACTCTGGACATGGTGTAGACGTATTGTGCCATGGATAATTGACCCAGCAAAAAAAGTCGAGTTTAACAGATACGCCCCTGAGTGTTTCAACACATCGGTGCCAGCCTCGCCGGTTTAGAGTAGAATGGCGGTTTTTCCAGCCGGGAAGCCTATTGTGCATTGCCCTTTTTGTAGTCATAGCGAGACCAAGGTCATTGATTCCCGTCTGGTGGCCGATGGCGGTCAGGTTAGACGCCGGCGTGAATGTCAGGAGTGTGGCGAGCGATTTACTACGTTTGAGGCGGCCGAGTTGTTGTTGCCTCGAGTGATCAAGAGTAATGGCAGTCGGCAGCCCTTTGACGAGGCTAAGTTGCGCAGCGGTATCTTGAGAGCC
>Ga0209533_1001103_pt1 | contig 25570 bp, 18 predicted proteins | sample COG_04_FD_184748 | JGI IMG/M metagenome (GOLD analysis project Ga0209533, IMG submission 184748) | Pelagic Microbial community sample from North Sea - COGITO 998_met_04 (SPAdes) (version 2) | ecosystem: Environmental > Aquatic > Marine > Neritic zone/Coastal water | place: Helgoland, sampling...
ATATTGCGAAAGGTCGAGGGGGCGATCACTCGACTTTGGGGGCACACGATGCCCGCGAATTTTGTTTACAGCATGGTGTGAGCGAGCTAGATACTAAGCTAGTGGTTTGGCTGGTTGAGAACCATTTATTGATGTCGAGCTTTTCGCAAAAACAAGATATCGCGGATCCTGACGTCATTAAGAATTTTGCCGAAACCGTTCGCGAGCGTCGTTATCTGGATTGTCTTTTTGTACTTACTGTTGCCGATATTAATGGCACAAACCCTGAGTTGTGGAATGCGTGGCGCGCCTCACTGTTGCGACAGTTATATGCAGCTACCACGAGGGTGTTGAGACGCGGCTTAGAAAATCCAATCGACAAGCAGCAAGTTATTGCTGTTAAACAGGCTACAGCCTTGGCGCAGTTACAGGGCTTAGGGACTAATGTTGAGGCGGTTGAGCGGCAGTGGGAAAACCGTGTTGATGAGTATTTTTTACGTGAATCTATTGATGATTTGGTATTGCATGCGCACAGCATTTTAGATCATGAGGAAGATGGCAGCCCATTAATTTTAATTAAGCCGTCGCAAGAGTTTGATGGCTCCGAAATCACTCAAATTACGGTCTATTGCAAGCTGATTGAAAATCGATTTACCTTTATGACCGTGGCGCTTGAGGAGTTGAATTTATCTATTCATGATGCGCGCTTGCTAATAGCCGGTGGTGGTCATGTGTTAGATACATTTTATGTTTTGGATGCCTCGCTTCAAGAGGCGCTAGATACGCATGATTTAGTCGGCACAGGCAGTGAAAATAACCAGAAAATGAACGGTGCTATTGAGGCTGAACGTATAGAAGAAATTAAGCAGCGGTTAATGCAGGTGCTGGCTTCGCCCGATGAGCGATCGCTGAGCTCTGATCGGCGGCTTAGTCGTCGGATGCGAAGCTTTACTTGGCCCAGCCAAACGGTCTTCTCAAACGATTATGCGCCTGGGTTCAGCGTGCTTGAGGTGGTTGCACCCGACAGACCAGGTTTATTGGCGGTGGTCGGGCAGGTGTTTTTTAATCATAGCTTACGGCTACATAGTGCAAAAATATCGACTTTAGGTGAGCGCGTTGAAGATGTGTTTTTTTTAACTGACCGAACCGATCAAATTATTGAAGAGTCGGCGCGTATTGAGCAAATACAAAGTGATTTACGTGATGCGCTTGATGAAAATACACAGCAGGCCAGTTAAGTGGATGGCTCGGCAGGTAGTGTCAATGTTAATCAATAGGTCAACAGTTCGAGTGGTTGGTGAGTGTGGGCGGTATAAACGATGAATTCTGATCTTAATCAGCTCTATGATTATCCGTTTACGCGTTTGCGTGCATTACTTGCCAATGCGCAGGTTCGTGATGAAACGCAAGCGCCCATTTCGCTAGCTATTGGTGAGCCGCAGCATCCGCCACCGGACTTTGTAACCGCTGCGCTCATTAGTAATTTGCAAACATTGCGCAGCTATCCTACTACTCAAGGCAGTTCGGAGCTGCGTGGCACCATCGCCGACTGGCTGGCTCAGCGCTACGGCATTGCGCGCGATTTAATTGATCATGAAACAATGGTTTTACCTGTGCAAGGTACGCGAGAGGCTCTGTTTGCGGCTGCGCAGTGTATTGTTAATCGCACCAATAAGCATTCAACTACACCAACAAATGATATGAGCGATAGCGCCTTGTTGCCACCATTGGTCATGATGCCAGCACCGTTCTATCAAATCTACGAAGGGGCCGCGCTGATGGCCGGCGCGCAACCGCATTACATGCCCTGCGCTGAAGCTATGGGTTTTGTGCCACAGCTCGATACGGTCAGTGATGAGCAGTGGCAGCGTTGCCAGTTATTTTATGTGTGTAATCCCTCCAACCCTACAGGCCTGGCCCTTGGGTCTGAGTATTATCGGCGCCTAATTGAATTAGCCGATCAATTTGATTTTGTGATTGCTAGCGATGAATGTTATTCCGAAATTTATGCCAATGAGCAAGAACCCTGTGTGGGTTTGCTGCAGGTATGTAGTGAGCTGGGTCGGCATGACTTTGCACGATGTTTGGTTTTTAATAGTTTGTCTAAGCGCTCTAATTTGGCAGGTTTGCGTTCGGGCTTTGTAGCGGGTGATGCGGCACTGATGCAAGCCTTCTTGTTGTTCCGCACGTACCACGGCAGCGCCATGCCTGCGCATCATCAGGCCGCAAGTATTGCCGCTTGGAGCGATGAGCAGCATGTTCGTGTTAATCGTCAACTGTATCAGCAAAAAATCACTGCGGTGCTTGAAATCTTGCAGCCGGTAATGCCTATCGTAAGGCCGGCAGGTGGCTTTTGTCTGTGGGCAGGCACGCCTTGCGATGATGAGGTATTTGTTACTGGCCTCTATTGTGAGCAGCAGGTCACTGTTTTGCCGGGCTCTTATTTAGCGCGCGAGGTTAAGGGTGCAAATCCAGGAGCGGGGTATGTACGTGTAGCTCTAGTCCAGCCGCTAGAGCTCTGTGTTGAGGCGGCACAAAGAATCCGAGGGTTCGTGCAATCGTGCGTTTAAAAATGCTTATACTTCGCGAGCGAGTAGTGTAGAATCCGCGCCGAATCATCTCTCCGCTGTCTCACTAAGGCGGCGATACAGGCGGCAAATTAGCTTTAAGTAAATCGGTTTTATGGCTCTCATTGTTCAAAAATACGGTGGCACCTCGGTGGGTACCACGGAGCGCATCAAAGCGGTGGCAACGCGCGTTAAGCGTTTTGTTGCGCGTGGCGATCAGGTGGTGGTGGTCGTTTCAGCCATGAGCGGAGAGACAAACAGGCTGATGGCCTTAGCCAACGACATGGCTAAATCGCCTAGTGCCCGTGAGCTCGATGTGCTGCTGTCTACCGGTGAGCAGGTCACTATAGCCCTGCTGGCCATGGCATTGCATGCTGAGTCTATTGAAGCCTGTTCTTACACAGGTAGTCAGGTGCGCATACTCACTGATGATACACATGGCAAAGCGCGGATAAAAAGCATCGACGATAAGTCAATGCGTCACGATTTAGAAGAGGGCCGCGTGGTCGTCGTGGCCGGATTTCAAGGCAGTGATGATGACAATAACATCACCACATTGGGTCGCGGAGGCTCAGACACCACGGCAGTGGCGCTCGCGGCTGCATTAGAAGCGGACGAGTGCCAAATTTATACTGACGTAGACGGGGTCTACACTACCGACCCAAGAGTCGTTGAGTCGGCGCGGCGCCTAGACCGTATAACCTTTGAAGAAATGCTCGAAATGGCTAGTTTGGGCTCAAAGGTCCTACAAATACGAGCGGTAGAATTTGCTGGAAAGTATCAGGTTCCCTTGCGGGTGCTTTCGAGTTTTGAAGAAGGTGATGGCACCTTAATTTCGGTTGAAGGAGAGCAGCCTGTGGAAGCACCATTAGTATCTGGTATTGCGTTTAATCGTGACGAGGCACGCGTTGTGGTACGAGGTGTTCCCGATACGCCAGGCGTGGCTTACAAGGTTATAGGGCCGGTGAGCGACGCCAATATTGAAGTGGACGTGATTGTACAAAATGTAGCCGCCGACGGGAGTACCGATTTTGCTTTCACTGTGCACCGCAATGAACTTGACAAGGCACAGGCTATTACTGAGTTAGTGGCTAAAGATTTGAATGCCCGCGAAGTGTCAGTGGATGCTAATATATGCAAAGTATCACTCGTTGGCGTGGGGATGCGCTCGCATGCTGGTATTGCGAGTAAGATGTTTCAAACGCTGGCAGAAGTCGGTATTAATATTGAACTGATAACCACTTCAGAGATCAAAATTTCAGTGGTTATAGAAGAAAAGTTTATGGAGTTGGCTGTGCGCTCGTTACATGCGGCATTTGATTTGGATCAGCCTGTTTAACTGGAAGTTATAGTAGTACGAGTAGTGAGTAAAGAAAGGATAGCTGGATGGCTGTAGTAAAGTGCAGCTTTAGTCTAGAGTGTTGGAAGTTTGTTTTGAATTAGCATGCACAGGGAGTGGCAACCATTTGTGGTGCGAAGCTAAATTATGTCTGTTAAAGCAGCATGCATAAATGAAAGCTTCGTACGCAAGAATACAAAGTGGAGTGCATGTTAATACGCGTAGAGCCTAAGGCTATGAGGTTTTTGTTTGTCTTGGGTGGTTAGTTTAATCATTGGTTGCGCTGGTGTAATTTAATCAGCGCCATCAGTTGTTAATTCACGCTGTGGTTGCCTATTTTTAGGGAAGTTAGCCGGAGGCTACATGCACGTTAGTGCTGTTTATGCCAGCAAAGACATCGGGAGATGCGAGATGCTGATTTTAACTCGTCGTATTGGCGAAACATTAATGGTTGGTGATGAGGTAACGGTTACCGTTTTAGGTGTGAAGGGTAACCAGGTCAGATTGGGTGTTAATGCACCTAAGGAAGTGGCTGTTCATCGAGAAGAAATATATCATCGAATTCAACAAGAGAAAGCTCGTGAAGGGGCTGCCGATAATTCCTCTATTGAAGAGGATCCAGAATAAGCGGAAGTTTTTTTTGACGAGTAGATGTGTGGCTATTTAAGCGTCCTTAGGCAAATAGATGGTCGCGAGAGCCTTGGTTTGTCTTGTGTAATGCAGCGAGCCTTGGCAGGCCTTTTTAACTTTATGAAAGACAAATGCTTCTAGTTCAGCTGGAGCAATTTTTTTAGGGAATCCACTCACTTTTGTGATTGATAGATGCATACATGTGCAGTAATACTACCTCAATGGGTTGGATTTAAGCGCTATTGTTTGTATGCTGCGCGCCTGTTTAGCATACGTATGTATGAGAGACAAAGAGTTAACACGGAGAGGTGGCCGAGTGGCTGAAGGCGCGCCCCTGCTAAGGGCGTATAGGTTTACCCCTATCGAGGGTTCGAATCCCTCTCTCTCCGCCATTATTAATGTATAACCCATTGTATTTAAATGGAAAAATAATAATAAATGCCTGCACGGACCGTCATATAGACCGTCAACTAAATAATAAGCACACTTCTTTTTAAGGCTGTTACTTTGCGGCTAGCAATTAGGGAGCTTCGCTCTGCCTTTTGCTTGGGCCGAAGTTTATCTTATGTTTCACCACATGTAGAACGAAGTGCAGCGCAACGCTAGCATTCCTCGATGCTACTTACCGTTAAACTTCCAAAAAATTGCTCGTGCGAGTGACAGTTTCATTGAGCTCGGTAAGCAATGCAAAATGCCCAATTACATCCGGAAACGATAAAGGATAACGTGGCCCCTCCGAATTGTTCTACATCTTGACGTGGATGGTATCTCCTCAGCCACGACATCAGCTCTGGAATTAAACACTCATAAAGTCCGCAAGGAGAGCAAGTGTCTCGTTTAACCGAACTGATAGCTCAAGCTAAAAAGAAAGATGCCCAGCTCGGGGATGATCTAGCGAAAGAGCTAAAGATCTTGTCTTCACGTCTTGCATTCGGATTGAACTTCGAACGACATACCCCAGAAACTGTCGAGCTCCCTGGGCGTCCAGTGCGAAAGGGAGACAAAGTTCGTTTCCTACCTGATCGTGGTCATCCATTAGATTCTGTTGATTGCCTTCTATGGCTAGTTGTTTCTATTAAGAAGGAGAGGGGTAAGCGTGTAGCGAAGTTGGCACGTTCTTCAGGTTTAGGTGGTGAAGTGGAGGCGGAAGAAAGAGCTGTAGAAGATCTCGTTGTGGTAGCCCAAATCTTTGAAGTAATGAGCGGCACTTTTTACGCCGTCATAGACTCGCGTATGGTTTCCATAAGCGCCATTACGCACGGGGTAAAGGCCGGTATATAGCTGCTGGCGAGTCACTGCGCACATAGCCGTTGCGGTAAATGCACGAGTGAACATCATGCCCTCTTTAGCTATTTTGTCGATATTGGGGGTAATCGCATTCTTGGGCGCGTAATCAATGGCCTGATGGTAAGCACCAATATCAAACCAGTTCATATCGTCGGCGAGAATCAGAGCAATATTGGGTGTATCGGATGCAGTTTCTGGCCGTTTTTCAGAGAAAGGCTTAGAGACGGCCTGTTCAGTCGTGCCTATAAGAATAACGAGTAAAGCGGCCTGTATTGAGCTCTTCTTAGAGTGATCCATAGGGTTTACTACTAAAACTAAGTGGCTTCTTTGCGATGCCGTTTAAAAGTACGCAAGCCATTGTTTTAGTGCTATTTATTAATGAGCATTTCTAGATATTGCCGGTGTTCATTCGGTAAAAGTTAGTGTGTACAGAGCAATATTTTATTGCTCAATAAATCGTCAATTTTTGTTGACTTCGTGTCTATATGTGTTATTCTACTTTACATGTCAGCGCTGTCATAACTTTTAAGCAGATATTTTGAGTGTTATTTAAGTTGGCTTTTAAGTAAAGAGACAGCTAGCTAATGTTTTTTGTTACTGAAAAATAATAAGTATGACAGACAATTAATCGTGGCCAATTGGAATATCCCCTAAGTCATTTGGTCGACATAGCCCAGAAATTTTATTATTAACCAGGAGATTACAATAATGAAAAAAGTATTCAATACACTTGGCCTCGCGTCAGCCGTTTTACTCACGGCTCAAACTTCCTCGGCGGCATTAATTGGTTGGCAAACATTTGAAAATGTTGCCGGTAACAATGCCAATATGCAAGATTCTACCCCAGATAATAACACCACCTATGATGCAACACCCGTGGGGACCTCAGCCGGTAACGTTTATCTTACTGGTGTGATTGGTGCAGGTGCATCGAGCCTAGGCCGGGACGGTTGGGGTATCAATACCAACAGCAGCTTCCTGAATGGGCCAGGTTTCGGCCAAGAATCTGCCGACAGCAGTCGACTAATCGTTAATAACCTTATGGCCGACGGTACAGCGGGTACGCGTATTGGCCCAAATGGCTGTGGAGCCGGCTGCGCCAGCTCTTGGAAGTTTGGTAATTCAGGCAACCAGCGGGTCGGTGATGTTCAGATTACCAATAACAGTGATTACTATTTTCGCATTGAGACTGCCCACTTCGATGCGCGTGTAGGTGCAGCTAACTCGCCCGATAATCTACAGATGGTTTACCTGTCAGGCGACGGTACGTCATTTGACAATGACCTTCTAAGATTTGATACGGGTAATGAATTAAATAACCTGACTAGTCTTTACAACGTAGATTATGATCCAACCGATTCGAACGGTGCGAGGGTTAGTAATGTATCGAGGTCATTGGGCTTTGCCTTGAGTACACAGGCTTACCTTGCGCCGGGTTCTTCAGCAGCCTTCCGATTTATATGGAGCGGTGAGGCAACTTCATCTTCTCAATCGCAAATTGACAACTTAGCGTACGAAGGGACTTTCTTTGAAACAGCAGCTCTAGCTGTAGAGATTGATCCTGCTACTGCTGTGCCAGTACCCGCGTCGGCTTGGTTATTTATGTCTGCGTTAGTCGGTCTATTTGGCCGCAAGCAATTGGCAAAATAGCAAATTCCAGTAGATAAGGACGCTAAGTAGTAATGAGCCACTTGATTGTAAACCTTGCTTATCAAGTAGGCGGTTTCGCATTAGGCGGCCGCTATTTTCTATTTAATAAAAAGTAAATAACATTTTAAGGAGTCAATCATGCATTTAAAAAAAATCGCGGTTTTTTTTATCTCGAGTATTCTAAGTACTTGGGTTGTTGCTGGCACAGGCAATCACCTTATCGGCTGGCAAAAATTTGAGAATGCTACGCCGGGTGACAACAACTCTGGTATTGACGATACCACGCCAGATACTAATTCCACATTCGATCCCTTCTCACCTACCGGGAATATTAGCGCTTCAGGTCACTATCTAACGGGCGCCATTAATACTTCTGTATCATCAGGGGGTTATGTCGGTTTAGGGCAGAATACAAATAACACTTTTCTCAATGACGAGAGCTTTGGTAAAATTGCTTCAACAGGCGAGCTGATAGTCGATTGGCCCCTGGCGGATGGTTCGCCGGGCGAGCGACTTGGACCCTTTGGTGGTACCGGAAACAGTAGCTGGAAGTTTAGGCAACTAGATGGCCGATTTCGAGGTGAATTTTCAATCACGAACAATAGTTCGTACTTTTTTCGACTAGAGCATATTCACTTTGATGCGCGCGTTGGTAATGCTGATTCGCCGGATGATTTAAAAGTGATTTATTTGGCAGAGAATGCCAATCTCATTAAAAAATCTACAGGGGTTGAGTACAGTAACTTTACGGGATTCTGGAATAGTGAGAACGCTAGCAATGAAGATTTCGGCCCGGCTCCCTCCGAACTGGAAGTCTCAAGAAGTGTAGGTGCGGCTACCAGCAGCGCGGCTTATTTAGCACCGGGAGATACGGCTGCGTTTCGCTTTGTGTGGGAAGGTTACGTTACACTAGGAGCCCAGTCTCAGATAGATAATGTTGCTTTTCAAGGAACTTTCTTTGAAACGTCGGACTTGTTGAATATTGTTGATCCTGTGGCGCTAGAATCGGCTTCGGTACCTGTGCTACCGATGTTGTTTCAGTGGGTATTAGCGGGGCTCTTTGCCGCCATTTCAGTGTTCTCAATAGCGAGAAAACGTTCAATTTAGTAGGGTGAATTGCTGCGTGCAAAAACTAATACAGAGAAAACGAAAAAACCCAGCTGAATTGCTGGGTTTTTTCGTTTTATGCATGTACTTGTGACCATTTATTGTAGGGTTTCATGTCTATGGGATCTAGGAGTGGAATACATTGAAGGTGAATAAAGTATTACTTTTCATGTTATTGAATTGCTGTATATCGTTGGGATATGCAGCTGATTACTATGTGAGTACCTCTGAAGGCAGTGATACTCATAATGGTTTGTCGCCTGCAACGGCCTTTCAAACATTAGATCGATTGAACACGCTGAGCTTGTTGCCAGGTGACAGTGTACTGTTTAAATCTGGTGATAGTTGGACGGGGATGTTTTGGCCAAAAGGGTCTGGTGCTGCGTCCTCTCCCATAACTATCGCGGCGTATGGCGTCGGCAGCAAGCCAATCATTGATGGGGACGGTTACCAAGCCAGTATATTGCTTTTTAATGATGAGTATTATGTTGTTAGCGGTTTGGAGTTGACGAATCAAGCCTCACATGTCAACAGTAGTACTGGCGTAACAAAAAAACTGGACGGTTTTGGGGGTTGTGAAAACAGTTGGGGATCTGGTCGTGATGCTAGATTTGGTATCAAAGTGGTTGCCAGTAATCGATCTCTAAACCAATTTACTTTTAGTGACCTTGCAATACATGATATTTTCCCAACGCCCGATACACCGGACGGAGACGGCACTTCTTGTACTATGCAGGGATATAATACGACACTGAAAAATCAAGGGTATGGTATTAAATTTGAATCGCAATCAAATGCCAATGCCAATAATTTTTTTACCATTTCAGATGTTGTCATGGATAACATTACGGTGAGTCGAACGGGGCATTACGGTGTTTGGGTAAAGCCACGGGGGGGCTCCGGCACTGCGCTTTATAAGCATGATAATATTATTGTTAGAAATTCTTCATTTTTAAATACTGGGGGAGCTGGTTTTGTACCGACTAGAGCGTCAAATGTTTTGGTTGAAAATAATGTCTTTGATGGGTCAGGTTCGAGCCTTGATCCTCGCATGTACGGCCGCGGCAGTGGAACTTGGCCTTTTGCCTCAGACAATGTGGTGATTCAAAATAATGTGTTGATGAATGCTAAGGGGGCGCTTGACTCCTACGGTGTTCATATTGACTATAACAATACCAATGTCTTGGTCCAATATAATTTCAGTTACAACAATGAGGGTGGCTTTGTTTCAATATTGGGGGCGAATGTTAATTCGGGGTATCGTTATAATATTAGCGTGGCCGATGGCAGTCGTGTCAAGGGTGTCAATGGCGCGACGAAAAACGGTCGTATTTTTAATGTTTCAAATTATTGCAATATTCCTGGAGGCTGCCCCAGTACGGGCAACTTCATTTATAACAATACCGTTTTTGTACCCAGTGACATTAGCCCTGAGATTTTTTTTATAGCAGATAGTGGAGAAACGTTGCTGCAAAATAACCTTGTTTATGCTGAGGGCCGTGGCACACCGATAGTGACGCAAATGGCGCAACAAGGGGTAAGCTACAACATAAGCAATAATCTGTATTATCCTGCCGCCTCGTTTTCGCTTGCTCAAGAGTTAACGGTGAATGCGCTTTATGACGACCCCAAGCTCGCTCTTGCTGGGTCAGACATTTCCGAGGCCTATAAATTGCAATTGGTCAGCCCTGCAAAATTTGCCGGTGCTTTTATTGCGGGTAGTTTGGACCCGATGGCTTATTCGCAACACAATGGGGGAAAAGACTTTTTCGGCAATAATATCGGCGCCGTAGAGAACCCCCATATCGGCGCCTATAGCGGCAATGAGGCATCAGTGGCGTTGGAGATTCCCATGATGATGTTGCCATTCGCGTCACTATTAGGATTTGCCCTCATTATTATTGCTATGCGATACAATAGGTATTAAATCGCTATGACCAAAACGAGTATTGACTATCTCCGACCCTGAATCTGGTTTTTTCTCCACTCCCAATGAGCAAAAGAGCGCAATTTATGCTCTTAGCTTTTTATTTTTTATGTGGGGTTTTTTGTCGTGTTTAAATGATCTGTTGGTGCCTTATCTTCGCGGTGTATTTAGTCTGACTTATACTCAGGCGATGATGGTTCAGTTCAGTTTTTATAGTGCCTTTTTTCTGTTTGCTATTCCGCTGGGTTTTGTTGTTGATAAGCTGGGTTACAAAAAGGGGATTATTTTAGGGCTCACGATTGCCTCCTTGGGTTGTTTGCTTTTTTATCCGGCGGCGCAGCTGGTCGCTTACTCGGTATTTTTATTTGCGCTATTTGTTTTAGCGATTGGAATTTGTTGTTTGCAAGTGGCAGCCAACCCCTACGTGGTATTGCTTGGGCCAGAACACACCGCATCGCGCAGGCTCAATTTAACACAAGGGTTTAATTCGCTCGGTACGACGGTTGCGCCTTATTTTGCGGCTATTTTTATTTTTTCAACAATGGCAGAGGTGACCAGCGGTGTTGATGCCGTTAAATTGCCCTATGTGTTTATTGCGGGAACATTGGTGGCCTTGGCGCTTGTCTTTAGCCGTTTGAAATTGCCACAAGTTACGAGCGCGGCCGTGAGTCAAGCCAGCATAGCAGAAGGCAAGAGAAAGCCTGTAACTAGCCCTAGGCAAGTCGTTAGTATGCTCTCCTCTAACCGGCCGTTGCTATTGGGAGCGGTGGGTATATTTTTTTATGTTGGCGTCGAAGTGTCGGTAGGGAGTTTGCTGGTTAATTTTATTGCCGATCCGGCCATTGGAAATATGACGATTGTTCAAGCTAGCCAGTTTGTCACGCTATTTTGGGTGGCAGCGATGATAGGGCGCTTTATTGGATTTATATTAATGGCTTGGATACGGCCGAGTCGCTTGTTACTGTTTAATGCGCTTGCGGCCTGTTTTTTAATTGCCAGCGCAGTATTGAGTAAAGGGCACTGGGCGATGTGGTCAATTTTGATGGTTGGACTTTGTAATTCGATTATGTTTCCCACTATTTTTAGTTTGGCTATTGCCAAGATGGGTGCGTTTGCTAGCCATGGTTCTGGAATTTTATGTTTGGCAATTGTCGGTGGTGCGGTGATTCCTATTTTTCAAGGAGCTTTGGCCGATACTATTGGTTTGCAAAATTCTTTCGGCTTGACCCTTGTTGGTTACTTTTATATTGCTTGGTATGCTTGTCAGAATTTTGGAGTTCAAGATGATTAATGTTGTAGTGGTTCGCGGAGGATTTATAGAATGAACACAGTCACGATGCAAGATGTGGCCAACCTCGCAGGTGTTTCGAACAAGACGGTTTCTCGGGTAATTAATAACGAACCTAGCGTGAGCCCGGCGACGCGAGACAAAATTAACAAAATTATTAAGGAAACCAATTTCCAGCCTAATAAGTCTGCGCAAAGTTTGGCTGCACACCGCTCCTTACTTCTAGGTTTGCTCTATGACAATCCGAGTTCCGCTTACATTACTGGGCTGCAGGAAGGGGTTTTAAAGGCCTGTGATAACTTTGGTTATGGTCTTGTTATTCATCCCTGTGATCACAAAGATAGTGACCTACTGCAAAATCTCAGGCAATTAATTGGCAGCACGCGAATGGATGGCTTGGTGTTAACGCCGCCGTTAACAGAAAATAAAGCGTTGCTTGATTTTTTAGACGAAAATAATAAACCCCACGTGTTGATTTCGCCTCTAGATCAAGTGCAATCGAACCCTTTAGTGTTTACTGATGATGTATCCGCTGCAAAGCAGGTCATGCAATTTTTATTTGATCACGGCCATAAACGCATCGGGTTTATCCAAGGTGTGCGGCAACGCAGCGGCACAGAAATGCGTTACCAAGGCTACAAGCAAGCGCTAGAAGACAATGGTATCGTGTTCGATAAAGACTTGGTGGCGCCAGGCGACTTTACTTTTGAATCCGGTGAGTTGGCGGCACAGCAATTACTTCGCTTAGACAAGCCGCCCTCAGCGATATTTGCGAGCAATGACTATATGGCGGCCGGAGTGCTAAAGGCGGCAAGTCAGTTGCGTATACCCGTTCCCTACGAATTGTCGGTTTGTGGCTTTGATGACAATCCGGTCGCACGCTTTTTAACACCCACGCTGACGACGGTGCAGCATCCGGTGACTATGCTGGCTGAAAGCGCAGGCGAACTTTTAATTAGGCAATTAAAAAAACACCTTGATCCTCCTCATAAGGCAAGCGATATTCACTCTGAACTGATTGTGCGTGAGTCTACCGGGCCGGTTAATTCGCAATTTGAAGCATAGAAAAACAACTTTGGACTGAGGGTGTATTTAGCGATGCGCTGCTGTTTTTTTATTTTTGTCTATAGCTGCTGTTTTTTCTCTGGCAATTGCCGATGAGATAAAAGCGGATGCGGCGAATGTTAAAGAGCGCCCCAACGTTATTGTCATCCTAGCCGACGATATGGGTTACGGCGATACCAGTAATAACGGCCACCCGAGTATTCGAACCCCCCACTTAGATCGCATGGCTAGCGAAGGTCAAAAATGGACTAACTTCTACGTGCCTGCTTCGGTCTGTTCACCTAGTCGCGCGGGCCTGCTTACGGGTCGTTTACCCGTGAGAAGCGATGTTGCCTCGTTAAAACACCGAGTGTTTTTTCCTTGGTCTAAAGGTGGTTTGCCTTCAGCTGAGATGACTTTGGCCGAAATGTTTAAGGCTAAGGGCTATCAAACGGCGATGTTTGGCAAGTGGCACTTGGGGCATTTACCCGAATTCTTACCGACCCAACAGGGGTTTGATACTTGGTTTGGCATTCCTTATTCCAATGATATGGATAGAGATCGCGCAACCACTAATGCGCTAGCCAAAGACGATGCGAGCGGTCAGTTTCCGGCATCGTATTGGTATGAGCCCAAGTCGCGTTATTTTAATGTGCCGTTGATGGAAAATGACAGGCTGCTTGAGCGCGGTCCTGATCAAACTCTATTGTCCCAAGAATATACAAATAGGTCTTTGGCATTTATCAGGCAAAACCAACAGAAGCTCTTTTTTCTTTATCTGGCATTTAATGCCGCATGTACTGTTGTTTCGCTCAAAGGCTTTTGAACACCATAGTACCTCTGGTTTATACGGCGATGTCATTGAAGAGTTAGATGATACTGTGGGGCGTATTTTGGCGGAGCTAAGCTTATTAAATTTGGCCGACAACACCTTGGTGGTGTTTACCTCTGACAATGGGCCTTGGTTAAAATATAAAACCCTGGGTGGATCTGCTGGCCTCTTACGTGATGGAAAATCTTCTGTCTGGGAGGGCGGGATGCGCGTTCCAGCGCTATTTTGGGGCCGGGTATTGTTCACGATATAGGTAGCACTTTAGATTTTATGGCCACCTTTGCGGCATTGAGCAATGCCGAGTTGCCAGCTTCGCAGCCCGTGTTAGATAGTTTAAATTTGATGCCGGTTTTGGCGCGAGGTGAAAAAGGCCCTCGTGATGAAATTTTTTTATTTAGGCGATCAGTTGGCCGCGGTTAGAAAGGAGGCTTTTAAAGTGCATTTTCTGGAATCGGTTTCGGGGCCAAAGAAGTTTATCGAGCGTGACACGCCATTACTCTTCAATTTGCATGAAGATCCGGCCGAGCAATTTAATATTGCCCCCAATTATCCGAAAATGCTTCAAATCCTTGCGGATTTGCGGGATCGGCATCTGGCGTTGGTTGTGAAGGTGGAGAGTCAGTTACTCCTTCGATAATTGCTCCATTGTTTTAAACTTTTTTTAGCGGTTTTGGTTGACATAAGGTCTGCCTATGTTACTCTAATCAAGTTATGACAGCGCTGTCATTTTAGTGTGTGGGTTGCTCGGTAGTGCGCTTTAACTTTTAAATGACGGCGAAAAGCAACTGTTTTCAGTCAACTCGTTGATCGCAATAAATCAAGCGTTTGCTAAATAATTCATACATGTCGGTTTTTATTAGTGTTTTTTAATAAGTGGCTTATAAGAGAAATTTGCATAAGTAAATTGTATAGGCGTTTATTTTGAATAACACAGTAAGCAATAATAATGATTACTTGGTATTTAAGGTGTAATGATGGTGCTCCAGTCAAAAGTTGTTCGTTTACTAGTGCATTTTTTTCTATCGCTTGGCTGTGCCGTGGTGTTTATTTTTGACATTCACACAGTTTATGCACAAGGGCAGGAAGAAGAAGTCGCTATCGAAGAGGTACTGGTTTTAGGTATTCGTAAAAGCTTAGAGTCTGCCATGGCAGAAAAACGTGAAAGAACCAATTTAACCGAAGTGATCAATGCGGAAGACGTGGGTAAGTTGCCCGATGAAAATGTCGCTGAAGTGTTAGAAAATATACCGGGCGTACAGATCACCCGTAGTGCAGGTATTGGAGAGGGCGTTTCGGTTAGAGGCAGCGATGAAAACCGTGTAGAAATCAATGGTAGAGGCACACTTTCTACGCAAGATGACCGTGGCGGAATCCGTTTTTCTGATTTGCCAGCGGCATTAGTTCGATCCTTGACGGTGGTTAAAGTACCGACTGCAGATATGGTCGAGGGCTCCATTGGCGGCACGATCAATGTTAAGACTTACCGTGGCCTACGGTTAAAAAAACCGCTTAAAGTGGCGCGTTTTACCTCCGAGTACGCCGAGAATTCTGACGCTTGGAATGAAAATGCTGCGCTTACATGGGGTGATAAGTTTAATACTGAGTTTGGTGATATCGGCGCGATTCTAACGTTTTCTCATATTAAAAAATCGGTACGCGAGGATTCGATTCGAGTGAGCACGGCCACTCGAACTGGAACTGGAGGTAATAATTCTCCCGCGCTACTGGCATTGTTTCCTCCGGTTGGGGAAGGGTCGTTCACTCCTTATTACTACCCAGGTTTTGGCGATACGCAATACGGTGAAGAAGACCGCGAAAACAATTCTCTTAATGGGTCCTTAGAATGGCAGGCTACTTCTAAGTTAAAGTTATTTATGGAGGGGACGTATACCGATGTTGAACGTTTGAATCGTAGGCAGTCAGCTCTTCAGTCATTTGGGAGCGGCTCGCCCGCGTCAAGCCGAGAGCTAGATGGTTTGCGAAATGCCACATTTGATACCGTTTTTGTGGCAGGGGTGCAGATCCCTATCTTTACTTCGGGCATTATTGGTGGGGGTGTGCGTAATGGAACAACCATTGATGGTGTTAATCCTAATCCGGGGCTACCCGACGGTTTACAGATTCGAACCACCAATCGAACCACGACTGTTAATAGTGAGTCTTACGTTGCTGCTTTGGGTGGTGAATGGAAAAACGATACTGTTTTAATTGAATTTGAAGTGAATGCGGCTGCGTCGAAAAGAAAAAGCAATGCCTTTAATGTTGCTTTTCAGTACAACGACCCTAGTGACCCTAATTTTCATTCGCTTGATGCACGTCTCCGCGTTCCTTTTATTTACGATGTGCGCGATGGAGACCTTTCTTATGGGCCTGTGCCGGGTCATCCTGCAGCGGCCAATTTCTTAAACCCCGATTTTTACTCTCTTTTTGTTGCGCGAGACACCACTACTCGATTTGAGAATGACGCGTACGCACAAAAAATTGATCTGACGTGGACTGTGGATACCCGCTTCTGGAGCGACTTGCGCTTTGGCTTACGCACTAGCCAGCGTAGCACTGAGCGTCTACGAGAAGCACAGACTACGGATCTATTTCCGTTTGGGGCGGGCTCCGAATTTACTGAAATTGATCTATCGGGATTTTTAACCTCTACGCCCGGAAATTTTCTTGAATACAATAGCGATGGGGTCTTTCTTGATAATTTTTTGACTCCAGATTATCGTCAGGTGAGCACATTGCGATCAGTCTTGGAATCTGGCGCTGGTTTAGGCGGCAATAATCGGTTTTCACCACCTCAAGGTTTTCGAGTAGAAGAAGATACCTTTGCGATGTATGCCAGTGCTGATTTTTATGCAGATATATTGGGTATGCCGCTCAGGGGTAATATTGGTTTGCGAGTAATCCAAACTAATCAGTTGGCTACGGGAAATCAATTGGAAGACAGTGGAGTGTTTAATCCTGTTTCGGTGCGGCAAGAGTATACCAACGCACTGCCTAGCGCGAGTTTGGTTTTATCGCCTTTTGAAAAAGTACAAATTCGGTTTGGCTATGCTGAAATATTACGTCGTCCTAGTTTTGCTCAGCTTTCACCTACATTTGAATTTCCACTCAATGTTGGGCAGGCGGTTATCGTCGGCGACCCTAGTTTGCGACCAACAACGGCCGAGCAATACGACCTTGCTGTTGAATATTATTTTCGTAAAGGCAGTGTATTGAGTTTGGGTGTGTTTCATAAGGAACTCGAAAGCGTGGTAGGCAGAGTCCGAGACGGCCAAATCTGTAGTCCTATTGCCGTGAGCGATAATCCACTGAATTGTCCTACCGTTGTGGGAGGCCCTGTTGATGGAACAAACGTGCCAAAAGCAGTGTTTACCAATTTGGAAGGCGGTAAAATTCAAGGTGCTGAGCTTGCGTTCCAGCATAGGTTTAATTGGCTGCCGAAGCCCTACAATGGTCTAGGGGTTATTGCGAGTTATGCCTACCAAGATGGTGAGCGAGACCTTACATTTAGCGTGCCGGGCTTTCTGCAGGGTGCCAGTGGCCCTGACGCTGAGTTTCCACTCAATTTTACTCGCTTGTCGGAAAATTCATACAACGTTACTGTCTATTTCGAAAGGCCTAAGTCCCGTTGGAGTGGGCGTTTACGATATACCTATCGCGATGGCTTTCTTGTGTCAGAATCGGTTGATGCATCCAATAACCTTCCGCTCTATCGTGATGATCGTTTCCAACTAAATGCATCGATGTCTTACCGATTAACAGACGTTTTCACCTTGCGTTTTTCTGGTGTCAATCTCACCAAAGAGCAATCTACAGAGCGGTCGTCGTTTACGACAGGACCTATTGTCCGTCAAAGAGATGCAGATCGCCGGATGTCACTCGGGATTAGCGGCCGATTTTAGTTGAGTTTAACGAAATTCCTTTTTCTGGTTTGGATTAAGTTCACATGATGATAAGCCTCGCTAGTCGCTTAAGAAATGGTTTTGTCTTGTTGCTGCTAAGCGCTACAACAACTATCGCCGCTGCACAAACAAATTACTACGTTAGCTCCTCAAACGGTAAAGACGGCAACAATGGAGAGTCAGAAGCTGAACCATGGAAAAGTCTAGCCCGAGTAGAGCAGGCCAAGTTGAGCCCCGGGGATACCGTCCATTTCAAATCTGGCGACGTATTTAACGGACAGCTAGTGATTGACGAATCGGGAAAGGATAAAGCCCCCATCCATTTCACCGCCTATGGCGATGGCGAATTGCCCATTATCGATGGCGCTAACAGCAAAGGCGGCTCTGAGATTGCGGCCATTCTCATTGCGAACCAGGACCATATTGAACTGAGCCGTTTAGAGGTGCGGAATTTTCGCAAACGGTCGATGGCGAACGCAGCGGATGTGAATGCCTATGGTATTTGGGTTAAAAATACAGGCCAGCGTGTTTTAAGTGGTTTTGAATTCCATCACTTAGTGGTTGGCGAAGTGTATCCCATTCGTGCTAAGAAATCGTTTAACGATACTTCTGTGACGGGTATACGCTTTGAAACAACGCCGGCTAAATCCAAAATGCGGGCATTTAATACGCGCGACATTTATATTCACGACAACCTCATTCGCCACACGGCTCGGTTTGGAATCGCGCTGCGCCATCGGCCTTCTAAGATCGAAGGTATTACCGGCACTGCGCTCGACTATGATGAAAACGTACGGATTATGAATAACCGCTGTGAAGACTTAGGCGGTAGTTGCGTCTTAATGAATGGCGTGTGGCATGGACTGTTAGAAGGCAATGAATTTATTCGCTCGGGCGCGATGGTTGAGCCTGAGCTATCAGTTAACCGAGGAAGTGGCGCATGGTTTTTCCGTAGCAATCATATTGTAGCGCAACACAATGTCTCGATTGGATCGCGGGGGCATAACGACTCGGCAGGTATGCATGTCGATTTCAATAATGAAAATGTGTTAGTTCAGTACAATTTTAGTTACGACAACGAAGGCTATGGCACTGAGATTTTAGGCAAGAATAGAAACGTTATTTGGCGGCACAATATCAGTGTCGCCGATGCTACCCGCAAGGCTTATTTGCCGCGGCCTGAAGGCGGTAAGAGTCAGCACCCCGGTAAAATAGTTTTTGTCAGTGACTTTGCCGTGCCAAAACGTATTCAGTCCAGTGATGTCTTTATCTATAACAACACCTATATTGTTACTTCAGATTCTGACCCCCTGGTGGAGCTAAATGGTGAGAACGTGCACCTTTGGAATAATTTGTTTGTTGTCGAAGAGGGCTCTCGATTAGGCAGAAAGGTGACGATAGGTTGGATAAAAGGCCCTGCGGTGGATGTACAAGGTAATCGTTTTGTTGGCAATGTCTCACCTAATTTTATCGCCTTAGATAAATATCCCAGCACGACTCCATTGAGCGTAATCGGAGAGCTTAGCGATGTTAATACTTTTGCATTTACGCGTAGTAAAATAATGGCATCAAAGCCGGATTCAGCGTTTAAGCCCCCGTCTTTCCCCGCAGCAGGGAAAGGAATTTTTAGCCACGTGAGCGAAATCCCTAAAGTCGATTATTTTGGCAATTCATTAAAGCTATTGCGCGACAGTGATGAGGCGATAGTGGGAGCCGGCTTCTCTGCGGAGAAATAATAATTAATTTGTGAGAATGAAATTTTAAAAACCTAGGGGTAGAACTTTGCGGTTATATTTATCGACTATGGCACAGAGCTGTGGAAAAAAAACACTTCGGTTTACTGGCGCATTATTGTTGCTTGCCAACATATCAGCTTGTTCATTTTACGATGATCGAAGCGCTAAAACAACTTCAGATAATAGCGACCCCGTAACACTTAATACCGTCACGCCGAATTTTATTGTCGTACTGACTGATGACCAAGGTTGGACTAGTCTGTCGTCATCGATGGATAAAACAAAACCGCAGGCGAAAAGTGACTACCACCAAACTCCGCATATTGATTCGCTGTTGGAAGAAGGTATGCGTTTTTCTAATGGCTATGCGGCTGCTCCTGTCTGTTCGCCCACGCGATACAGTATCTTATTCGGCAAATCGCCCGCGCGCTTACAACGAACAAAAGTCGATAGAATTAATCGGGTGGATCATGATCAGACCGGTATCCCACAAGTACTAAAGTCAATTAACCCCGAATACCGTGCGGCCCATTTTGGCAAGTGGCATATTGGCGCCAATCCTAGTCGCTATGGCTACGACGTTCACGATGGTGAGACAACGAATAAAACGGCTGGCTTTACTAACAATAACAAGAATGTGCAATGGGGCGGCTATGCGGAAAATGATCCAAAGCGCGTTGACTCGATTACCACTCGCGCCATTCAGTTTATGCGCGAATCGGTAGCTCAACAGCAGCCCTTTTATTTACAATTGTCGCACTACGCGGTGCATTCCGATATTGTTTACAGTGAATCTTCATTTGCCCATATGGGAGCACAGACCAAAGGTCAGCTGCATCGCGATCAGGGTTACGCGGCGATGATTCACGATATGGATTTATCGGTAGGCGATTTATTAGCGGCTTACCGCGAGTTGGGCTTAGCAGATAACACCTATATTATTTTTACCTCGGACAACGGTGGCATGCCGGTGTTACCGATGCAGGTGAATCGCGGTAAGCCATATAAGTCTGGATTAAATACACCTTTGCTCCGAGGCAAATGGGATTTAACCGAAGGCGGTATTAGAGTGCCCTTTGCAGTAGTGGGGCCGGGCGTTGAGGCGGGCAGCCAAAGTGACACGCCGGTTATTTCTTATGACCTGATGCCAACGCTGGCTGATTTAGCTGGGTCGACGCAGAGCTTGCCTAAAGATATTGATGGAGGTAGTTTTCGAACTTCGTTGTTTGATGGCGACAATAAAGTCAATCGCAGCCTCGACAGTTTAGTCTTTCATTTCCCTCACTATAACAAGGTTGGAATGAACGAGCCGCATTCTGCGATTCGCTTTGGTAATTACAAGCTTATCCACTTTCCAGCCTCTGGGCGTAGTTTGTTGTTCGACCTTGAGCAGGATGTGAGTGAGAGTCATGATTTATCCACACAACGACCTGATCTAACGGCGTTGTTAAAAGAGAAATTATCGATGTATTTGCTTTCGGTCAATGCCGAGCGGCCTGAGCAGAGTTCTACTTGGGTTAGAGTAGGCAAGAAAGGGCAGGTACGGACGAAGTTCTTCCAGCGTTATTCGAATCGTGAGAAAGATTGATAACAACTCAATGTGTACCAGTAGATTTTAGGCTATTCGTTCACAGCTTTCACATCAAAAAGGTTTACTCTCTATTCCATGAAATTTCAATTTGTAGCTCTTTTTGTATTCTCTCTTTCTTCTTCAGTTCTGTTTTCAAAACCGCTCTACCCGTATCAAAATCCGGCGCTTGTGGATGAAGACCGTGTTGACGACTTGCTGGCCAGGATGACCTTAACCGAAAAAGTGGGTCAGATGTGTCAGTACGTAGGTATTGAGCATATTGCGCATTCAGAAAAAAACCTTAGCCTTGAAGAAATGCAAGCAGGTGATGCTCATGGGGTTTATCCCGACCTCCATTCTTCGCAAATGCCAGCGTTGATTAAAGCCGGTGAAGTGGGCTCATTTCTTCATGTGACTAATCCTGCCGAGGCAAATCGCTTACAGCAGTACGCTAGTGAAAGTCGTTTAGGTATTCCGTTGATCATTGGTATTGATGCCATCCATGGTAATGGTTTAGTCAGTGGCAGCACTATTTATCCATCGCCTATTACCATGGCCAGTAGCTGGAACCTCGACTTGGTGCGGCAAGCCAGTGTTGAAACCGCGCTAGAAGTTCGTGCTAACGGAGCACATTGGGCGTTCGCTCCGAATGTTGATATTGCGCGCGACCCACGCTGGGGCAGAGTCGGTGAAACCTTTGGTGAAGACCCTTTTTTGGTGGGCGAGATGGGCGTTGCTGTTATAGAAGGGCTGCAGCAGGGTGACTTTAAAGGGAGTGAAAAAGTGATTGCTAATGCGAAACACTTTGTTGCTGGAGGAGATCCGATTAATGGTTTGAATTTGTCGCCAACGGATGTGTCGGAAAGAACGCTACGACAAGATTACTTCCCGCCATTTAAAAAAGCGGTTGACGCTGGTGTGTTTACGTTTATGGCAGCACACAATGAAGTCAATGGCGTGCCGGCGCATGCCAATGGATATTTGTTAGATCAAGTGCTGCGAGATGAATGGGAGTTTAATGGTTTTGTGGTCAGTGATTGGATGGATATCGAACGTTTAAAAACCCTGCATCGCGTGGCTGAAACGCAAAAAGAGGCCGTTTTTCAAACGGTGGATGCGGGTATGGATATGCATATGCATGGTCCTGACTTTCTTGAACCGTTAGTCGCATTGGTGAAAGAGGGGCGTATTAGCGAGGCGCGCATTGACGAGTCGGTACGGCCGATGTTGCTAGCCAAATTTCGCTTGGGCTTATTTGAAAATGCGCAAGTTGATCTTACTAAAATTGATGAGTTGATGTTCAATACGGCTCATCAAAAAACAGCTTTAGAGTTGGCCAGGCAAGGTATTGTCTTGCTTAAAAATAATGACAATATTCTGCCGCTATCACAGGGCAAGCGTATTTTTATTACTGGGCCTAATGCGAACAACCATACTATTATGGGAGATTGGACTCTTCGCCAGCCTAAAGAAAATATTACTACCATTGTCGAAGGCTTAAATACTTTGGCTACAGAGAATACCGAAATCGATTATTTTAGTGTTGGCGATCAAGTCAAATATATTCAAGCAGAGGATATTGTAACGGCGGCTGAGCGTGCAAAAAATGCCGATGTCGCGATTGTTGTGGTGGGCGAAAATCCATTACGTTATGATCGAAAAGGTAAAACCTCGGGTGAAAATGTAGCGCGGAGTAGGATCAACCTTATCGGCGAACAGCTCGCATTAATTCAAGCTGTACATGCGTCTGGGACACCAACGATTGTCGTGTTAGTGAATGGTCGTCCTATAGCGGAGCCTTGGCTTGTAGAGCATACAGAAGCCATCATTGAAGCTTGGGAGCCCGGCGCGCTGGGTGGGCAGGCCTTGGCCGAAATTCTGTTTGGCGTAGTTAATCCCAGCGGTAAATTACCCATAACGATGCCGTACAGTGTAGGTCATCTCCAGTCTATTTATAACCATAAGCCGTCAACCTATAAACGGAAATACATTGATTCACCGACCGCTAACTTATTTGAATTTGGTGATGGGCTAAGCTACACCGAATTTACTTATTCCGATATTCAATTATCTAAGGCAGAGATTGCTTCCGATGATGTTGTCGTGGTTTCTGTCACCGTATCCAATACGGGAAATCGAGCGGGCGATGAAGTGGTACAGCTGTACATTCGTGATCAATTTTCGCGGGTGACACGACCGGTAAAGGAATTAAAAGGGTTTCAGCGCGTGACGTTAAAGCCAGATGAAAGCCAACGAGTGCAATTTAAAATCACCCCCGATATGCTGGCTTATTATAATCTCGATATGGAATGGCAACTTGAGCCGGGTAATTTTACTATTATGGTAGGAGGCTCATCACGTGACAGACAGTTGCAGTCTGTCACGCTTAAAGTTGACCCCTAGAATGTACGTCGTCAAAAATAGTTGGACTCGTTGCGATCTGGTTAAAGAATCAGCACAGAAAAATGCTTTGACGAAAATGCGGGACTCTCGGCGTTACCAATTTGTCGCCTGTGTTTTGTTGCAACTCATATTTATTTCAGCGGCCATTGCAAAGGCTGACAGGCCAAATATATTATGGATTGTCAGTGAAGATAATAGCCCGCTATTAGGTGCCTATGGCGACACCTACGCTACAACACCCAACATTGATGAACTGGCTAAACAGTCTATTGTCTATGACAACGCTTTCGCCAACTCGCCAGTTTGTGCGCCCACTCGCTTTTCGATACTTACGGGTATGCATGCGAGTGCTATGGGTACTAGTAATATGCGAAGCCGTAATAAAGTACCTGCGTTTGTTAAACCTTATACTTTTTACCTACGAGCCGCTGGTTATCATGTTACCAATGATAATAAAACCGATTACAATTACGCCACTGCTGATATACCGAATGGTGAGCAACTGACCTATAAAGAATGGCAGGCTATCGATGGGAAATTCTGGGATGAAGGAACCTATACAGACCGCAAGCCCGGCCAACCCTTTTTCCACATATATAACCTATCCGAATCACACGAAAGTAGGTTGCACAGTTCTTCGCATAATTCTTCACACAGCTCTTCGCACAATAGGAGGCACCTTCCTGAAGATGTCATCCTCCCCCCTTATCATCCTGATACCCCTGAAATTCGAGAAGATTGGGCACTATATTATGATCGCATTTCACAAATGGATACCCAGGTAGGAAAAAAACTCGCGGAATTACAAGCCGCTGGCCTACTTGATCATACTATCGTCTTTTATTATTCTGACCATGGTGGCGCCGTTGCAAGGAGTAAGCGTTTTTTATACGACACAGGAACCAAAATTCCATTCATGGTCCGTGCGCCAGAGCGGTTTAAGGATTTGTTAAACCAAGATATGGGCAGCAGAGCTGAACAGATTGTGAATATGGTCGATTTGGCTCCAACCTTGCTTTACTTTGCAGGCATTGATAAACCCGCCCATATACACGGCAATAGTATTTTTGGCTCTTCCATAGAAGACGTAAAAAGGTATGCCTATCTTTATCGTGGTCGCATGGATGAGCGCATTGATCTGGTTCGCGCCTTGCGCGATAAACGCTTTAAATACATTCGCAACTATATGCCCCATCGGCCGAACGGCCAGCATCTGGCTTATCTTTGGAAAGCGGAATCGGTGCGCTCGTGGGAACAAGCTTGCCAGCAAAATCAATGCAACGAAACCCAACAACGATTCTGGCAGTCGCGACAGCCCGAAGAGTTGTATGACACCGAGGCCGATCCCTGGGAAGTCAACAATTTGGTCAGCGACCCCGCTTACGCCAGCGTATTGAGAAGCATGCGTGAAAACTTAAGGAGGGAAAATCGCCGATATAAAGACGTAGGCTTTATCCCTGAAGGAGAATTATCACTACGAACCCGCAATATAACTGGCTACGACCTCGTCAGGCAAAAGTATTTTCCCATCGATTTAGTTATCGAAACCGCAGAAATAGCCAGTTCTGCTAAAGAGGCAAACCTGCAACTGCTTATCGAGCGCTTATCACACAAGGAAGCAGTTGTACGATATTGGGCCGCAGTGGGATGCAGAATTTTGCAAGATAAGGCCTTGCCGGCAAAACATATACTGCTGAAACGACTTAAGGACAATTCTGCAGACGTACAGATTGCTGCAGCAGAAGCGCTTGCGTATCTTGGATATGAAAAGCGCGCTCTTCGAGCTATCATGAGAAACCTTAAACACTCTTCGCCCATGGTAAGGCTACATGCTGCCAACGTATTGGACGCGTTAGGGAGTAAAGCCAAACCCGCCGCCAAAAAATTGAGATCCATGGTTATCTATATGGAAAAACTAAAATCTAAATCCCCTGAAGAAAATTATTTACTTTCAGCACTATCCCATACTGTTTCAAGGTTGTGATTGAAAACTTCTTTATTGGACTAGCGAAATTGTGCGAGCACACGCATGTTTATGGTAACTGGCAGCCGCCTCAACCGCGATAATTGATTGCAGCACTTCGATTACTTAGGGTAGAGTGGGCAAGAAAAGGGTGTTTGTTCTTCTTATACTCGAACCACATCCATGCTGTGAAATCGGCGTGAGCGCAGAATCTATTTTCTAAACGATAGATCGGGCACCCCTTTGAAACACCCCAGCACATAAGGGAATGCGTCAATGATGTAGTAGCCGTAGACGCCGTCCACGGTCATGCCATTGCATTCGTCCAGATCACCCGAGCCCTGTA
>Ga0209533_1001111_pt1 | contig 25498 bp, 28 predicted proteins | sample COG_04_FD_184748 | JGI IMG/M metagenome (GOLD analysis project Ga0209533, IMG submission 184748) | Pelagic Microbial community sample from North Sea - COGITO 998_met_04 (SPAdes) (version 2) | ecosystem: Environmental > Aquatic > Marine > Neritic zone/Coastal water | place: Helgoland, sampling...
CACTTGAGAGTATTTCTTATTCGCTGTTCACAATTTAATCTTCTACCGCTTCAACATCCGACACCAGCGGATGCTGGTTGTCCTGCGCGAATTGATTGACTTGTGCCGACTTGGTCTCAGCAATATCCCGGGTATAAATCCCACAGGTTGCTCGACCCGCCGTATGTACTACCAACATAATCTGAGTGGCTTTCTCTCGATTCATGGCAAAGAATGTTTGCAGCACCTCGATGACAAATTCCATCGGCGTATAGTCGTCATTAAGCAAAATGACCTTGTACATTGACGGTGACTTTAATTGTGGTTTTGCCCGCTCAACCACCGTATCGATGCCCCGGTGATTACCATCCTGGTCGCTATCATCACCACTATTCGTGGGCCCCGCGACTTCAGGCAATAGCCGCTTCAACGACATTACGTTTTGGGGTCGGATTATTTGGATATCATCTACCTTACTCATGCCACTCTTAGTCCATAACGACGCAGATCATCTTCTCAACAGCTTCCTGTCAATTACCAGGTCTGACCATTCCAGCAGAAAATCGACTGGGATAAAACCATTTCTTTGTAGGGTGATTTCAAAACGGACTGCAATCGCCTAGTGACAGAGATATGGCGGTTTTTCTAAATTAATCAAGGGTTTTGCATTTAATGAATCATGAATTGCCAAACATGGGGCTGCACTTGGCGCCAAGCTCAACGCCTGGAGATCCGCGTACAGCCCATATTAGCTGCCGCCGTCCCGGCTTCGTCGACACACAGCCGGAATCTACCCTGCTAAAAATATTTGGGGTCCAGCGGTCTATTCAGCTAGCGGGCACATGGCCAACTCGCGTCCTTAAAAAACCGCTGATAACTGCCGGCCAAAGACGTTATCATTGCGCTCCAACCTAACTTTGGCCTTTTACGTGCCACGCCAGCTACTGACATTCAGCGAACCCTCATGTCGACTCTGATTGCGTTTAACAAACCCTTTGATGTCCTGAGTCAGTTTCGGCCCATTGTGGGTCGGTCAACCCTGAAGGACTTTATCACTGTGCCCGCTGTTTATCCGGCTGGGCGACTTGATCGAGACTCGGAGGGACTGCTGCTGCTCACCGATGATGGGCAGCTACAAGCTCGAATCAGTAATCCCCGATTCAAACTCGCGAAGACCTATTGGGCCCAGGTGGAGGGCAGTATTACGCCACAAGCGCTGGCCCAACTGCGCAAGGGCGTCCTGTTGAAGGATGGTATGACTCGCCCAGCTGAAGCCAGACTCCTGGAGACTGCGCCCCTACCGCCTCGCGTACCGCCCATTAGGCAACGAAAACACATTCCGACCTCCTGGATCGCCTTGACCATTCGAGAAGGCCGAAACCGGCAAGTTAGACGCATGACAGCGGCCGTCGGCTTCCCGACGCTGCGCCTGTATCGCTATCAAATTGGTGACTGGACGACGGACGGCATTGCGGTGGGCAGCTATCAACCGCTCAGCGTAACCTCATTAACTTAACCTTCCGTTGAGCGCCAGGTCTTGGCCGTCTCGACATCACTAGCTCGCGTAGTGAGCCAACGGGGCCCGTCTACAGATTGCTCTTTCTTCCAGAATGCTGCTCGAGTCTTGAGAAAGTCGATAATATATTCACAGGCGTTAAATGCGTCGCCCCGATGAAGGCTCGCAACGCCGACAAAGACGATGGGCTCTGAGGGCAACAACTCACCCACTCGATGGATCACAGTGACCGCCAGAACCTGCCAACGCTCGCCGGCTTCAGCGATAATTTGCGCAATCTGCTTTTCCGTCATGCCCGGGTAATGTTCCAAAAACAGGCCGCTGACGCCAGCGTTTTCGTTTATATCACGTACCAGTCCCGTAAAACTCGTAATCGCGCCCACCTGCTTCGAGACTCGCCCCAGCTCTAGAGTCTCGTCCCCTACATCGAATGCGGCTTCCTGAACGCTGATCTTGATGTGCATCACTAGCCGCCTGTCACAGGTGGAAAGAAGGCCACTTCGTCGCCGGCATGGATGGTATGTTGATCATCCACCATCGTCTGATTCACCGCCACCAACGTGTTCTCACGACTCAAGGCCTCGGACCACTTGGCGCCGTGGCATTCGACCAGCAACTTGACCAGATCGGCCACCGTCGATGGGCCATCCAGCGCCACCTCAGTCTCATTTAACCCAAGATCCTCACGGATACTGGCAAAAAAAATTACTTTAACCATTGGCCTGCCAATCTCCTGATTTTCCGCCTGACTTTGCCAAGACCCTGATGCCATTGATCGCCATTGTTTTATCAACCGCTTTACACATGTCAAACACCGTCAGGGCGGCCACGGATGCTGCCGTCAAGGCTTCCATCTCAACCCCGGTCTGACCACTGAGTTTGCAGGTCGCTTGAATCAGGACCCGGTTTTGGACGACATCCACGTCAAACTCAACCGCTACCGAGCTTAAGGCTAATGGATGGCAAAGAGGGATCAGATCAGCGCATTTCTTGGCCGCCTGAATACCAGCGATTCGCGCAACGGCCAAAACATCGCCTTTCTTGTGTCCGCCCGCCTGGATCAATGCCAGTGTCGCCGCCTGCATGCTGATGTTCGCCTCGGCGACCGCGACCCGCGTTGTCACTTGTTTCTCGCTGATGTCGACCATGCGAGCGTTTCCTGCAGCGTCGAGATGAGTCAATTGATTGGCTTCGGCCATGGCTAATATCCAGTTGATTTATTCGCGTTCGATCGCGTTACAATGTTTGTTGAAACCCAGGTTAGCGCGAGCCCAGCTCAACATTACCTAAACGGAGTCTATTCTATGGCCTGGCCGCCGCATATAACAGTCGCAACCATCGTTAAAGACGCTGATCGTTATCTCATGGTCGAAGAGTGGATTGCTGGCGAGCTGGTTTTGAACCAACCTGCAGGGCACCTTGAGCCCAATGAAACCCTGCACGCTGCGGCCTTACGCGAAACCCTCGAGGAGACCGCCTGGCAGGTGCAACTTACCAGCCTCACCGGCATTTATCACTACTACGCGCCCAATGTCGATATCGTTTATCAGCGTCTGACATTTGCCGCCGTCCCGTTGCATCTGACTTCAGCGTCCCTTGATCCAGCCATCCACAGTGTTCAGTGGCTCAGCCTCGACGCCATTCGGCAGAGACGTTTGCGCAGCCCCCTGGTTCTGCAGTGTATCGAGGACCATGCGGCGGGCCAGTCTGCACCACTGGATTTTATCAAGCACCTGAGCGCATAGACGCCGGCTCAACTTCTTGCCTCTCAAGCCCTACCTGCTCGCTTATTTGCAGCGCTAACCTGAAAGGAAGGCATGTCGATTTGCCAAACCGCTGACTCAACCATGGATGTCAGACGGCTGCTGGCGTAAAATAATTTTTTTATCCGATTCATCTTTAAAAGGCCGATTCGACCTTATGCAGTACCCACGACTCAATAAACCCGTCGCAGATACAACGGTAATAGTCGGCATGTCTGGTGGTGTCGACTCGTCTGTCGCTGCCCTGTTGCTGCGCGACGCCGGCTTTCGAGTCGAAGGTCTGTTTATGAAAAACTGGGAAGAAGATGACGGCAGCGAGTACTGCACGGCCCGCGAGGATCTTGAAGACGCACGCCAAGTTTGCGACCGGTTGGGCATCAAGCTCCATGAAGCCAATTTTGCCGCCGAATACTGGGATAACGTGTTCGCGCATTTCCTCAGCGAATATCAACAAGGACGGACGCCAAATCCAGATATCCTCTGCAATCGGGAAATCAAATTTAAAGTGTTTCTTGAATATGCTCAGGTATTGGGCGCAGAACTGATTGCCACCGGGCACTACGCGCGCCTTGAACATGGTGAAAACGAAACGCGCCTTCTGAAGGCGATCGATGGCAACAAAGATCAAAGCTATTTTCTGCAGTCCGTGGCCGGTAGCCAATTCAGACACTGCCTGTTTCCCCTAGGCGAGCTCGAAAAAACTGCGGTCAGGGGAATCGCCGAAGCCCATGACCTGGTGACCTTTGATAAGAAAGACTCAACGGGCATCTGCTTTATTGGTGAGCGCCGCTTTAAAGACTTTCTCGAGCAATATCTGCCGGCTCAGCCTGGCGACATCAAAAACCTCGACCATCAAATCCTCGGCCAACACCAAGGGCTGATGTACTACACACTGGGCCAACGCCAAGGGCTGGGCATCGGTGGGGTACAACAAGCGGCTGAGGCCCCCTGGTATGTGGTCGAGAAAGACCTGACTGGCAATATCCTGCGAGTCGCCCAGGGGAACAGTCACGACGCGCTGTATTGTGTAGCCCTAGCTTGCCGCGAGATTCAATGGGTCAACGAGCCACCCGCATTGCCCTGCCAATTAGCCGTCAAGGTGCGTTATCGCCAGGCCGATCAGATTGCGAGGTTGGCCGCGACCGACGAGGGCTACAGCGTAGTGTTCGATACGCCCCAGCGGGCCGTCACGCCTGGCCAATGGGTGTGCTTTTATCAGGCTGATGTGTGCCTCGGTGGCGGCATCATTGACTCCACGACGCCCTTGGCACCTTTCCATTGAGTACTTACTGGCAGGAGCGCACGCTGGCGCTGGCAGGCTTGATTCAGACAGTTCACCAGGTCTCGAGTATCGCCAGAACCGGCCTGCTTGCGAGAGACTCCATGGAACAGAGCCTGGCGAGTATTTTTGTCCAAAACCCGAGCACCGTTAACGATGTGTACGCGGGTGAGCGCGGCGTACGCACTGGCCTAGGTGCGCTCGGCGACATGCTCAAAGGCTTTAACCTGCAGGATCACGGCGACCTGTTGCGCTATATGTTCGCTGTGATCAGCCTGGAGCGCGCATTATCCGCTGACCCTGTCATGCTCAAGACGCTGGGCGAGCGGATTACCAGCATTGAAGAACAACGCCTATTCAGGCAGCAGTATCAGCCAGGCATTGACGACGCCACCATCGTCGAACTCGCCGAGCTTTACCAAGCAACCTTGGGCAAAATAGAACCCAGAATTAAAGTGTCCGGGAGCCGCCAACAACTGCAAATTCCGGCGAATATCAATCGAATTCGAGCGTTATTGCTGGCCGCGGTGCGCGCCGCCGTGCTCTGGCGCCAAGTGGGCGGAAGACGCTGGCAGTTCCTGACCAGCCGCGGACGAATGCAAGAAGCCTTATACAATATTCATTAATATCATAAACTTAAAACTATATCTTAATTATATATCGAGAAAAATATGACGTTCAGCCCCCTGATGGCAGTGACCCCGATCGATGGGCGCTATGCCGACAAGACCACGGAACTCAGCAGCATTTTTAGCGAATTCGGCTTGATTCATCATCGCGTGGTGGTGGAAATTCGTTGGTACCAGTTCCTTGCCGCAAACGCAGAGGTCAAAGAATTAGCCCCCTTATCAGCTGTAGCTACAGCTTATCTCGATGGCATTGTGGATAACTTCAGCCTCAGCGACGCCGAACTCGTCAAGGACTTTGAGCGGACCACGAACCATGACGTCAAGGCGGTAGAATACTTCATCAAACAACGCTTTCGCGAGAGCCAACAAGCGGAGCTACTCACAGGCCTGGAGTTCGTTCACTTTGCCTGCACCTCCGAAGATATTAATAACTTAGCCTACGCGATGATGCTGGAAAAGTGCCGTTCTGCAGTCTTGAGCGCCCAACTACCCGCTGTCATGGATCATCTGAAGGATTTGGCCCGGCAGTACGCGGCAGTGCCGATGCTGTCAAAAACTCACGGCCAGATCGCTTCGCCCACGACCATGGGCAAGGAATTCGCGAATGTCGTCGCGCGCTTGCGACGTCAGTACGTACAGCTGATGGCCGTACCGATTATGGGTAAGATCAATGGTGCTGTCGGCAACTATAACGCCCATGTCTCCGCCTATCCTGCCGCGGATTGGCTGGCGCTCAGCGAACAGTTTGTCACCTCACTCGGCTTGGTCTGGAACCCTTACACAACTCAGATTGAACCCCACGACTACATCAGTGAACTTTTCGATGCACTCGCCCGCTTCAACACCATCTTGCTCGACCTTGATCGAGACATCTGGGCCTATATTTCCATTGGTTACTTTAAGCAGCGCCAAGTAGCCGGAGAAACCGGGTCCTCCACCATGCCGCACAAGGTCAACCCCATCGACTTTGAAAACTCTGAGGGCAACCTGGGTATGGCCAATGCGATTCTCAATCATATGGCCGAGAAGCTCCCGATCAGTCGCTGGCAGCGAGATTTGACGGACTCCACAGTGCTCCGCAACCTTGGCAGCGGCATCGCCTACTCGCTGATCGCCTATAAATCGACACTCAAGGGATTAGGCAAACTGGAACTTAACCACGGCGCGTTGCAAGCAGATCTGGATAACAGCTGGGAAGTCCTGGCGGAACCCATCCAGACGATTATGCGCAAATACAACATTGAAGAGCCTTATGAAAAACTCAAGGTACTCACTCGCGGTCAATCTCTGAATCAACAACGTATCGAGGCGATGATATTGACGCTGGACTTACCTGAAGAAGCCCGCCAGCAGATCCTGGCTTTAACCCCGGCGAACTATATCGGCGAAGCCGTGGCACTCACTGAAAGGCTGTTAAATGATGCCTGATTTAGCTTTGCGGCCCACCGAATCGATCAATCCATCGTGACTTGGTTCGAACAAGCCGACATTACCTATACACAATTCCAGCAGCGCTACTGGCGCAAGCGCCCGTGGCACGGCAAAAAATTATTCGATAACACTTTAACTAAAATTGATAAAGCACTGAATAATAATAACTTATTTTTACTTGCCGGAGATTCTCTCATCGAATCTCGGGTCATCAGTGGCGCTCCTGCAGATTATCAGCTGGAACTCGGTCCTTTCGATATCGAGGGCCTGACTAGCGGGGAAATGTTGATGATTCAGGGGCTGGAACAACACCTTGAGGTCATCAGTGATCTGTTGACCCGCCATTTTGGGTTCCTGCCCCGCTGGCGTATTAACGATGTTATGGCCAGTTACGGTCATAGTGGTGCCAGCTGTGGCCCGCATTTTGACCATTATGACGTCTTTCTGCTCCAGATCCGCGGCGAAAAACACTGGCAACTGGCGCCCGGGCCCTTTACCGACGATGACCTGTTGGCGGATGCAGACATCCGCTTACTAGAGACTTTTCCCACTACCGAAACGCTGACTCAGTGCGCTGGAGATATACTGTACATACCACCGGGTGTTGGCCACTACGGGATCGCCTCAGAAGACAGCCTGACACTCTCTATTGGTCTTCGAAATCCGACCCTCGCCGAAATGATATCCAGCCTGGCGGACCAAATTACCGATGAACTCGTGGATACCAAGACCCTCGATGATCGTCTTGGTGAACCGACCAGCGGGCTGATGCCCGATGATATCCAACAATTACAGGACAAGTTAATACCCGAATTAACCCGCGCGGGCACCATCAGCCGCTGGTTCGGCTGCTACATGACTCAGCTGCAGGAACCGGATCTGATCACACCGGATGACAATGCGGTGGTCCACTGGCCAACGGCTAAGGGCACCTTAGTCTGTCATCTGCCAACGCGTCTTTGCCATCAGCAAGGCGCAGACTCCGGGATGATCTTCGTCAACGGTACCGCCAGCGAGGTGGACTCTGCAGTGCTCAGCTGGTTTACCGTTTTAGAAACACTGCGTAGAATTGATCTGGCGGATATTCCTGCCGCACCAGCACACCGGTCGGTGATCGACTGGTTGTTCCAGGAGGGTGCCGTTGCGCTCATCCCTTAACCTCCCCCTTAACCTCCCCCTTAACCACCCAGCCACGCGTCTTGTATCGATGCATGTCGAGCAAGCGTCGAATCGCTGGGTCTGTCGAAGGCTTCGATATGCCAAATGATCTCCAGCTTAACCGGTTCCAGATAACCCACGTTGACTGGCTGGTGGCACAGAACACCTTGTCAAACTTGCGCCGACAAGTATTCATCATTGAGCAAGGCGTGTCCCAAGAGGAAGAATGGGACGGCCAAGACGCAACCGCTCAGCACTGGCTAGCCACAGACGCCACTGGCAAAGCCATCGGTACCGCGCGTCTGCTACCAAGTGGGCAGATTGGCCGAATGGCAGTACTTAGCGACTATCGTGGCACTGGCACCGGGGCCGCGTTACTTCAAGCGGCGGTGAACCATGCTCGAGACACAGGGTTTTCGACGGTTTTTCTCAATGCCCAGAGCCACGCCCTGGGCTTTTATCAACGAGCGGGCTTTACCGCCGATGGCGCTGAGTTCATGGAAGCGGGCATCCCCCATTATCATATGACCCAGTCACTGATCACCACTGAAAACTCACCTGTGCGCACAATCGAGGCACCGGATATCGCCCTGCTCGAGTTTGACACCCTCGAGGCTGATTGGTCCGCTGACGGCGCAATCATCACCGCGGTACGAGACCTGGTGCTTGGACAAGAGCTCGGTCAAGCACTCGATCAAGAGCTTAGTCAGGAACTAGGGCTGCCGGCAGATAGGCTCAGTGACGATACTGACAAGACAAGCTTGCACTGGCATGCCAAGAACTCATCGGGCGAGACCATCGGTGTCGTGCGTATGGATCTGAAGGGCAATATATCGCGCCTGGCAGTCTTGCCTGAACATCGCAACCAGGGTGCCGGTCGCGCACTTTTGGACGCCGCAGTCGCTAGAGCCACCCGTTACGGGTTGCCCGCGGCTCAATTAGCGGGCCTACAGAACCTGAATCGCTTATTTATCCACAGCGGTTTTACCCCTATTGGCGAGTCATTCATGCTTCACGGTCATCCGCACCAGATTTACCGAAAAGACCTGACTGGCAACAACATAGAGCGTCAGCGCCAGGCACTAAGCATCAGCGACGACGATGACGGCGTTGCGGGTCACGCCGACAAATTGCGACAAGACCATCAACTGCTGCGACTAAGACGAGAGGCCGATTTCCGCCAGGTCATTCTCCACATGTGCCAGCAGGCCCAGCAATCCATTCGAATCTGGTCACCAATGCTTGATCACAAGCTATTCCACTCCGATGACCTCAGTGAATGTATCTCTGCCCTGGCCCGCCGCAATCGCTACACCAAGATCGAGATACTGCTGTATGACAGCCATCGTGCGGTTAAGACCGGCCATGCACTCGTAGATATCAGCCGCAAACTGTCGTCTTCTATCAGCATCAAGATCGTCGACCCGGAACTCCGCCATCTGAATGACGAATTTGTCCTGGTGGATAACGCGGGCGTTATCTACCGGTCGGATTTCGAGCAGTATGAGGGCTTCGCCAACTTCAGGGATATCACGGAAAACAGTCGCTTGGGTCGCCAGTTCAAGTCAGCCTGGGAAACCGGCTTGCACGACCCTAATCTGCGTCAACTGAAAATCTAGCGACAGCTCAACCGGGCATCGACAGGGCGTCGACCGAGACTAAAACACCATTGTTGTCGGCATAGAGATACTCGCCAGGAACACACTCGATGCCTCCGAAGGTGACTCGCTCATTCAGCAACCCGATATCGCGCTTGACACTTTTCATGGGGTGACACGCCAGAGCCTGAACACCCAGACCAATTAAACCTATAATATCCACATCACGAATGCAGCCATTGATCACGATCCCCTGCCAATGGTTCTCAAAGGCTTTCTGGGCGAGGTTATCCCCCAGCAAGCCGCAACGCAGGCTACCGCCTCCATCCACGACCAATACCTTGCCATGCCCCGGCAGAGCCACCTGCTGGGCCACCAGGGAATTGTCTTCATGGCATTTGATCGTGACGATCTGACCTCCAAATGCTCGGCGGCCGCCAAAGTTTTGAAAGATCGGCGCAGCTACCCGCACGAGATCCGGGTAAGCATCGCATAGATCGGGTAATACAATTTCCATGTCACTCTCCGTCGCTATCAAAAGGTCATTAAGCCGGTCAAGCCCACCGCCTGTAGGGAATATAATTTTCACACCGGGGGGAAACCGCTAGACTCAGCCTAAACTGACTAAATACCGCCATGAAGCCTCTGCCATTGCGTCAATCTCCACGCGCCAGCGCCCCGCTTACGTCAGCGGGATTACCCCGGCTTGCCTGGCGTTTTTTGGTTCTATGCCTGATCCTTGCCACACTGCCAGTCGCAGCTGACGTTTACATCTACCGTGGTCCTGATGGCGAGCGCTTATTGTCCGACAAGCCGGTTTTGACCTCAGCCCACCAATATACCTTGCTTCGCCATCGTCGAACCCTGAAGAACGCCGGCCATATTCTCGCTAATCGCCAGGTAAAAGCCGAGACTCGGCGCAACAGTGCAGCAGACTATCGCAACTTTATTGAGGACGCCAGTCAGCAATACCAGATTGATCCGTTGCTCGTAGAGGCGGTGATCCAAATCGAATCAGGCTTCAACCCGAATGCGGTATCCCGCAAAGGCGCCACTGGTCTGATGCAATTAATGAAAGATACCGCGTCCCAATATCAAGTCAGCGATCGGTTTGATCCCCGTAAAAACATTGGTGCCGGCGTTCAGCACCTGCGCTATCTGATGGACCGTTACAACGGCCAGATCCCGCTGGTATTGGCCGCCTACAATGCGGGGGCCGGTAACGTTGATAAGTATCACGGTATCCCGCCGTTCCCCGAAACTCGCCGCTACGTCAAGAAAGTGCTTGAGCATCAGATTCAACTCCGAGCCACAAACCTGAATAGTCTTGGCATCGTCGGCGCCGGCGGTCGATGATTAACGGCGGAATTTGGTTTCCAAAATCAGCGATGAGTTGGTTCGCTCGACCCCTTGCAGATTACCGATCAAGTCCAGCACCTGACTAATTTCAGCCGTTGAACCAGCGGCGATCTCCGCCATCAAGTCATAATCACCACTCACCGCATACAGGGCGTTGACCTGCGGGATATTGCGTAATTCCAGGTGGGTACGACCTGTCAGCTTCTGATTGACCGTGATCAGCACATGGGCTGCGACCTGTTGATCAGCATATTCTTCGCCAAACAACACCGTATATCCCTGGATCGTACCCAAGGCCTCAAGGCGTTTGATTCGACTATTGATGGTAGAGCGTGAGACCCCCAGCTTGCGAGCGATCTCCGAGGTACTACTGCGGGCATTGTCACGCAGGCTGGCGATTAATTGCTGATCGAGATATTTCACTAATTTGCTCATAGGTGTCGTTATTCTGCACCATATTATAACCAATACTGGCATATCATCTATTCATTCTGTACGAGATCTTCGTGAAACTGGCTCAGTACCCAATATGCGCACGACCCGCCCAGGAGCACTGTATGACCCAGCCAACCCCGATTGCCATCATCGGCGCCGGCAAGATCGGCGAAACGATCGTTGATTTACTACTCGAGACCGGTGATTACAGCGTCACCTTGATCGATGCCTCGGCCGAGACACTGAATCAGTTTGAGGACCATCCCTTGCTCAAACTCGTCCAGCAGGATGTGAAAGACGCCCCTATGCTCGAAAAATCCATGGCGGGGCATTTTGCTGTTCTGAGCTCGACGCCGTTTTTTCTGACAAAAGTGATTGCCGAGGCAGCACTGAACGTTGGCTGTCACTATCTTGATCTGACGGAAGATGTGGATAGCACCAACTTTGTTCGAGAAATCGCCAAAACTGCCACATCAGCGTTTATTCCACAGTGCGGCCTCGCGCCGGGTTTTATCTCCATCGTCACCCAACACATTGCCAATGGCTTCGATGAACTGGACTCAATCCGCATGTGTGTCGGTGCCCTACCGCTGTATCCATCGAATTCTCTGAACTACAATTTGACTTGGAGTACGGACGGTGTCATCAACGAGTATTGTGAACCTTGCATCTGCATTGAGGATGGCAAGGTGATTCACGCAGCCGCATTGGAGAACCTGCAACATTTTTCTATGGATGGCATTAATTATGAAACCTTCAATACCTCTGGCGGGATTGGCTCACTGGCAGATTCTATGGCGGGCAAGGTCAAAAGCCTGAGTTATCAGACCATTCGTTACCCGGGCCACCGCGATATCATGAAAACCCTGCTCCACGACCTGCGGCTCAAAGATCGTCGAGACCTGCTCAAGGACGTTCTGGAGAATGCCGTTCCGGCCACCCTGCAAGATGTTGTCTTGATTTTCGTCACCGTTAGCGGCAAGAAAAACCGCCATCTCATTCAAGAAACCTATGCCAACAAAATCTATAGCAAGCAGATCAAGGGCGTGCAACGCAGTGCCATTCAAGTCACCACAGCTTCCAGTATCTGTGCCGTGCTCGATCTGCTCCACAACGGCCAGATTCCAACCGAGGGCTTTGTCATTCAGGAAGAGATTGATTTGGATCTGTTTCTAGGCAATCGATTTGGTCGTGTTTACGCTGTTCAGGCACAGGCCAAAAGCTGCTCACACTAAAATGACCAGGAGTTAATGATGAAAATCCAAACTGCGATAGCCCATACACTAACAGCCATTGGCGTAGCACCGACGCGCTACACCCATGGTGACCTGGCGGTCACGAGCCCTGTGGATGGTCGGGTTGTGGCCCAGGTTCATACCACCCCCCTAGCCGAGGTGGACACCATTATCGATCAAGCCAGCACGGCCTTTCAGGCCTGGCGCCAGGTTCCCGCGCCTCGCCGAGGCGAATTGATTCGTCTGCTGGGCAATCATTTACGCTTACAGAAGGACAACCTGGGTCGGCTAGTCAGTCTTGAATCCGGCAAGTTGCTCCAAGAGGGGTTGGGCGAAGTCCAGGAGATGATCGACATCTGTGATTTCGCGGTAGGCCTGTCTCGCCAGCTCTATGGTTTGACCATCGCATCGGAACGACCAGAGCATAAGATGCAGGAAAATTGGCATCCGCTGGGGCCGGTTATGGTCATCTCGGCATTCAACTTTCCTGTCGCGGTATGGTCCTGGAATACGACGCTGGCGATCGTCTGCGGCAATAGTGTTATCTGGAAGCCATCAGAAAAGACCCCACTGACAGCCCTTGCCTGCCAAGCCATCTTCAGTGCGGCAATCGCTGAATTTGGTGATGCACCTGAGAACCTGAGCCAGCTGCTCATTGGCGATGCCAGCATTGCCAGCAAAGCATTGGATAATCCTCGAATACCTTTGGTCAGTGCCACCGGCAGCTCGGCTATGGGTCGCGCCGTGGCGCCCAGAGTAGCTGCTCGCCTGGGGCGTACGATTCTCGAACTGGGTGGTAACAATGCCATCATTGTCTGCCCAAGCGCAGACCTTGACATGGCGGTACGCGCCATCGTCTTCGGGGCTGTGGGTACGGCAGGGCAACGTTGCACATCCACTCGACGGCTGTTTGTTGAGGAATCCATCCATGCCGAATTGTGCCAGCGACTGCAAGCGGCCTATGCCTCCGTCGCGGTTGGCAATCCCCTGGATGAGGGCACACTGGTAGGGCCGCTGATCGATCAACAGGCCTTTGAGCAGATGCAAGCTGCGCTGCAGACCGCCGCCGCTACTGGCGCCAACATCACCGGTGGTGACCGCGTGGCCGTCGCTGGCCTCGAAGCCGCTTTCTATGTCCGACCGGCACTGGTCGCCATGCCAACCACGGAAGCCAACGTCAGCGTCGAAACCTTCGCACCGATATTGTATGTCTTCAGCTACACGACATTGACTGCGGCGATCGCTGCCAACAATGCGGTTCCCCAAGGTTTGTCTTCTGCTATCTTCACTAACGATGTCCGCGAGGCGGAGCGTTTTACTTCGGCGACTGGCAGCGATTGCGGTATCGCCAACGTCAATATAGGCACCAGCGGCGCAGAAATTGGCGGCGCATTCGGTGGCGAGAAAGACACAGGCGGTGGTCGCGAATCAGGTTCGGACGCCTGGAAGGGCTATATGCGCCGCAGCACCAATACTATCAATTACTCATCGGAGCTGCCCCTCGCCCAGGGGATCAAATTCGACCTGGCATAAGCGCGGCTCAGGTCCAAACCCTTGGATAAAAAAACGGCGGACAGATTCATAAAGGTTCTGCCCGCCGCTTATTTTACTGCCTGAACGAAGCCGCTTTAGCCTCGTTGGTCGATGCTCGTATAAGCTCTGTTTTCTGGCCCAATATAATCCGCACTGGGGCGGATCAAGCGATTATTGGAACGCTGTTCGATCACATGAGCAGCCCAGCCGGTAACGCGAGACATGACAAAGATGGGAGTAAATATCTTGGTTGGAATGCCCATGTAGTTATAGGCCGAGGCGTGGAAAAAATCCGCATTCGGAAACAGCTTTTTCTCATCCCACATGGTCTTGGCAACCGCCACTGAAATATCAAACAAGGTCGTGTCACCAGCTTCATCAGCGAGTTTACGCGCCCATTCCTTAATAATATCGTTACGAGGATCGTGGGTGCGATAGATCGCATGCCCAAAGCCCATAATGGTTGCTTTACTCTCGAGCATGGCCAGGATACCCGTTACAGCTTCTTCCGGTGTCTTGAACTTTTCGATCAGCTCCATCGCCGCTTCATTCGCCCCCCCATGTAGTGGGCCACGCAGGGTGCCGATAGCAGCCGTCACGCAAGAATACATATCCGACAGAGTTGCGGCACAGACTCTTGCAGCAAATGTGCTGGCATTAAATTCATGTTCTGCATACAGAATCAGCGAACAGTTCATCACTTGACGATGCATCTCAGAGGGCGTATCGCCGCGCAGCATCTTCAAAAAGTGACCGCCAATACTGGCTTCGCCGGTATCCGTATCAATCCGTACACCATCGTGGGTAAAGCGATACCAGTAACAGATAATGGCCGGCAACGCAGCCAACAGACGGTCCGCCGCCTCTTGTTGCTCAGCAAAACTTTTCTCTGGTTCCAGGTTGCCTAGCATGGAACAACCAGTTCGCATTACATCCATGGGATGAGTGTCTTTCGGAATCAACTCCAGCACGGCCTTCAAGCTGTCAGGCAAACCACGCATCGCCGTTAGCTTATCTATATAGCCGGCTAGCTGCGACTTCGATGGTAACTCGCCGTACAACAGCATGTAGGCAACTTCCTCGAATTGTGCGTTCGCCGCTAAGTCATCGATGCCATAACCTCGATAAGTCAAGCCAGAGCCTTCCTTGCCGACCGTACACAGGGCCGTTTCGCCTGCAGACTGACCCCGTAAGCCAGCGCCTCCCAGTTTTTTCTCAGCCATCTGATTTTCCCCTATTCATCCATTGATATAAAAAGATTGCAGCGAACCGCTACGAATTGGTCGATTCTTTAGTAAACAATTGGTCCAGTTTGTCTTCATAGTCGTGGTAACCCAGAAACTCGTACAAATCGTTACGGGTCTGCATAGTCTCAATCACCGCTTGCTGAGACCCATCTTTACGCAAGGTCTGGTAAACGTTGAGCGCTGCGGCATTCATCGCCCGAAACGCTGACAGTGGATACAATGCCATCTTAATACCAACCGACGCCAGTTCCTCGGTGGTATAACAGGGCGTTGCACCGAATTCGGTAATGTTGGCTAACACCGGGATCTTCACCGCGTCGACGACTTGCTGATACATGTCGAGACTGGTCATCGCCTCGGCGAAGATGGCATCGGCGCCAGCCGCTTCAAAAATTCTGGCGCGTTCGATTACCTCTTCAAGGCCGACAACCGCCAAGGCGTCGGTGCGCGCCATGACGACGAAGGCATCATCAGTCTTCGCATCAACTGCGGCTTTGATGCGGTCGGCCATCTCTGCACGGCTCACAATTTCCTTATTCGGACGATGACCACAGCGTTTCTGCGCCACCTGATCTTCAATATGCACGCCGGCGGCACCAGCCCTGATCATTTCTTTGACGGTTCTGCTGATATTAAAAGCACCACCCCAACCCGTATCGATATCGACCAGCAATGGCAGAGTCGATGCGGCCGTAATCCGGCGGACGTCTTCCAGGACGTTATCCAGCGAGGTCATGCCCAGGTCGGGCAAGCCATAGGAGGCATTCGCCACTCCCGCACCAGACAGGTAAATACATCGGTAGCCAGACGCCTCAGCCATAATCGCTGTATAGGCATTGATGGTCCCCACCACTTGCAGTGGACTCTCCTGCTCGATCGCTAGCCTGAATTTTTGCCCCGCAGTTGTCATTCTATTACCCTCTTTTGTCTGTCTTCAAAAACCGCCAAGTATACAGAAAATTGGTCTTCCGTGGCGTAAATATTAGCCCTTGAGCTTCGCCGACGTTAGACTGCCCTCCCTCAATCGACGCAGAATATGCCATGCCCTGGAGTATAGAAAAACTGCCTTACGAAACCGACGCTTTCGCTTGGTTTCGGCGACTGGAGGAACAACATCTGCCCTTTCTGCTCGAGAGTCATGGCGCCGAACAGCAGCGTTACGACATTATCGGCGCCAACCCTAGCAAAACTATCGAGGTTAACCAGGGTCACGTGCGGGTAGACCAGGTGCTCACGACGCTGGATGCCTTTGATGCGATCGAACAGACAGTCCGAGCAATGGCGCCAGATTCACCTTGCCCGCTGGATCTGCCGTTTCAGGGCGGCGCGGTTGGCTTTTTCGGTTACGAGCTCACTCATCGTGCGCAAAAACTCCCGGAGCTCGCGGACGCAGAGATTGATTTGGCGGACATGCTGGTGGGTATTTATGACATCTTTATCGTTATCGACCATGAACTACACGAATCTCACCTGGTCTGCACGCCAGAGGCACCCGCTAACACCAAGGCACTGTGGGCCAAACTGTTAGCGCCAGCTCGCAAACTGGCTGAGCTGGATTTTCAGAGCACCAGCGCCGTTCAAATGAGCATGTCAGCCTCGCAGTATTATGCGGCGTTTGAAAAAATAAAAACCTATATCGAAGCTGGCGACTGCTACCAGGTTAACTTTGCTCAACGCTTCAGCGCAACTTATCAAGGCAACCCGCTAGGGCTCTATCAAGCTTTAAGGCAAACCCAGCGGGCGCCATTTTCTGCCTGTATAAGGACACCGGCGGCCGACATTCTGAGTTTTTCGCCGGAACGTCTGGTGCGGGTTGCAGATCGACAGATTCTCACCCAACCCATCAAAGGCACACGACCCAGACATCCACATCCGAGCGAAGACCTGCGTCTCGCAGAGGAACTACAGAGCAGCGAGAAGGATCGAGCCGAGAACCTCATGATTGTCGATCTGCTCCGTAATGACCTGGGCAAGACCGCGGTGCCAGGTTCAATTGCCGTGGACTCGCTGTTTGAGCTAGTCTCCTTCGCCAATGTTCATCACCTTGTGAGCTCGGTGAGTGGCAAGCTGCGCCCGGGTGTGAGTGCCATGGATTTGTTACGCGCCTGTTTCCCTGGCGGCTCAGTGACCGGCGCACCCAAACATCGGGCTATGCAAATCATCGCTGAGCTTGAGCCTGTCAAACGGCAGGTTTATTGTGGCGCTATCGGTTACTACAGTTACCACGGCAACCTCGATACCAACCTGCCTATACGCACCATCATCTGCTCGAACAGCAGGCTTCACTATTGGGGTGGCGGCGGTATTGTCGCTGATTCTGAGGCGGCGCAGGAATACGAGGAAACGCTCACCAAGGTCAATTTTATCAGTCACGCACTGGCGTCTTTGACCCATAAGACCAAGGCTCTCGCCCGCAACTAAAAACGCTCCGAGCGTAATTATACGCCGGCGGTCGTTGCCGCCTCATCGATGTATTGACGCAACTCAGAGTAATCGTTAGTGACACGAAACTGCGGGAATTCCTCAATGACATTCTTCGGCGCACGGAACAAGAAGCCCGCATCGGCTTCTGCCAACATCGTTGTGTCGTTATAGGAATCCCCTGCCGCATAGATTCGATAGTTCAACGCATGCAGCGATTGCACCGAGATTTTCTTGGGGTCCTTCTGGCGGAGTTTATAGCCGGTGACATTACCTGCGTCATCTACGATCAGCCGATGGCAGAACAGGGTCGGCCAGGCCAGTTGTTGCATCAGTGGTTGAGCGAATTCATAAAAGGTGTCCGATAAGATAATTACCTGATAACTGGCGCGCAGAGAATCAAGAAAATCTTTCGCGCCATCCATGGGCGCCAGCGTTTGGATCACGTCTTGGATGTCATCCAGCTTGAGCTTATGTTCCGCCAAAATTCGCAAGCGTTGCTGCATAAGCACGTCGTAGTCGGGAATATCACGTGTGGTGGCGCGCAATGACTCGATACCGGTTTTATCAGCGAATGCAATCCAAATTTCCGGAACTAAAACGCCTTCGAGATCTAAACAAACGAGATCCATGACCTATCCTATTGATGAGTATAACGGTCGCAGTCACCACTGGCAGACTCACCAGTGCGCTGCAAAGAACCCAAATTGTTTCATGGCCGACTTGGGTTTAGCAAGAAAAATTCTTGCCGACGATGGTTTTGATGCGCAGGCGATGCTGATAAAAACCAGCAAAAATACTACAGGGTCGGCAATTTAATCTCGCTGAAGAGCAATTCCAATTCAGCTCTGTTTTGGCGTTCAAAGGCATCGTCAACAAGCTCACGAGCCAGATGTGGCGCGAACAACTCAAGAAAGTCGTACATATAGCCGCGCAAAAACGTTCCACGGCGACACCCTATCATCGTCGTACTCGAGTCGAACAGATGCGTGGCATCAAGCGCCACCAGATCACTATCTACTATCGGGTCATGGGCCATTGTGGCAATAATACCGATGCCTAAGCCCAGCCGAACATAAGTCTTGATCACATCAGCGTCAGTGGCTGTGAAGACTACTTTGGGTGATAGACCACGATGCATAAAAGCATCATCTAATTTCGATCGCCCGGTGAAGCCAAATACGTAGGTCACAATTGGAAAGCGAGCGACATCCTCTAACGTCAACTTGTCCAACTCAGTTAATGGATGTCCTTTCGGGACAACAATACAGCGATTCCAGGTATAACAAGGCATCATCACAAGATCACCAAATAGCTCCAGGGCTTCTGTCGCGATGGCAAAATCAACGACGCCATCGGCGGCCATCTCGGCGATTTGCATCGGGCTGCCTTGGTGCATATGCAATGAAACATCAGGATAGCGTTCAATAAACGCACTGATCACTTTGGGCAGCGCATAACGCGCCTGTGTATGGGTCGTCGCGACTGACAGGCTACCCTTCTTTTCGTTACTGAATTCTTGAGCGACCTGCTTGATGCTCTCGACCGTATGTAAAATCTCTCCGGCTTTCTCGATGATAGTCTGGCCCGCCGGGGTAATTCGGGTTAAATGTTTACCGCTTCGAGCAAAGACCTCGACGCCCAACTCATCTTCCAACAAACGGATTTGCTTGCTGATGCCTGGCTGTGAAGTGAACAGGCTTTGCGCCGTCGCAGAGACGTTCAGGCCATGATGGGCTACTTCCCATATGTATCTGAGTTGTTGAAGTTTCATAGGCGGTCCAACTGAAATTAACTGTACTTGAGGGATGTCTTCGTACTTGTGGCTTGAAAATTTAGGCGCTGCCAATGCAACACCTCTTGGTCAGATCCTTAAGCGAGAACTCATTATAGGCGCGAATCGTCTAAAAATGTCATCAATTATTCTATTTGTCTCTAACGATCCATCGTCCTGAGGAAGGTTCGTCACTTAAGCGACCCGCTCATGGAATGCAGCGTCATTACCGCCTGTTCGTAATGCCATGGGGTACGTGTCCGGTCGGCACAAACTCACTGGCGAGACGGCAATGCTCAGCCTGATCATCGAAGAACACATCCGCCCCAAATGCCTTAAGGAACTCCGCCTTGCTCATGCCACCCAGGAACAAGGATTCATCGATACGAATATTCCAGGCCCGCAGTGTCTTGATCACCCGCTCGTGAGAAGGCGCCGCTCTGGCAGTTACTAACGCCGTTCGAATCGGGCACTCTCCTGTTGGGAACTCACTCTGCAGATCATGCAAGGCTGCCAGGAATGGTTTGAACGGGCCGCCCATCAGCGGCTCATTGGCTGCCTGTTGCTCATTGGCGGTAAATGCCTGCAACCCCGCTGCCTGATAGATTTGCTCTGACTCGTCAGAAAACAACACCGCATCGCCATCGAAGGCAAACTGCAGTTGATCCGACTGTCGGGGTTGTTGTGGTGCCGGCAGGATACTGGCGGCCGCCATGCCATTGTCGAGAGCCTCGCGGACATCTTCCGGATTGGTAGAGAGGAACAGGTGGCAACGAAACGGCCGCATATAACGAAACGGCGGTGAGCCGCCGGTAAATGCGGCTCTGGAAATCGGCAATGCATGGTGTTGAATGGAATTAAACACCCGTAGGCCGGTATCTGCGGTATTTCTGGAGAGTAATATCACCTCAACCTGCTCTTCTCCCGCGAGCAGTTGATTCAAGTGCAGCAGCTTTTTCACTAGTGGAAATGCGTCACCGGGCGCCAGCGGCTCTGACTCGCGAGCTATCTGATAAGCCGCATAGGCAGCGACCCCTTCTTCGCGATAAACTCTGTCACTCTCGCTGAGATCGAACAGGGCACTGCTTGATGTTGCGACCACCAGCTTTTTTAATTTGCCCGCCATCCTCAAAACCCCTAACCTTGGGACTGCAACGTTAACCTTTCATCCACAGAAGTCAATCAGGCCAACCAGCAACAGGAATTATGAGCAAGGACCCTAATCTTCCCGGCAAGCCCTCCCAAGCTGTCAGTCAGTTTCTTGACCGAGTGGCTCGAACGCCGATCAAGTCTAGCGCTGCCGATGCCGGGCGGCTGATCTTTGCCTTGGACGCCACCGCCAGTCGCGAACCTATGTGGGACAGTGCCTGCCGAATCCAGGCAGAGATGTTTGCCGAGACGGCCAGCCTGGGTGGCCTCCAGGTTCAGCTATGTTATTACCGGGGCTTCCAGCAATTTCACTGTGATAGCTGGTGTACTGACACCACCCGCTTGCAGGAGCAAATGGCCCAAGTTCGATGCCTCGGTGGTGCCACCCAAATTGGCCGCGTGCTAGAGCATTGCGTCGTTGAGGCACGCCAACACAAGGTTCAGGCGCTGGTGTTTGTCGGTGACGCCATTGAGGAGGCCACCGATCCCCTATGCGCGACCGCTGGCCAACTGGGCCTGCTGAACGTACCTGTTTTCATTTTTCAGGAAGGCCGCTCAGCGCAAGTCACTCGCGTATTTCAACAAATAGCCCAACTGTCAGGCGGGGCCTGCGTACCCTTTGATCACCACAGCGCCAATGAACTTCGCGACCTGTTAACCGCTGTGGCGGTGTATGCCGCCGGCGGCCGCAAGGCACTGGAGAATTTCAGTCAACGTGCAGGGCCAGGCGTTGCCCTGCTCACCCGCCAATTTAAGGATCAGTAGATGTTACAGCTGACCCTGGCTATCGTTGTTTTGATTATTTTGTTTGTTGGCTTACGAATCACCCTCGGCAGCCGACGTTTGAGTATTCGGCAATTCATGCTCATTTACGCTAGCGTCTTGATCGGCGGCATGCTGATTTTTCTGGGTCTGACCGGTCGTCTGAATTGGTTATTTGCCCTGCTCGGCGCTGCGCTGCCTTTTCTGACCCGGGTACTACCTTGGATCACTCGCAGTCTCGGTGTCGCCAGTCTCTATCGTCGACTGCGCGCCTTAACCGGCTTTGGTGCACCGGCCCAGCCTGCTAGCGGCCAAACTTCAGCGTTGGATACGCGGTTTTTTGCCATGACGCTGGAGCATGACAGCGGCGCCATGAACGGCATGGTCCTGGAAGGCCAATTTTCAGGCCAACAGCTATCCCAGCTGAACCAAAAACAATTGCAGCAATTACTCGACGAATGTCGGGTAGATAATGATTCCCTCAACGTGCTGACGGCTTATCTTGATCGGCATTATCCAGATTGGCACACGCATTTCGAAACGCCAGCCACGACGGCAGCCATGGATGCAGCACAGGCCTATGAGATTCTGGGGCTGCAACCCGGGGCGACACGAGAAATGGTGATTGCGGCCCATCGAAAACTGATGCAGAAATTTCACCCTGATCGAGGCGGCCCCACCTACCTAGCAGCGCAGATTAACCTGGCCAAAGACCTACTCATGGAGCATTTGTAATTGCCAGCGGCAACCCCGACCTATGTGGGCTTTTGGTTCAGGTTCCTGGCTTTTTTGATCGACAGCCTGGTGGCGTCCATGTTCCTCTATCCGCTTTCGCTGTTGTATGATCCCGCTCTGGCGATGAACCTGGATCCCACTCAGACCAAGGCGGTCATTGACGAGTTGCTCACCAAAATGGTGCTGGAAATGCTCCTGATTGGTATGATCTTTATCGCCTTCTGGATCTATTTTGGTTCCAGCCCGGGGAAAATGCTATTCAAGGGTTTTATTGTCGATGCCAGAACCCTGGGGCCGGCTAGCCGTAAACAGCTGTTGCTTCGTTACTTGGGTTACTATGTCAGCTTGCTACCCGTTGGCCTGGGCTTCTTTTGGATAGGACTCGATCGTCGCAAACAAGGCTGGCACGACAAGTTGGCCGGTACATTAGTCGTCAATCAACAGACCCGCGATGCCTTCCGCGTCGAATCCACCAGCGACAGCCCATGACACCTTTCGAACAATTGATCGCAGACCATCAGCAATTGGGCCGACTCATTGTCAGCCAGGGACTAGCAACAGACCCTGACATTACCCCTAGACTCACAGCCCTCGACATTCAGCTGAGCGGCCTCGCTGTCACCGCGGCGCGGGCCGAACGCAGCGCGGCCCTTGCCGCAATGCTGGCCCTGCAGATTCAAAAAACCAGCCAGGAGATCTATTGCCTTGCCCATTGCGCGCTAGGTTATCTGGCGCTGGTAGACGAGCTGCCAGGTACCAATGAGCCCTTGCTGGTGCCCGCAGAATTCAGGCGACTCAGTCAGTTGTACCTGAACCCCCAGATTCCAGCACTCGAAAACAGCGATGACCCAAGGCAATATCTGATCGATCTCTTGTTAATGAATCCTTCGCCGATGTTAGACACTGCAAACTCGGACAGAATTATCGCAACACAAGCTACGCACCTTGAGCAGGAGCAGAAACGATGACGCGCCATGCGCCTACCGGCTCTCGAAGCCGTGACCCTGAACCCATTGAGGCCTATATTTTTGACCTGGATGGCACCCTGCTGAACACATTGCAGAACCTGGCCAATTGTTATAACCGTGTCTTGGTCGAGTTGGGCTATCCAACCCACCCGACAGATGCCTATCGATACTTCATTGGCGACGGCGCCCGACGTTGCGTCGAGCGTTGTCTGCCCGCCAGCGCCCAAAGCCCTGCTATCGTTGATCAGATGCTGGCGTTGCAACAATTGGACTATGTTGCTACTTGGCAGCTCGACGCCCAGCCGTATGCCGGCGTCATTGCCATGCTGGCGACCCTGGTCGACCAAGGAATACCTTTGGCGGTCCTATCAAACAAAGACCAGCGATTTACGCAGGCCTGTGTCGAATTTTTCTTCCCGAACACGCCTTTTCAACATATCGTCGGCTATTCAGACTCAGTACCCCATAAGCCCGACCCCACGGGGGCCAAAATGATCGCGACCGGCTTCAAAATACCCCCCGCGCGCATTGCCCTAGTAGGCGATACAGCCATGGACATGCAAACTGCGGTAAGCTGCGGTATGCAGGGGCTGGGCGCCTTGTGGGGCTTTCGTGACGCAGCGGAACTTAATGCCGCTGGGGCCCAACGTTTACTTGCCGCACCACAGGATCTAACCCACATTTCGGGAGCATAACTCGATGAGCACCACAGACAAAAAAAAGCTGGGACATAACAGGGTACCGAATGATCTCGAAAGTTACTGGATGCCCTTTTCCGCTAATCGAAAGTTCAAGCAAGACCCGCGCTTCATGGTTTCCGCTCGCGGTATGTACTACACAGACAGCAACGATAAGGAAGTAATGGATGGGTCGGCCGGACTATGGTGCGTCAACGCCGGTCACTATCGTGAAGAGATCAACCAGGCCATTGCCGAGCAGCTCGAACAACTGGATTTTGCCCACAGCTTTAATGCCGGCCATCCACTGGCATTTGACTATGCCAGCCGACTGGTAAAACATTTTCCAGACCCACTGAACCATGTATTTTTCACCAACTCTGGCTCAGAATCCGTCGACACCGCTCTGAAGATTGCCTTGTCATACCATAAACTCCGAGGCGAGGGTTCACGGCAACGGTTGATCGGCCGCGAAAAGGGCTACCACGGCATGGGCTTCGGCGGCATTTCCGTGGGTGGCCTGATGAAGAATCGCAGTTCATTCGGCATGCTGCTGCCGGGCACTGACCACCTTCGACACACCCTCGACATTGAGCGCAACGCTTTCTCGGCCGGGCTGCCCGCCCACGGGATCGAATTCGCGGACGACTTGACGAGGTTGGTCGAACTCCATGGCGCCGATAATATTGCCGCCGTGATCGTCGAGCCCATCGCTGGTGCAGCAGGCGTGATTTTGCCACCCCAAGGTTACTTACAAAGACTGCGCGAGCTCTGCACCCAGCATGGCATTTTATTGATTTTTGACGAGGTGATCACTGCCTTCGGCCGGCTCGGCGCAAGCTGTGCTGCGAGTCGCTTCGGCGTTGTACCCGATATCATGGCGACGGCTAAAGGCATCACGAATGCCACCGTACCCATGGGGGCGGTATTCGTCTCCGATGCGATCTTTAATACCTTTATGGGTGTTGAAGATCAGGGCATCGAATTAAGTCACGGCTATACGTACTCGGGTCATCCACTGGCTTGTGCCGCAGGTATGGCGACCCTCGACATCTACGAACGGGAAGGTTTGCTCGATCGTGCCGCCGGCCTTGAGCAGCATTGGAACGAAAATGCCATGCGTCTTCAAGGCCAACCGAATGTCATCGATGTCCGCTGCCATGCGCTAATCGGCGCGATTGAGCTAGCGCCACGTCCCGACGCGCCAATGGCCCGAGGCGCAGAAGTCGCCAAACGCTGCTATGAACTAGGACTGTGGAGCCGAAATATTGGCGATATGATTGTCATGTCTCCGCCACTGATCATCAGCGAAGCGGAGATCACTCGAATGTTTGATATTATCTGCAAAGCGGTGGCGGCTACGCCCTAGCCTGGCGGCTAGGCCGCAGATTAGAGATTCAACGGTTAACATATAGACGGCTTAGCTGGCCGGGCTCAAATCTCACAAACGCCCTTTGATCGCGGCCAAGTCTGCAACTCTAGGGCCTTAGCGCATTTTACTCAGGATAAGAACTATGAAATTACACGACAAAATCGCCATCGTCACTGGCGCTGGCAGCGGTATCGGCCGCGCCATGGCGAAACGCTTTATCAAAGAAGGCGCTCGTCACGTCATTATCGCCGACCTGCATGCTGACAGCCTGACATCACTGGCTACTGAGATTGGCGCCAGAGCGATCAAGACCAATGTCGCCAACGAACAGGAAGTCATTCACTTGATCCGTACCGTGGAACAGGATTATGGCCAGATTGACCTGCTCTGTAACAACGCCGGTATCGGCGTCGGTGGTGGCCCAGAAACCGCCAACGAAGATTGGCAGAGAATCTGGGAGATCAACGTCATGGCGCAT
>Ga0209533_1001115_pt1 | contig 25470 bp, 21 predicted proteins | sample COG_04_FD_184748 | JGI IMG/M metagenome (GOLD analysis project Ga0209533, IMG submission 184748) | Pelagic Microbial community sample from North Sea - COGITO 998_met_04 (SPAdes) (version 2) | ecosystem: Environmental > Aquatic > Marine > Neritic zone/Coastal water | place: Helgoland, sampling...
GTCTTCTAAGAACATCGGCCGCCGTCTTCTGCTCTACGACTACTTCATGTTTCGGATCTAAATAATGTTCGACATCTTTCAGCGCATTGATCTCATTGCGCATTGCGGCCGCCCGTATTGGATAATTTTTCAGGCGAAAATCACATTGTCTGTGTAGATCTGCTTTTTGGTTTGCAAGTCCTCCTTTTTCTTCATTTGTATCCTCAAGGTCCGCATTAAAACCTTGAATATCAGCTTCAATGCTCGCTTTTTGCTGATTTTTATCAGCAATGTGTTCGGTGACACTCTCAAGCAAAAGCTTCTTTTCGCCAATGTCAGATTGTATTTCATTGTACTTTCCCATATTCGATGATTGAGCTAATTCTGCTCGTTTTTTTTGAAGCTCAATAATCTTGGTGATCGCCTGAATCTTGCGTTCCGCCTCGGCTATTTCAGCGGCAAGCCGTCCCAACTCACCTTCACTCTCAGCTATTTGGCTCTCCAATTTTTCAATGCCGGTTTCTGCGGATTTCGATTCGGCTTCATTGTCATTAAACTGGCTTATACAGTTGTCTTTTTCTTCTTGTTCTTGTGCGTATTGAACCACTAGATCTTTTTTGAGTCTGTAGACATCTCTATAAACGTATGTCACCTCGTCGATCAAATTTAAATCACCGGTTGACAGCATGCGTTTTAGAGGCATTTTTCTGCTTCTAAGTCGCCGTGCTTGTGGCTGAACAGTATTATACATTTCTAGCCTGGTTTTTGACCTCTGAAATCTTTCTATTATTTGAGCGTGTTTCTTGTGTTCACTATCATAGTGGGCTTTTTCTTGTTCGCGATTAGCCGTACTTCTCTTAATCTGTTCTTCTAAACTAGCGATTTCTCCATTTTGGTCGGTGATTTCCGTTTCGAGCGTAGTGATTTGGGCTTGTAGTGGTGCTCGCTCTTCCTCCGCAGTTTTCTTTATTTCATAGTTTTTATCGTCAAAAAGAGCTGGCGAATACAGCCAATTGTGCTTTTGCCATGTTAACCATTGTTTTAATTGGTCCACGTTTTCATTGGTCTTTTCACAATAAACCTTGCTGAACATTTTTAGATTATTTTGCGTATGTGTTAAAAAAGCTGTAGAAGTGTCTTTGACTTTTTTTTTGTTTTGTTCACGTTCAGTTTTTTCTTCATTGCGAATTTTGGTCGCTTCCGCCATTGCGTCAGCAAGCTCACTGATTTCAGAATTTAGGCTTCCTTGTTGTTTTTTCTTCGTTTCAATCCTTTCATCAATCTCTTTCTTTTGCGCAGTCAATTTTTCTACCTCCGTCGTTTTTGAATCTCGTGCTTCGTTGATTTCCACCAATTCGCCGTCACACCATGCTTTGTGTTTGGCATTTGATGTGGCATCGCTTACTAACTGAGCTAGTTCTGCTTGTATTTTTTCTGATATCGTTCCGAATACCGTTTCTAATTCAATTAATATTTCTGATGTCGGGGCTTCGATTAATGTGTTGCTACCAACAAAATTATCTAATTCTTGAATTTCGATAGAATATTTTTTGGCTTGTAAGTCACGTAATGTGGTCGCTGTGTCAAGTGAAGTTTGGCTTTCATCCAAGGTCTCTTTTGCATTTTTTTCTTCCAAACTTAACTTCATAATTGTTGTCGATAGCGTCGATAAAAAATCCTTATCGTCCATAATAGAATTAATAGCGTTTGTGATGGATGTAGATAGCGTTTGTGTGTGTGTGTTTGTGTTTTCGTTTTCTTCATCATCAATTTTGGTAAATTTGATTATGGGGATTGCTGCTGAGTAAAGTTCGAGCATTTGGTCATCCAATTGATATTTATCAGCATAATCTAAACAACTTTTTGAGCACTCTTGTATTTCGGTGTGTAGTGCCTGGGTTGAAATAATATCTCCGTATGTAGTCTTCTCTTTAGACGTGGGATCAATCAAAGAAGTATATTCATCCAAAATCGGACCGACATTTGAGTCGATCAAAATATGTCCTACTTCGAATAACTTCGTACAAATTTCCTGAATATTGAGTCTAAACCTGCTCACGTGTCCGGATTGTAGAAGAAACCCGTTACTGCCAATGTCTTGATCGCCAAAATTATGAAGTTTTTGTAGTTCTTGGTTGATATCGTCTACTCTTCCATTAAATTCAATGACACTGGCGGCCAACGTTTCTTTGAACAATTTCACTTGCTTATCCCATGCCAAGTCAGAATCGACAACAATTTGGGCTTGATCTTTTTCGAGCTTGTCAAGTGTCGCAAAAATATCTTCTGTCTCTGCATTACTATAGTGGATTAGGGTTAAAAAAACAACGATGGTCATAAACATATTAGAAAATTGAATCATAATTTTATAAATACACAGCTTATATAGTTATATTTTTAATGGTTCGTCATTTCACGATAAAAGACTTGCGCCTCTGAGAGATCTTTGAAATTCTGATCGCAAGTTTCAAAGTCGAATTCTATGGCCCTTCTACCATTCAATTCTTCTATACTGGTAATAACGCCAAAGGGGTCGCGTCTTATTTTTAATTCCAGTGTCATCTGGTCGCATTGCTCCAGAAGATCGCATTGTAATTGTGTGCACTGGTCACGCAAAAAATTTAATATACGCCCCCAATATAAAATACGTTCAAGGGGATACGCTATAGCCATTTGCATATAATCGCAAAACGAGGGCTTTTTTGCGTATTCTTCAGCCAAACTTGCCAAAAACGATTCTTTTGAAGCCAGTAATTCCTGATTACTGGCGATCTTCTGGTCAGTTTCGCTAAGTTTTTCCTGATTACTGGCGAGCGTCCCAGTAATTGTATCTACCTTCCTCCTCCTCGATTCACTCACTTGTTCGAATTCTGCTTTTTTTGCATCGTGTTCAATGTCTATGTCTGTGAGTTCGTTTTCCATACGGGTATCTAATTCTTCAAGAATGCCATAGACTTTACCTAATGGCGTCCCGGCGGCGCCGATGTGACCGCCGCCCCCCAGTCTACGCCGTGCGGGTTCTTTGTCATTTAGAATTAATAATGCTTCTTGAAGAGATTCAATAACTTCTTGGTTGAGGGCGACTCTCTCCTCATAGTTCTCTGGAAACACATTGCACTGTTCTCTCAATTCGCCTCTGTGAACATTCTCAGAATCTATCAGATCTTGATATGTTTGTATATCCGCCTTGATTTTGGTAATATCAATTTCAACTGTTTGTTTGACAGCAGTTTTGTGTTCAATGTCTGCTTCCCTGTCCGATATTGCCGTATTACTATCTAATATAAATTGGTCATACTCGTTTTTCACCAAGGTCTCAGCGGCGTCCGCTTCGGCTTTATACTTCTCTAAATCTTTGAACTTACTTTCATATTTGGCCGCGAAACTGACAAAATCCCGTTCATATGGTTTTGTGAACAAACCGTATAATGTTTCTAAATCTTCTTTTTCCAAATTTTCATCGTCCGAGGTTAACCCGTCGACTTTTCTCAGTTTGTGCATTAGGTTCAATTGCGTGTAAATATACCTATAGAAATCACTAATGTAGGAGATAACTGAGGTTACTAAACTACCTTTATGGACAGTTTTATAGTCCAACAATAATGGAAAACATACATGTGCCTGCGCAGGCGTCGGTTTTTCTAGTATAGAACCACCAGGCCACTGTTCGGCATACTGTTTTACCCATTCTATTTCGTTGTCATCGTTAACGCGTATCGTTTGACAGATTTTCTGACGGTTCTGTTTAAAAATATCTCCCAAATTCTTCTTCTCTCTATCTGCAAAAAATATAGTGTCGGCTGACCTCGTTGGATCCGCATTTTTGCTATCAAATTCCCCTTCTAATTTTTTGTCAAATTTATTTTTTGTGCGGCAAATAAATTCGAATAACTGGAAAGCATGGTCCCCCATCTCCATTAGGTTCTTCCACACGTCTAAGGCCTCATGAGGAAGATGGCCGTTCTGGCTCGCCCCATACCATGGGTTCTGAATACAAAAATTTCCACGACCTTCTATATTGTGTAAATTCGTCGCGTCCATGATTGCTGTGATGTATCCATCATTTACTAAAAATGTGTGACTTTCTTCTTTTCGTAATTCTGTGGCTTGGGCAATGGCGTTGCGATTGTCGGCATGTTCTTGACTTAGGGTAGCGATGTCTGCTGCTAGAGTAATGCTTTGGCGTTCTTTTTGTTCATTCAAAGGTTCCAAGGGGGTCAAAAACGCCTTCCACTTATTGAGTTTTGCTTCAGCTTCTGCCAACTGGCCGTCGCATAATCTTTTTTGTTCTGCTACTTCGACCGCGTTCGTCATTCTGGTTTGTATTACATCTTGAATTATTTGTTTAACTTTTAAAAACGGATCGACTAATCGTCGCCGTCCGATGTTGGACATATGTTTGCTGAGCACCATCATGGCCGATTTTAGAGCTGCTATAGACTGAGTTAGATCTTGTTTTTTTGACAAATATATCACGTTTTCGCGTTCTCTTTGAGCGTCCGAATTTTCCTGATCAGCCTGCATTGAAGCAATTTCGGATTCATCTGAACTAATTTCATGTTTGAGTTCTAATCTCAAAAAGCCCTTTTGGGCTTTTTCAGATTCGAGAGAACTAATGTCGATTTTGGTTGTGTATTTGTTAGTCTCGAACCACACTTCCAATTTCATTGTTTCGATTTTAGAAGCGTCGGTCACGATAAAGTTAGTGGACACCCAATCTTTGATATATAGATCCTCAAAGAAAGGCGTGGAGGACATTAGTTTTCCATAAAGTTCCATTCTATCCCAAAAATACTTAAATTTGCGGTGGTTTGGATCCATGTCTTTTCTATTATATGAGGATACATCTGTGGAAACTTTAATGTCCAGTGTTGATAAAAGATGATCCGCTGTGTCCAGGGACGACTTCGTTCTCGTCGCACACCTTTCATATAAATAATTTTCCCAGATACTTATTTCTTTATTGCGTTGAACTCTGGCTTCCAAAGGGACATAATCCCAGAGCTTGTCGGGCGACCCCTTCTGCTGGTTGCACTCATTGACCGAGGAACACGCGCCCTTTCCAGAAGTTTCTCTTTTAAGCATCGGGCGAACCTCCGTGTATTGTTCGTAAATGTTTTTGTTGTCTGGGTAAAACACTGAATTGTACTTTTTTATAGCATCTTTAAATGAGTCCAACAAACTTCCTTTTGAATCAAGATCGTTAAACGCATTATTGTCCATTATGGCGTCAAATTTGTGTAAATTAGGGCACACTGGACAATCTATATCTGTCCATTGTGCAAGTGAAATATAGCCCTGTTCTTCACATATGTGAGATTGGGTCACAGTCATAAGCATAAATACAAATAGATATCTCATCGAATAATAATCCTTGAATAAAATACAACGGTATTATATAGATACATTTGGTTAATAAAAAAATAACTCACATTAGGTTTTCGTTGTATACTTTGGAGTACATTTGATAAAAAAACAACTCAAATTAGGTTTTCGTTGTATACTTTGGAAGCAGCTTCGAAAGCGTTCCTTGTGGCACGATACGGCCCTCGTGCAAGTTTGAGTCTTTCTCTGGCTTTCATATATGCGTCTCTTGCTTTTTTGTATTCCCCTGAATAATCTGTCAGTGTAAATGTGTTGCCCGTTTCGTCTACTGCTTCGTCTACTGCTTCTGGCACTGCTTCTGGCACTGCTTCTGTGTGTGGATGTGAATGTGGGGCTGTGGCTTTGCAATCGCCCTTATCGTAGTCACATGTCGCTACATTACATTTTGAGTCACACATTCCGTCTCCAAGCCACGAATCTGGACATCCTGGCGCGCATCTATGCGCATATGTCAAAGTTAATCCTGCCAATAAAATGAATGCGCTTTTCATCGTTTACAAATAACAAATTCGTTAAATACCGTTTTTTTATTCTTTTGGTATTTGTTGTTTTTATTGTTTGGTCGCTGAATTATTTTTCTATTTTCTCAAGTCTTTCTGGATTGACGTCTGAACGTTTCTTTTGACCACCGTGTCTATATTCAATAGTAATGGTGTTGTCGCCAATACCTACGATTTTAACCGGTCCTGATAAATGTCCGATTGACCCAGATTTGGAACCGGGTTTGGCCTTTAATAAGTTGACATGTGCGCCTATTCTAAAATGAGGGTGATTTTCTGGCTGCCAATCTAGGCGTCCTGTGATCAATGGGTTCATCCCGGGTGTCGGATCGTTGGCCTTGTAAATACCCCATGCTCCATCGGCTGATTTATTTTTGGCCGGTCTGTCTCTGAAGTCAGCTCTTTCTTTGTGCCATTTAAGTATCGCCGTTCTTACCTTTCCGCCTTTCAGCGGGTCTTTGATGTCTCCTTGTTGGGTTATCAGGTCATATTCCACTGTTGTTTCCTGTTTTGATGTGCGACGGATCGCTTTTCGAACTCGCGCGAAATAAAATCTAAATATTTGTTGTGTATTGGCAGTGACTTTGTGCGCGATATATATTTGGCAGTTTTTTCTCAACTGTTTTCTTCGGGTGTTTGTTGGTGGACGATCGGACGGGGGTTCTACATTTTGTGTGTCATCTTCGGAAGAATCGCTTAATGAATCATCGGAAGAATCCTCTAAATCGGACAAGGGCGATAACTGTCTTTTTTTTGATGGATCATCTTTTGGAAACTCGTCTATATCGTCTATGTCAATTCCCAGTGCCTCATACACGTGGTCCAAGTTGCACGTTCTTAGTTTTTCAAACTCGTCTTGTCTTATTTCCTTATGGACTGCCTTTATTTGCTTGTTTATCCCGGTAAGTGTTTGTTTGTTTCTTTTAATTTTGACAATTTTTTTAAAGTATTTTCCCATATAGGCTTGATCGATGTTGTTCACGTTGGGTCCGTGTAGTCTTTGATATATAATCTTTGTGGCTTTGAAAAGGCCCGAGTCTGAATGTCCTTTGTACGTTTGTTCGCCAAATTTGATGGCATTGGGGTTTATTCTCCCGCCTGGTTCGGAAGAATCGTCACCAATGGCCTCTTTGAGGATGTCGAATATGTTTGTATCGCCATTTCGAATGAATTTGTATTTGAGATAGACATACAGTATGACCAGTCTTATGAATGGTATTAGGGCCACGAAGGGTATATTTTGAATGATTTCGGTATGTCCTGTCTCTGATGCCTGTTTTTCCCTTCTGGGTTTGATGAATTCGTGCAAAATTTGTTTGATATCTTTTTCTACAAGTTGACTGGTGGGCATGGACCAAGACCATTGTATTTCCATACCTTCCAATTCTCCATCTCTTCGTCTTAAATTATTCGTAATGCCAACTTTAATTTGGTTGTTATTGGCGTTTTCTTTTTTTCTGGCCAGATATAGCCACGTATACCAACGTTTACCCTTTTTCGTGGGATATGACGTCCCTCCTTTGAACATATCAGACCGAATAAATTCTTGGACACTGGCGGCCAAAAATTCCGAACATTCCATTCTCTTTTGTTTGAAAAAGACATTTATACTAAAATTTTGGTCACAACGAATAAGCTTCTGTAAAGCTTATGTGAATTTGAAATAAAAATACAAATGGAGATCAAATGCGATTGCACTGTGAGTTTGGCGATTGTCTTTGTCCCAAATGCATCGGCTCGCCAAAATGTCGTCGTTGTGGCCACGGAGAATGTTGGCATAAACGTTCTGTACAGTTTGATTCACCACGAGTGTCTGCTCGCAGGGGTCAATACGTGAAGGTGCCGATTGCCATCGGAATGTTCATTCCCATGGCACCTCCAGTGTCGCCTTTAGAGTCTGAAGATTCGGACAATTATTGTTCATGTTCGGTGGCATTGCCTGTCTAAAAAAGTCAGTATTTATGCCAGCTCCGTTCTCATTAAATGGAAGCTGAACTCATACACACTATGAAAAATCACGGCTTGGAGGCTTCCCATAAATTACTAGACGATGCCCATAAAGACGGTCAGCGGATTCATCGCGAGCGTTTTGTGGATATGGTAGTGAATCATGTCCTTGAAAGCAATCATGTGCCTCATGTAGAGTCTGTCCTCCAAAAGATGGATCAACAACCTAACATTGAAAAGAAACTTTTGTTAAAGTTTTAGTCATATGTGGTATTTAATTTTCAATGGAACCATTGACTGAAAAATTGCCGTAATGGACGAAGTGACCGTTGAAATTATCCCAACCGAGGAGCAACTCCAACTTTTAAGGGGAGACATGAATGTGGCCGCATTAAAGGCGGCTGATTTTTTGGGATATCAGGACTATATTAATAATTGGATCATGAATTGGACACAAACAAACGATTATGCCCCGATGGAGTTGCCACTCTGCGTTTCAGAAACGATTATCACCGATAAAAAAATGCGAAAACATTATCGCCGGTATGTGAAAGCTGCTGTTGTTTCGCATGATATTGAATGGCTTCGGACACATTACATTGTTTCTTATGAACGCGTATGGAATTATGTTCGGTTTGAACACATTCCTAAGGTTCTATTTGAGATCTTATGGTCTATGGGAGAATTGCCACTTTCACAAGCTAGTTTTTTGGCGGGTTCGCGGCGTATGAATTTGTGGGGAATCTTTGTGTCACACCATGGCCCAACCGCATGCCTGGAAACAGCTTTAAATCAAAAGTGGCCCGACGGTACCATCTTTTGCTTAAATAATGGGGCAGATTTGTCTGCGAAAGATTTTATGCGCGATGCGATGTTAATGGAACCAGTGATAGCCCGCGCTATTATTGCGGCAAATCCCCCGGCAACCGCGGAAGCCTTTTCAGAGTTTTTACTATGGAAAAGAATGCATAGAATACAAGACGTCCCCCTGATAGAAGAATTCTTTTGGATCAATGGATTTAAAGAAAACGAATAAATATACTATAACTTCTATTTTTAATAAAACATAAATGTCTACCAACATTAGAGCATCTTCCGCCAATCTTTTAGCGCCCATCGCCTTAAAATCGCAAATGCCATTGCGCACAGACCTTGCGGAGGCCATCGTCGGCTATAGAACCACCATCAACGACATTCTGTCAGAGAAAGACCCCAGACTGTTAGTGATTATCGGCCCTTGTTCTGTTCATGACCCAATAGCCGTCAAAGATTATGCCAGGAAATTGACCGCGTTGCAACAAAAATGCCCAAACATATTCTTTGTCATGCGCACCTACTTTGAAAAACCAAGAACCAGAAAAGGATGGTCCGGATATTTACATGACCCAGATCTGGACGGAACCAATAATATGCAAGCGGGTACGCAGTTGACAAGGAAATTACTGTTAGAACTGGCCGCACTAGGCGTACCATGCGCCACAGAAACATTATCCCTAATCGCACCACAATATTTTGATGACCTCATCGCATTTGCTTGCATTGGCGCCAGAACTACAGAGTCTCAGCCCCACAGAGAACTCGCATCCGGCCTATCCGTACCCGTAGGATTCAAAAACTCCACATCTGGATCGGTCGAAGCCGCCATCAATGCCATACACTCCGCCGCAGAACCAAAATCATTCATGGGCATCACCCAAGATGGAAAAGCGGCCGTCATTCACACCACGGGCAATCAAAACTGTTGCCTAGTCCTTAGGGGAGGCATAACGCCCAACTATGAACGCGCCATCGTTCAAAAGTATGTCGAACAACTCGGTTCGGAAGGCATTGAGCCAGGAATCGTTGTAGATGCATCACACGGGAATTCGGGAAAAGATTGGCAACAACAAATGCAAGTCATTGATTATTTGAGCAAGGCAAGACATCCGTCCATACGCGGATTAATGGTTGAAAGCTTTATCAGGGATGGATCCCAATCTGTACTAAACAAACCACTCGAATATGGCATCTCTGTTACCGACTCGTGCATTGGATTTGATAAAACAGCTGCACTCATGATACAACTTAACAACACAATAAGATAAGTATTTTTATATAAACTGAACATTCTAAACAAATCAACCCTATATAATAGACAGCTGACACTATCATAATGAATGATACGTATTATTCTCATCGCCATGATCGTTACCATGGCTCACGCTTTTAGTCTCGTACCATATCTAGAACGATACAGATCTACCAGAGACACATATTCGGAAGCGGTCCGGCAATTCAAAACCGCCGCAGCAGAATACAAAACCGCAAAAGGCGCTTATCTGGCAGCGTCCAGGGCAATGCAACAAGACATGCACGATTTCGACGAATCCGATCACCCGGGCCGCAAAATTGCCAAGTTCAAAGCCACAAAACACAAACTTACTCGAATACTCGCACGAGAAATGCGCAAATGCGTCATTCATATTAAAAAAATAGAAATTGATATTCAAAAGGCGAAAAACGCGCGCGAACAATCCACACAAAGACGAAGGCTAGATATTGATCCAGAACATATCGAAATGGCCACCCAACACCTTTATGAACAATTGAATATTGAAATGGATAAAGAACAACAACGGTGCAAATTTATTCAGCATGACCTCAAAACAAAGATACATGCAGTCGAACATAAAATATCCGAACTCGAAATGTTCGCCATCTAAAAAATAATACTATAAACAATCACTTTTTTTTATATATAATATGAAACTTTTTATTATTGGACTCATTGCCGGAACTGCTTTCGCGGAACCCAACCTTAGACCAACAGATAGAAAACTCAACGGCGGCGAGACCACGACATGGCCAGATGGTTCTTCTTTCGACGGCTCCACCCACACACTAACGATCACAGGTGAGGCCGCCCCGTTCCCCGATTTAAACACCACCGCGGGCGTTAAAGTTCTTGCCGAAGCATTTAAAACACAAGAAGAAAATAGATTAGAACAATGCACGACGGTCCTCCTTGTTACTTATGACGAGGAAAAAATAGCTTATGACTCTGATTTAATAGCTTATAATTGGGCCACTGCCAAAAAAGCTTTTCTTTGTCAGGAATGGTCTGCTTATGAGGGGTGCAGCACTGAATCCACCCCAGATGCACTCGTAGGCCAAGATGCTGAAGCTGATTTAGCTTCACAAACGGCCTCCTCAAGAAGACGACTGGATATCACTGTAGAACATCTTGAAATCTCTCTTAATTATCTCGGTTCGGGGATGACGACGTGTCCTGCAGAACCCGAAACGACTAAACCATCTGATTGTCCGGCGTCAGCGCCTTCCACAGTTAATGATCCTGGAGCCTGGGACACTGCTAACGGAGACCGAGACGAACCCGATTATAGTGGAACGTTGACACCGCCGACAGAGCCAACGCCTCCGACCGGTTGTGGATCTGTATGCGCTGATGCGCCCACAGATCCACAAAATCCACAAAATCCATGTTCTATAAGGAACCCATGTATAGTTGAAAAGGTTTGTGGAATCAAGCGCGTTATATTGGTGTTAGACCCGAACCATACGTTTTAACTAAAAAAATAAAGAATAAGTGATTTTTATTTACATCTTATATTATGTATTAACGATGAATATTCAAGGCCGTGCGATGGATATCGTCTCTAATTTTGAGCGAACATTGACGCCATCTGTTGAGGAAATCCCCGAGCCTTCGTCGTGGTGGTCGCCGACGATGGTGATGTTGGAAGATGATCCCGAGATTCCGTTGGAGATGCGTCTCTATTGTGGCTGGGAACCGTTCAAAGAGCGCCGTCATGGCGAGTGGCACTTTTTTGCGCCTCATCACGTGTTTCGTTTGCCGGAGGAGTCTGACTATTTGATTGCCCAAAAGCCCTCGAACTGGTTGATGTTTTCCTGCAAGGATAGTTGTTGGAAGATCCTTCATACGGGTCAGTTGACGAATAGTGCGAAAAGTTTTGGTGATATAGTTTCATATCTGTAGAATAAAAATTCAAAAAAAAATCTTTTTACTAAAATTTTGGTGAAATGAAAGACTAAAATTTTGGTGAAATGATTGTCGTGACTAAAATTTTGGTGAATGAAAGACTAAAATTTTGGTGATTATTGCGTGTCAATGATCAACTTGTATTTGTTACTTCCAATGTATTGGTCCATGGCTCGTTATAAACGGTGACCGTGCTGCCGTCCGCAAAAGTGAACATGTAATTATAGCCGGAGACCATTTGAGATTTCACTGACGTTGGTGCGCCCTTTGCCGCAAATTCAGCGCCTGTGTCTGGAAGTGCGAGCACCTTGGACCATATGTCGAGGTCATGCTCGCGTGGTGGTCGAGGGGCGGTCCATCCAGGGCCACAACGTATTCCTTGGTGATTTGCTGACAAGCTGTGGAATACTTTGAACGACATTTTGTCAATGGTATTATCATTTATATAGTGACCAAAATTTTAGTCAATCCATGGCCAAAATTTTAGTAAACATTTCTTCAGAGTCCTGAACTTTCATTCACCAAAATTTTAGTCACGACAATCATTTCACCAAAATTTTAGTCTTTCATTTCACCAAAATTTTAGTCTTTCATTCACCAAAATTTTAGTCTTTCATTCACCAAAATTTTAGTAATCATTGACCAAATTTTTGGTCTTTCATTTGCCAAAATTTTAGTCACGACAATCATTTCACCAAAATTTTAGTAATCATTGTTCAGGTCTCTGAAGATCATTGACCAAATTTTTGGTCTTTCATTTGCCAAAATTTTAGTCACGACAATCATTGACCAATTTTTTAGTAATCATTGTTCAGGTCTCTGAAGATCATTGACCAAATTTTTGGTCTTTCATTCACCAAAATTTTAGTAATCATTTGCCAATTTTTTGGTCTTTCACCAAATTTTTGGTCTTTCATTCACCAAATTTTTGGTCTTTCATTCACCAAAATTTTAGTCTTTCATTCACCAATTTTTTGGTCTTTCACCAAAATTTTGGTCTTTCATTTGCCAATTTTTTAGTAATCATTGTTCAGGTCTCTGAAGATCATTGACCAAAATTTTGGTCTTTCATTTCGCCAAAGGTCGCTTTCATTTCGCCAAAATTTTGGTCAATGGATTGTATATAAGTTGTGTTTCATCTGTTCACAATGGAAACTACAAATTTATTGGGATTAGATTGGGAACCGTATACTGGCCCCAAACCCCCAAAAGATACGTTTCAAAAATCTTTGATCGGAAGAGCTCTAACAAGTTGCAATACAAAATGGTTTAAGACATCTTGGTTGGGCATATTTATTTATACAACAGTGGCATGTCTTAATTATGTCATCGGTTATTATGGTATTTACAGAGGAATGGGCTGGAATACACCTGTCCATAGCCGTGTCCGTATTTTCGGGGATCTGGTGACAGTGGGTTGGTTTGCGTTAGGGTTTGTGTCATTGCCTTGGCATCAGTGGGAGGAATTGACGTGGATAAAGACTCGTGATTGGGCTGGTTTCGGTCGTTTTATGGCCTGGTGGTTGGGAACGATAATGACTTTCTTTATATATGGTTGGATGGGCGAGGATCCGTTGTTTCAGACTTCGCTTGCATCTGATTTGTCTGCAGATCAGAGAGCTGTGTATGTGGTTGTGTTTACTGTTATATTTGCGATTGTGATTTATTGGTTTGGCAAGTTATGTCCCTGTGGTAAGTTCAAGCGCATGTGCGATCCTGAAACTTCTCGCAAAGTTATTTTCATCCGTATATTGTCGTTATTGGCGTCATTATTTGTGATTTCATATTTTGTGTGTGTTTCTGAATCATGTGAGTATCATTTGCATCATTGGTGGTTTGGTTTTGTATTGATAATGCTTTCGTCGGCATCGTTGGACAATTGGTTTGATTATTTTTTGCAGGGAATATTTTGGACGTTTTTAACAGAATCGATTTTCAATTATGGTTTGGTATTTGGTAGGTTTTTTATTTAACAAAAAAAAGATTAATTAAAGTCTAGTCTTGGTATGTATTCTAGTTTTCTTTGTTGTCTGCCACCCGAAGATGATTTTACAAAACAATATACAATGTTGGACACAGCAAACAATATGAATAAGCCTGCTCCTATGAGTCCTGAAATGGAGAGCTCGCTTATTTTTGCTTGAAGATTTTTAATTTCTTGTTCTGCAAATATATCGATACCATCTCCTTTGTCGCCCTTTTCGCCTTGAAACCCTTGTATGCCTTGGTCTCCGCGGTCGCCCTTTCCTCCTTGTTCGCCCTGGAGGCCTATTTCTCCTTGTGGGCCTTCGGGACCAATTTCACCCTGGGGTCCTTCTTCGCCCTGTTCTCCTTGAATGCCTTGAATGCCTTGAATGCCTTGTTCCCCTTGTTCTCCTTCTTCGCCTTGGTCACCTGTGGCACCGACTGGTCCACCGGGGTCACCTTTTGGTCCTTGATCGCCTTTGTCTCCGGTATCCCCTTTTGGTCCTTGTGATCCGGTATCGCCTGTTATACCGCGGTCTCCGTCGTCTCCTTTAAAACCTTGTATCCCCACAGCGTCAACGCCGGCGGGTCCTTGTGGTCCTGCTGGTCCTATTGGCCCAAGATCGCCTTGTGCGCCTCTAAGTCCGACTCCCGAAGCGCCGACTTCTCCTTTGGGGCCTTGTGGTCCTACATTTCCTTGTGGCCCTGCTGGTCCTAGATCTCCGTCATCGCCTTTATCACCTTCGGTACCTTTATCACCTCTCTCTCCTTTGGGGCCTTGGATACCTTGGATACCTTGAATGCCTGGGTCTCCTTTGACTCCAATCCCCTCCGGTCCTAGATCTCCTTTATCGCCTTTATCGCCTTTATCGCCTTTATCGCCTTGGTCACCTTGTAGTCCTAGTGGTCCCAATTCGCCTCTTGGTCCTATACCACCTTCAGGTCCTGCAGGTCCTGCGGGTCCCTCTTGTCCCCTTAATCCATGTGCCCCTGTATCACCGCGTGTACCCTGGAGACCTTGTGGACCGATTTCACCGTCTTCTCCGTCACGACCGTCTTCTCCGCGCTCTCCCTTAAGACCTTGGATACCTTGGATACCATGGAGACCGTCTCTCCCTCTAGCGCCCGTAGCGCCAACGTCTCCTTTTTCGCCTTTTCTACCATCTTCGCCACGTTCCCCCTTTTCGCCATCTCTTCCCTGTTCTCCGCGGTCACCTTTCTCTCCTTTGGCGCCATCACGGCCTTGTTCGCCGAGTTCCCCTTTTTCGCCTTTGGTGCCGTCGCGTCCTTGTTCTCCTTTTTCGCCTTGTTCTCCTTTGTCGCCCTTTTCGCCTTTGTCTCCATTTCCACCAGTGTCTCCTTTGGCACCATCTCTGCCTTGTTCTCCCTTTTCGCCTCGTTCGCCTTTGAGACCCTGATCCCCTTTGGCGCCATCGCGTCCAGCTTCACCTCGTTCGCCCTTTTCTCCTCTATCTCCTTGTTCGCCTTTGGCACCGTCGCGTCCTTGTTCGCCTTTATCGCCATCTCTTCCCTGATCTCCTTTCTCGCCTTTGGCACCATCACGGCCTTGTTCTCCATTTTCACCACGTTCGCCTTTGAGACCTTGTTCACCTTTGGCACCATCTCTGCCGTCTTCTCCTTTGGCGCCATTTTCCCCCTTCTCACCATCACGGCCTTGGTCACCCTTTTCTCCCTTTTCTCCCTTGAGACCTTGGTCACCTTTGGCGCCATCTCTACCATCCTCTCCTTTGTCTCCTTTCTCTCCCTTCTCTCCACGTTCTCCTCTATCGCCTTTTAGGCCATCTTCTCCGCGCTCTCCTTTGGCGCCATCACGGCCATCTTCTCCTTTATTGCCGTCCTCTCCTTTGGCGCCATCTCTACCTTGTTCCCCTTTATCACCTTTGGGTCCTTGAACGCCTTGTTCTCCTTTGGCGCCATCACGGCCATCTTCTCCTTTATTACCGTCCTCTCCTTTGGCGCCATCTCTGCCTTGTTCCCCTTTATCACCTTTGGGTCCTTGAACGCCTTGTTCTCCTCTGGCGCCATCACGGCCATCTTCACCTTTGTCTCCGCTGGTTCCAGTGTCGCCTTTTGGGCCAGTCTCGCCCTTGTGACCCATTTCTCCTCTATCTCCTTTAGGACCAGTGTCGCCATGTTGTCCATCCTCTCCTTTGTCTCCACGGTCACCTTTTGCACCGATATGACCAGGAAGACCCACGGTCCCGGTTTCACCTTTGGCACCATCTTCACCGCGCGATCCTTGTAACCCATCACGGCCTTTATCACCTTTCATACCTATATCGCCTTTGGCACCCTTTTCTCCAGTATCTCCGCGTTCGCCCTTGGTACCAGTATTTCCTTTATCGCCTTTGGCGCCAGTATCGCCAGTATCGCCCTTAAACCCCTGAACGCCTGGATCGCCACGGTGGCCATCATGACCCGGTAACCCACGAGGGCCACGTTCGCCAGTATCGCCAGTATCGCCATTGGGTCCGGTATTGCCATTGGGTCCGGTCTCGCCTTTGGGTCCGGTTTCTCCATCATGACCGGTCTCTCCTCGAAATCCTCTATCGCCTTTAAAGCCCTGAATGCCTTGTTCACCTGGGCGGCCATCATGACCGTGTTGCCCTTGGGGACCGGCCTCGCCCGTATTACCGGTATCTCCTTGGGGACCAGCCTCGCCTGTATTGCCGGTATCTCCCTTGGCACCTGTCTCGCCGTCACGACCATCCCTGCCTCTTGTGCCCTGTTCGCCGGTATCGCCTTTGTCACCCTTTTCCCCAATATCTCCACGAATACCCTGGATACCTCGCGGACCAATTTCACCGGTATCTCCACGCTCTCCCGCATCTCCCGTGGAACCTTTATCGCCCTTAAACCCTTGAATACCTTGCGGGCCAATCTGGCCCACATCACCACGATCGCCTTTGTCACCCTTTTCACCACGATCGCCCTTAAAACCCCGAAGGCCTGGACTACCACGTTCACCTTTTGCACCAGTTGGTCCAGGAATTAGGGCGTGGACGTCATGATCGTGATCGTGATCGTGATCGTGATCATGGTCATAATCATATTCATAATCATAATCGTCTAGTGAATCGACGTAATGGTCGTAAGCAGTGTGATATGGACGCTTTCCACCCAATTGACCAGGCGATTCTTTCTTTAACTCACTTTTTGCTGATTTATAAGAGTCTTCAAACTCGTTTAAAGAACTAGAATCGACAGCTATACATATTGATAAACATATCAATAAATACAATTTCATTTAGACAAATTGTACTACATTTATAGGGATTTTATGTAAAGTGTGAATATTTATTAAAAATTTTATATTATATTTCCCTGTTTTTATTCGTGTGGAACGTATAACGAGTTTATGGTCGGATCCGTTCCAGATTCTTTGCGGTGGTCTGTACCGACGCCTGGGTTGTTCCCATTGGCGTTTGCTGCGGCTTTGCCACCATTTTGCCATTCGCGGAAATTGGGAGCTGTTTCTTCTAAGATTTTCACAAGATCTTCCAGATAGTTTGCAACCTTTAAAAGTGTTTGCATCTTATCTGCACATTCGTATCTGCCAGCATCTCTACCGGAGAAAATCAACGCCAGTTCCCCATTCAATTCTTTCTCCACATTATCAATGCCTCCGCATTCTGGGCCTGAATAATCGTCATCGCCTATAAGCTCATCGCCTTGGGTGGCATATTTATAGAATTTACCGTGTTGATTGTCGTTATATTGCGACACGCCGCCGGCCGTCTTTTCCCAATCACCCCTCTCAGAGTTCACGAAATCCTGGCTCCACATCCACAATTTTCTTCCAGTGTGTTCCCATTCATGAATAGCTTTCAAATGACTTTGGGCCTTTTCCGAGAATGTTCCCATAGGTTGCGTTCCAGTTTTTTGGTTTGCGGCGCCTCCGCCTCCGACTGGCAGATCGCCTGTATGTTCGCCCAGATCCAAACCATCCCTTCCATATGGTGCTACACCTTCGGTGCCCTGAGAGCCGTCTCCAACACCGTTCATGACATCATCCAGTGCTGGATGCGTATTTTGATGGAATTTTAACGCTTGAGCCCTCATATCATTGGCGTATTTAGTCAATTTAGCAAATGGCTGGATAACTTTTACGGTATTTCTATAACCTTGCCACATTTTGGAGCATCTCAACGGATCATCCGGTTTTTCAAGGGACTGGTAGTATCCGATCGTGGCTTTGATCTTATCTTGTGCTGATTTAACAATCTTCTGATTGCAGGGAAGATCCGGCATCTGGTTGTTGCCGCCTGCATTTGGTACACCCATACCACCAGCCGATCGCGCGTGCATCCACTCTGCATTTTCACTATTGGCTTGCTCAAACGTCTGCTTCCACATCCATAGACTACGCCTTTTGTGTTCCGATTGCTTTAATCGGCGCCAGGGCGTTCCGGGTACGTTACCAGCTGGCATATCAGATCTTCCTTTGGCAAATTGTGCCGATGCACCACCGGCAATGGGCTCAAGTGTGTAATCCGCATTTGTTGGTTTAGTTGTGGCGTCAACCACAATCTTTCCCTTATTTACTTTGTACGTTTTTTCTAAATTTTCAATCGGATCGGCAATATCCAATAAAACGTCCAATTCGTCAAGGCATTCTTGGTTACCGTCCACCGGAACACTAAAAATAGTCTCCAATTGCTCCAAAAGACGATTTTCGCGCGCGACAATTTCTGCAACTTCGCAATTATCGTTTATGCCCAACTTGTCGCCATATATACTGTCGTCGAATCTATTTACGGCGTCGCCTTGTTCATCGGGAATGTAATGCTGCTTCCACATCCATAGACTGCGGCCTTTCTTGGACCATTCTCTTAAATGGCGACGCCATGGCTTCTTTGGCAGTAAGGCATTGTCGGCCTGCCACAGGCCAGTACTCGTGCCGAGCCCGTTCATAATATTTTTACTGATCGGGTTATCTTTTGGTTCTGCCTCTTGGCGTCTTTTTTCATAACTTAGGATAGCTTTGGCGGTGTGTTCGGCCACAGAATTATGGGCGAGGACATTGTTCAAATGCGATCTAATTTTGGTGCATCTAACAACGTCATCGGGTTTGCCCGTTTTCGTCATTTTTACCACCGCTTCAATCACTTCTTGTTGCTTAGGCTTAATCATGTCAGATGAACAAACGAGATCAGGCGTGGTGTGGACGCCGGACGGATTCCCTTTCCAACGCCAACGCGCGCGTTGCCAATCTGCATTTTCATTTTTGTCGTAGTCCATGGCCCACATCCACAATTTCCGCGAAGAGGCGCTATTTTTCTCGGTTGCTCTAAGATGTTTTTGTTGAATTTGGTCTTCCGCAGAAACTTGACCGGCACAAAGTGCAAGACCTACTATAATACCCTTTGCTATGGAAGACATTTTTAATTAAAAGTGTACCCTTTATATAGTGTTGAAAATAAAAATAAATATTTAAACTTATGAAAAATCAGAATGTGCTAAAAGTTCTGGATGTGCGGCTAATTTCTCAAGGTTGTCCAGGGTCAAATCATCAGCGCTAATAGAATGCAAACTCATTGATTCCAAAGGACGTGATGATTCCAACGAATGAGACGATAATTCTTCGATATCACTACGAGACAAAAACATAGAGTCCATGTTATTGCTTTTTAAAATAGTATTTAAATTATCGGGATTCGATGAAATTTTTTCGAGCTGATCGAAATCAAGACCAATCAGGCTTCGATGTCTGACTTTGTTTTTCAACAAAGTTTCGTGACTGCTTGCCGAGACAGATGCAAATGCCAAACACGCGAGAGTAAAATATTTATTCATGATATAATTATTTTTATAAATGTATATACTGTCTTTTTTTAATTAGTTTCGTCACCATCCTTGTGACCACCAATCATCTTTTTCTATTTCCAATGAATCGTCATTTATTTCGGGATTAATGGCGCCCAGAGTCATTGGCTCGTCGCTCAGAGTCATTGGCTCGTCGCTCAGACCCATTGGACTGGCGCCCAGTTCTTGGACTGGCGACGAAGCTTGTAAATCCCCAAATATACTTTCCGGTTGTCTCATAAGTTTCTCCAAATCGTCTTCGTCTAATTTATCAACGTCGATAAGCTTTCTAGATTTTTTCATCAGAGACATCAATAATGTATTTGGACGTCTTGGCAGTACAGACACAGACGACTCCGGAGAAACTGCCGAAGCGGCGGCAACTGAAAGAAGAACAATACCACAAAACATTTATAGAGTACGACTTATAATATATACTGTATTTTTTTACATTCTGTGATCTTCCAGAAATACCCTGATATTTTCTACAGTGTGAAATTTAGATTCAGAGCTGCCTGTTTTCCAGTAAGAGTCTTGCAAAATATTGAGATGTTTAATGTCTTCAGAACGCAAATTGAAATTGCGAAGGTAACTTATCCCATCAGACTGAATGTGTGAAGATTCGTCAGTAGACAAACGGCGACCAGCTTTTCCTTGATTTTGCTGATGGATTATTTTAGTATACATCTTAGTAGCACCAACATAAGCGTCGCGAGCAGCTTTGTACGGCGAGGTTGTCAGTTTTAAGGTTTTGGCAGATTTAAGATAGCGGTCGCGGCGATCATGGAACTCCACTTCAAACACGTTCAAAGTATCGTCACTCTGTAAGGCCTCTAGAATCGCATCGTTAATATCGCTCAAACGACGTCTGTATGTGGGCAGTTCAAGATCATTACTTGCCGCCTCTGTATAACTATTGGATGCTATCTTGTATGCTTCCATAGAAGCTTGGTACGGTCCAAAATCTCTCTTAAACTCTTTCACTGCCAACGCATATAGGTTTCTAGCATTCTTATAGCGACAACCGTACAAATCGAGCGACCAGTCGCCATCATTGACGTGTGGAAGATCGCTACAGTCTCTCTGTTCTAAATCTACATCGGCTTTTGCTGATACCATAACAAGGACGAGCATCGAGAATATAATGAGTTTCATTTTAGTTGTGTTTAGTGATATTAAATAGTGTATTTTTGTAGATCATTTAATATACAAATAAATATAATTGAGAACAGAATAAAATATTAATAATTATATAACAAATTTACTTTATTCTAATTGAGTAGTTAAGAACTGTTCGATGGACTGGGCAGTGTGGAACTTAGACTCTGAGCTATCGGCTTTCCAGTAGGCCTCCTGGAGAATGTGAAGGTGCTTGGCGTCTACCGATTTAAGAACAAAGTCCTTGTGGTCAGAAGAGGCGGCTTCCAACATAGCAGAGGTGGCCGATGGTTCGGCGCGAAGATGACGTCTTTCGTACAAACTCTTGGTGTATGTGGCGGTGGCAGCGACATAGGCGTCACGAGCAGCTTTGTAAGGACCAGTAGCCAACTTCAGTTCGTTCGCAGCCTTGAGGTAAGCGTCGCGGGTGGCTCTGTAGGTGGTCGCATAATCTTCAAGATCAAAGGCACCGGCAATGGTAAGGAATCCGAGCATGGCAAATTTCATAAGAGTCTTCATAATTCTTTATAAAAATATTACTGGTTATATAGTGTGTTTTTTTGTTTATCGATATGGGTATTTTATTTCAAAATTAATTGCTCTATAGACTGAGCCGTCTTGTACTTCACTTCGGAATTTTTAGTCTTCCAATATAAATGTTGTAGTATAACAAGTTCTCCACTCTTTTTCCTCGACAACTTTTCAACCAACGCATGACGCGAACGCTTTAAAAGCCTTGCCGTCGAAACTGGTATAAATTCATCGGATTTGCAAAATTCTCGGGGGCGGCTACTTCTCAAACGTTTTTTACCTTGCCGTTTCAAAATCTTTTGGATCTGTTCAACAATATTAAACTTTTCCTCGGATGATTGCGACTGCCAGTACGATCCTTGTAACATTTGCAATTTAGTCAATGATTCCTTTGAAACACTATTTGAAAGACGGCGCCACGGACGAAATTTGGACGGCGCACTAGCACCTTCTTCTTTGATCAATTCCCGCACGTCGTCAGTGCTTACCGTCATCAAGTCGCCGATATCAAAATCACCAGACGCGATATTCGACGATAGTGCATCGGTCATCGACATAAAAGCCTCGCGACGAGCGTCATATATGTTCGCAGCCTTCCTAACATGATCCGTCACAGATAAATACCTTGTCGTCATTCGTTTGTAAAATGTATAGGCCTTATACAAAGGATGATTCTGCTCAAAAGTTCCAGAAAAATGCTTTGCATGCTTGTCCTTTTCGTCGGCAACAACCTTACGGCGTTCCTCCTCATTTTCCTCGTGCTTGGCGCGTTGATCATAATGATAGCCAGCAGGCGGCGCGTAGCGGTCGTGCCAATTTGTTGCCGCATTGTCGTGGAGGTCGTTGTCCCATTCGGCTTTTGTCAAACGCCTGTGGCCAGCGAACGAATTTATCTTTTGATTTAAACGAGCCAAGCGCTCCTGTTGGAGATCACTCTCGCGTTTTGGCAATGCAGTGAATTTGCCTTCATGTCCAATATCTTTCTCAATATAAACCAATGTCCCCCTTACAAACGCATCTCTGGATGATTTATATGGTGGCGCCACCTTTTCCAACTCTGCCAACCAGTAGAAATATTCATCGCGCGCTTTTTCATACGGAGTTTCGTAGTTATCCAACATAAGATCGTCGTAATCAGGGCCAGAAATTGTTAGTCCGGATACCTCTTGTGGGGTTGCCGTGGCAGTTACAACGTTGCCGTCACCATCTTTCCCAAGAGTATCTACACCCAACTGTTTATGCTCATTACTCCCCCAACATTGGACTGTACCATCCTCAAGAAGAGCACATGTGTGTTCCTCGCCCGCAGAGATAGCTTTTACTTTGGATAGATCTTGTACCTGTTGTGGGGTTGATGATTTGTATATTTCGTCGCCGTTATCATCTTTCCAAAGAGTATCTACACCCAACTGTTTATCCTCATTATCCCCCCAACATTTGACTGTTTTGTCCTCAAGAAGAGCACATGTGTGCTTCTCGCCCGCAGCGATAGCTTTTACATTTGTGAATTTTATAAATGGTTCTAGATCAGTAGGTTTGTAACACTCTCCACCTGTTTCTACACCCACCTGATTATATTCATTCTCCCCCCAACATTGGACTGTACCATCAAGAAGAGCACACATGTGCTTCTCGCCCACAGCGATAGCTTTTACATTTGATAGACCTCCTATATTTTTCTCTAAACCACCCCAACTTTCACAAAGATTGTACATCGCCCCATCACATTTGACTGTACCATCCTCTGAGTCGCCCGCAAATGTCGACGAAATAGCACATGTGTAGGAGTCGCCCGCAGCGATAGCTTTAGATGAGTCCATGGTTAATTGTGGGGTTGCATGATCATACTCGCCCTTTCCCCTATTCTCCCCCCAACATTGGACTGTACCATCCCCAAGAAGAGCACATGTGCGGGCAGTTCCTGCAGCGATAGCTTTTACATCTGATAGACCTTCTACCTGTTGTGGGTCTGGCGAAAAGTTAGGATGCACTACACCCAACTGTTTATGCTCATTACTCCCCCAACATTGGACTGTACCATCCCCAAGAAGAGCACATGTGTGGGCACTTCCCGCAGCGATAGCTTTTACATTTGATAGACCTTCTACCTGTTGTGGGGTTGCCTGATCGGAACCACCACCCCACCGACCCAACTGTTTATGCTCATTATTCCCCCAACATTTGACTGTACCATCCCCAAGAAGAGCACATGTGTGCGCCCCGCCCGCAGCCAGACTGACGTCAATGGCCGCGACCATACTACTTGACATTGTAGAAACAATCATTACCGTTTGAAAAAATTTCATGATATTATTATTTAGAGATTCCTTTTATAGTATAAATAAATGACCGTTGTTTTATTGATTCAAAATTTCTTGGACAAAGGCGATTTATGTGGGTTACATTTTGAGTGATTTTTCCGATAGGATCGCCTGTTTGATGAGTTGCCATTCCTTTTTCGTTTTTGAATCGGCTTGTGACAAATTTTGAATGGCATGAGCTAGCGACCGTATTGGGTGTTTATGGTCTGGTCTTTGTGACTGGAATACGAGAACAACGCCGACGACATGTGCTACAACAGCTGCCACTAAAAAACCAAAATTGTTGGACGTCACAAATATGACATAAATAATATGGATCAATGTGTTGGCGAGAGCATATCCCGCTATTTTTCCGATATTCCGTGTACCCGGCGGGACCGATAGAGCTTCCCTGTGAATTTGTTTCGTATTTGTGGTTATTTTGTGTTTTCCGGCTAGTATGACCATGTATAATATGAGTATGGTCATGTATAAAGAGACACTCGAACAGGTTATGCCCAATATGTTTATTTTTGCGGACATGAAAGCCGAATCTTTGGTTTCGCACATTCGTGTTCACTCGTTTGATTTTAAATAGTATATTTCGTCGGGTGACCTGGAAGAGTTTTCTGATCTATTTAGGCCGATAAAAAATAATAATAAATATGTTGGCTTTCCTTTTACAAGCTATTTTTGCGGCGTCTCAGCCCGATTCTGTTGTTCCGCTGACGCGCAAACATTTGCAAGAAATGAAAAAGCGCCCACCTCCCAAAATGACAGCTTCAATTCCTAAAAAAAAGGTGCGTCAATGGAAGGGTGTATATGAACATAAGGATACGCCTACGCATCATCATTGATCTCTTCAAATTTCTTTTTGGCTCTTGGCCACGCCAGTTCCATAAACGCATCGATTTCAAATCCTAATTCATCTGCATTTGCTCTTAGATGTTCCTCTAGTTCCTTCAAGGTGCCCGCCTCCGCAATGGAATGTTCCATAATGTATATATGTTTAGCGGCATTAGCACATCTTCTGTAGTGTATGGCCCATTGTTTTTCAAACCATTCTTCGAATTCTTGTCCGGTGCATGGTTCTAAATGATCTAGAAAGGCATTGACTGCTGGCCATGACATATTTTATTGTACTTGTAAGCGTTTATTTAAATAACACATATTATTATAATTTGTGATTATGACGTTTTGTTGGTATAAATGTATGTTTACAGTGTGAGTATGGTTTCGCGATTATATGTAGAAACGATGAACCCTTTGATTTTTCCGCCCGAGGAATGTCCAATTTGTTTGAAAGATATGTGGACACGGGTTACTTTATCATGTGGTCACGAATATCACCTGGAATGCATTGGCGCTTGGTTTTTGCGCCAACAAAATTGCCCGTATTGTCGGCATCCCTTTTCGTGCCCGCCATCGTTGCCTCCTTCTCCTCGTTCTTCTTCGGAATCTTCAGAGTCTTCTGACGACGAAGAGGAAATAGCTTTACAGTGTGCCAATCTATGTGGTCTTTGTTTCGGACGCCGGAGACGCTCGCCAAGACAGATTGGCCGACGACCACGGTCTTTGACGTATTGAGATGTATGGTACCGTCCCATTGGTCAGCGCCTGCTTTTTCGTGAAAAGTGTCCATTGCGTTTTTAAATTCTGGTTTATTGGATAAATCTAGTTTAATGCTGGGGCCAAAGTGTTCTGAAACCGTTAACGCTGGACATTTGATTATGAATGAGTCATACATGGGTAGTGAAAAATCTTGAAAATTGAAATGTTCCCAGAGCCATGGCTTTCGAATATTTGGCGGGGCGCCGGCCATTTTGATAACCCGTATGCCTCCCGAAAAGCCGGCTCTGAAGCCAAATGAAACTTGGTC